>Ga0163148_10007619_pt1 | contig 10122 bp, 3 predicted proteins | sample OliLakLV19MP7P2_FD_148606 | JGI IMG/M metagenome (GOLD analysis project Ga0163148, IMG submission 148606) | Freshwater microbial mat bacterial communities from Lake Vanda, McMurdo Dry Valleys, Antarctica- Oligotrophic Lake LV.19.MP7.P2 | ecosystem: Environmental > Aquatic > Freshwater > Lake >... | reverse complement strand
GATACAAGGGGATGATTGTGTGGAAAAGTTTGGCCAGGCCCAACAGGAAGGAACTGGGGGAGGACCACAATGACGGGGTTGCCGTCATCATTCTCCCCATCAGCATTGGGCCAGTTCAACCGCTCCATGGATCCTTCCACGGGGTCGGCGTTGCGGGCACCACGGCCTTCCCCAGCAACCGGGGGCCCAGGGACCTCCTCAGGCTCCATGGGGCAAATCGGGAGGTTGAAACGGGCCGCGTCATCCTTGCAAACGAGGGTGGTGAAAAACCCATCGAACTCGTCAAGGGGAACGGCGACCGGGAAGACTTGGCCAATGGCATCCGTGAAGCCACCAACAACCACTGGGTGTTGCCATCGACGCGCTGGCTGATGACGGGGCGGGTGAAGAAACCAAACGAGTCATCCCAACGGCAAACAAACTGGGAGCAGTTGGCAGGGTCCGCCCACACCTGGGAACATCGGGCAGCACTAACGCCTTCAGTCAGCGTCGACTCAAGCAGAGCAATCTTGGCCGGGTTGGGGACAACCGCGAGGGAGAAGTGCTGGGTGTCACCACCTTTGCCATGACGAAGTGAGAGAGCGGAGATGGACATGGCAAACAAGAGTGAAAACAATGCGAAAGCAGGGAACTGGGTTTGTCAAAGCAAAACCAGAAACTTGTGAGCAGAGTGTGCTTTCCTGGAAACAAAGGACAGTCAAAACAAACCCGGCCGAGGTGGGCCGTCGCTGACAAGGTGCCAACGTGAGTCGAGGTGGTGGAGAAAACAGCCTGAAGCCCAGAGGATGGCTAGGACTAAACCACCTGAACAACCTGAAAGACACAGATGCAAAACAGAACTGAAATCACCCAAACTGGGACTAGCTGAACAGGGGCGAGGGCATGGGCAGGGCAGGAAATGATGCTAGCAGCCTTGACCAAGATTGGATCAAACCAGGGCCAGAGCACGCAACGGGCCACATGAAGAGGGGGTCTGGAAAACCCCAGCAGATCACGGGCCAGTGTGCGGTCAGAGCAGGAAATGCACCTGCTGACGTCAGCTGAGGTGCATCCAACTAGCCAAACAAACGCGAAGGCACTAGCCCCAAAGTCGGCGGCCGGCACCGGCATCCCAAACTAGATAGGTGAAAACAAGAGGGAGGTTGGCCTGTTAGGCGAGCTGACATAGGCCGCAACCTTGTAACGGACACCAGAGTGACACCAAAGCTGAAGCCAGATCAGCCAACGGCTAGGCCCAAGCCAAACAACCAAGGAAAGCCCGCGCGTGCAAAGGATCTGCTAGCTGGGCCGGCCAGCAGGAGAGAATGCAGGGGCCAGCAAATGCCACCCATGCCCAGGACGTGGGCGAACTGTGTAAGGGATCACGGCAAGGAAAGGCTGGACGCGGCCAAGGGCCAAGGGTCGGAATGGCGACCCGCAGTGGAAAAGGACGGGAAAAATCCCCATCAAGAAATCAATCGACAACAGCAACAAGGGGGTGCTAAACAAGCACCAACATGGCCGCTGTTTGGGAGAAGCCAACGAGTGGCACATCGGGTCCAAAACATGGAGGAGGAAAGACATCCAAAAATGAAGGCGAGCGAGACGCCTGTCTGCAGGAGAACCTGGCAGGCAGTCCAACGAGCAGACAAGTCTGACGAATGGATCAAAGGGGATCCAACGAATGGATAAAGAAACATAGAAAGTGCTACATAGATGTGCTAACGAGTAGCTTAGAGTAGCGCACCACCAGGAGATGGAACGGCAAGATCAAAAAAAGGGGCCATGGTGGCCCTTGGTGGTGCAGGTTGCCAAAAAAGTGTGTTAGTCACTTTAGGCTGGCCCTGACAAGGCACTTACGTGCGGGGACAGATGGCCAGACCCAGCCTGTCAAATCAGGCCTGGAGTCTGTAGGCTACTAGCTAGTAGCTAGCTAGCTAGCTAGTAGCTAGAGTACACAACATTGCAATTAACTGGCCGGGCACAACAACATGTGATTGCTTTGTAGTAGTGCCATACGCCGTCTGTGCCTGATATCCATAATTTATCCATCAGCTTCTTGTCTCAAACACTACTGTACTGACTCGAGCCGTTCATCCTTAGACTATGGCTGGAACTTCGTTTTGCTGCGATAAGTTTTTAGCAGCTGTTAACAGTTTTTCTTGTAATTCGACGCCGCGATTTCCTACAGACATTTCGCTTATCTATCTGCTACAATAGTACATGAGGCTATTGTGGGGAAGCACTTTACATTGCAATAGCAGCGGCAATAACAACGGCAACAGCAACAGCTGAATTTTCTTAGGATAGTTGCTACATCGAGACAAAGACTTCCACTTCTACCCTCAGTCAGTCAAGTGCAGACCGAGCAGAAGTATTCGGCAAGACGATAAATAAACACTATCCTTTCAAGGTCTACATGTACCGGTCGGTGATTGAAGACGAAAGTTGCCTTCTTCTCTACCCATTGAACCAAAAGGCCCTGACAAGTGTGATCGGCAAGAATTGCAGAGGTTGACAGTGACATTAGTATGAAAGCAAGAGGCTCCTTCGCAATCATGGCTGCAAGACGGCATTTTGTGGCATTTTTGGGGTTGCACCCTAGTGTCCGGAACCAGGGTCCAGCACCAATGAACTTGAGAGAGAGTGCCTGGCCTGCAAGGAGGACTGTGTTTGACATGATGTGGGAACCTGTGATTGGGTCCAAGCTCGTCTGCCCCCTGCTGCCCACCATCAGGAGATTATCCAACACGCCTCAAGATGAAGATGTGGAAATTCTCTCTAAAGGGGAAGACGTACTCTCCCGTCGCTTGGCAATTCAGAAACAGATTCAGCTTTATGCTGTGAAGAATAAGACGACCCTGTACAGCGAAGCCAAACGAGCAAAAAAACTTTGGGGAGATGAATCTGATAAGTTTATTTGTGATTTGATCGAGACGGGCAGCGTGGACAAGGCCAGAGAAGGGAGCAAGGGTATTCCACTACCCAAGCCCAAGAAACCTCCTGCCAAGGAGAGACAATCTTCTAGTTTGGATGAGGTCAATGACGAATCGCCATCCATTTTGGACTGGAAAGAATTTATTATTTGTGCTGCAGAGTGTTCTCGAGAGCAGCCTGAGACAAAATACACAATATTTCTTTTCCAGCCTAATGATCGCACCCTGCGGGATTTCTCTATCACTTTCACTCCCAGCAGCAGTGATGCAGATCTGAAGGCAGAAATGGGACAGCTTCCTTTCTCTCCGGACCAGATTGATAGAATTGTGATTACCTGGGAAGGACGAGACTTCAAGGCAACATCTTTCTTGAAGCACGAACTAACCAAGGCCAACCTTGATGTTTTCTTTGAAAAAACGAAGCAAGACCTACCTCTGCTCAAGCGATGCTTAGATTCACTGTTAACACCATTTGATATGGATGACACGATTGTGAAGCCGAACCTGAAATATGTCGCCACGGACCCCAAAGATGCATCGTCATTGTTCCCACCGGAAAACCAGCAAACGGATAAAGGTTACGCCATTGTGGTGGCTGGCGAAAGTGGGAGTGGCAAAAGTGTGTTCTCAATCAAGCAAGCACAAGATAATGCATACCAGCCTCTGTATTTGACCATAACAAGCAAGCACCTGGAGGGGAAGCCGCCTTTCGACTCTTTCGCTCTGAACAAACTTCTTGATCTCACTGTTTCCCAAGTAGCAGAAAATGAATCTGAATCAGAAGCCTTGTTCGCACTGAAGAATGTTCTCAATGTGAAACGTAACGATTGGGCTCAAGGGGTGCTTGCTGATGTTATCAAGAACTTGAGCTTTAGCTCTACTTTGCACAAGGATGAAGTTCGAACCTCCCAAGAACAATTTCAAACCTGGATTCGAGGAAAATGGTTGAAGGCAAACAGACCAGAGAAGGTAGCAATTATTGTGGATGAGGGCACAGATGTTGACCTCGCCGAAGGCCTGATATCGCAAGTTCGCAGCATTATGAAATGCTATTCTGGCCTGGCACAGAAACAAGTTTTGCTGATTATTGCTGGTGTCGGGTTGGATGCCATTAAGGAGGATGGTCGAGTAGGAACAAATCCTGCTTATTCTACGCTGGTGCTGATGAATTCTCCAAAGATTGAACAAGTTATTGAGCACGAGCAGGTTGATAAAGCAGTGTTGGAAGCACTCAACAAAGGGAAATATGCACAAGTCTTGAAAACAAATTCAAGGATGTTCTTTCGCTCCGTGTTGCCTATTCTGCGATCGGATTACCACAAAGTGGACGCAAACTTTGACCCAGTGACAAAAACGGCCCGATATGCCGATAGGCTTTTGGATATTGCATCTTTCAGGCCCGTCATGGACCACGCTGTTCGATTTTATGTCAAGCAAAACAGTGTGAAGAGACTTGCAAACCTAACACTTTCTAATCTTCTTTTGCAAGCCTTTGCGAGCCATTTAGTAGAGGCTATGAAGAAGTGTGAGGACCGCGGTACCCAGGCCGTTCAAAAAAACACAGAAAAAGAAATCAGTCGAGTCTGCGAATTTGAAGTCTACAAGGAGATCCAGGATAATCCAACGAAGAACATCTTTGCTTTGGGACTTGCATCAAAATCAAACACTTCCAATGCACTGAAGTTCATGGCCTGTTTTGGCCTCACTTGTGAGCTGCGACCACAATTTGGTGACGAGTTTGAGGAGTTGACAGCCTTACATTTTATGAGATACATGGAAGCGCAGGGATATCTTTCAAGACGTCACGTGTTGAAGCATGCTTGGCCTCCAAAAGGCTCCGAGGCTTGTCTGGAAAAGGCATTGCAAAATCAAGAAAAGAATGAATTGCTTGATTTAGAATTCAACGTGCCCGCAAGTCAAAAGCTGTGCCTAGTTTTCTCGCAGGGCACACCAACTGCACAGGGAGGAGATGTTTTGGCACTGCTTGTAGACTTTCAAGAGGGCCGGGCAGAGTTGGAAACCATACAATGCAAACACTACCAAACTATGCCGCCACGTAGTGAATGCTGCAAATGGTGGGAGTCTCTGGGAGTTGCGCTGGGCACAGACGGCTCTGCCATTCTCGACCCTCAAGATGGTTCTGCTGGGAAGTCATACAGAGGGTTGCAAGCCTTTCGCGACCTTTTGACAAAGAGATTAAATCAGTCGAATAGATCCCTGGAGGTTTCCATTGGAAAGCGGACACTTGCCGTGTCGTTGAAGACGCCAGCATCTGCTGAGTTCCCAATACCAGAAGATGAGAGCTGCCGTGTGTGGTTTCGTGAAATGTTTGAACCGACTTTGTCAGCTATGTCTGTCACCCTGGAGTCCGCCACGAATGACTAGCCAGTTGAAAGACCGGACACCTTGTATCATGAACGCTTGTTCAGGGGCACCGTGGGTGACTCCATGCAGCAACCAGACAGGAGCGCACACGCGGGCACAGAGCAGCATCTCAACAAATGTCATACCATTATAAATTTAAAGCTTTAGATTTGTTTCATTCGTTCTCATCATTTCCCGTGTCGCAGCAGGCTGCTAGCGCAAGCACATGAGTCGCAACCACACAAGGTAGGAGAACAAGTAAATTCAAAGTTGTCTATGCGACAAATTTGGATAGGAATTTGACCGGCAATGCTTGTGCCTTGGATAGTAAATGTTTTCAATGTGGTTATACTGGCCAGACTGGCGGGGATGCGACCATACAAGTTGGTGTCGTGCAGTTCCAACTGTCGCAACCGAGTTAGAGCATCAATTTGATTCGGAATAGTGCCGCGCTATCAAGGAAAAGAGAACAACAATAGCAAGTTAGTAGGACGGCATCGCAAACGAGCTACAGGGCCACAATCTGTTTCGTCAAACTCACCAGTGGGTTGTTGTTCAAGAGCAGTCGCCTCAGACCTGTCAACTGGCCAACAGTTGACGGTATTGAAAGGTTGAGTTCTTCAAAACGTGTGGGAGGAATATCAGTGTGTTGTAGTGAGAATCGGAAACGAGCCAAGAAGAGAAAATTATTTTTCACACCTATGCGTACCATTCTCGGATAGGTCAAGCAACTCTAGTGATGTCATCCCACCAATGGATTCGGGAATGGATCCTGAAATGGACCAAGGAGGGGATGGGTGAGTTGACGGAAAGCAGAAAGATAGGAAAAAGAACACGCTCCACACGAAGACAATCTTACCAGCTAGACGGTTAGTAGCGGCTTTGAAAGTCTTAAGGGCAGTGCAGAACCCAAGCTCGGTCGGAATGCCCTCCAGTCGGTTATCGTCGAGCCACAGTCGAACTAGATTCGTCAAGAGTCCAAGCTGGGAAGGCAGTGCTCCCGTGAGCTGATTGCTGGACAAACCTAGAGTCGTCAACTGGTCCTGCAGTTGGCCCACATCACTGGGTAGTACACGACCAGTCAGCCGATTTCCAAACAGCATCAGCTTCTTCAGGTTAGTCATTTGAAAGAGGCTTTCAGGTATTGTTCCTTCGATATAATTTTGGCTGAGAGTCAACTCCTCCAATTCGACAAGACCCATTCCTAGAGTAGCAGGAATGGATCTATAAAGTAGATTCCCACTGAGGTCGATGACTCGAAGCTCCGGGAGGAGGGCCAGTTCAGGTGGCAATGTTCCCTGCATCCCGTTGAAGGGAAGCAAGATGGCGACATATTCCCGATCATTCGCAACCTTTGGTTTTGGTCCTTTCGACTGCATTTTGACCGTCACTCTTGTCTCACAAGGTTCTTGAAGGCTGAGAACTTTTAAGGACATATCATTGGCATACCAGTCACACTCGTGTGCGTCATACGAAAGCCAATTTTCAGCGTGGAACCAAGGCATGATGGAAGACGTCGTGGCATATGCTAGAGTTGCGAGGGCAAAGCGTTGATAGAGCCGAAAAACACTGTAGCTTTCATAATTTGGATCTTCTTCTAGCCATAGCAGAGCTTTGGCTTGCGGGGACGCTGCACTTTGCCGTATTGCCGCCATTGTGTAATTGGGAAGGACAAACACTTCTGGTGGTTCGTGGGTGGGGACCATTGTTGACGCGGTTGGTGACAATGTGGGGCCATCTGTTGTAGATGAAGGGGGGCCCTCTGTTGGCGCCAATGTTATTGGTATATCTGTTTCTTCCAGATCAAGAATGGTAGTATCACCCATGGTGGGCATCGTGGTCATGTCGATAGTAGCTTGCATGGTTGGAGAAAGTGTCGCTGCTATTGGGGCTGATGTAGGAGTTCTCGTGGGTGATCTCGTGGGTGTATCAGTTGGACTTTCTGTGATCGCAGCAGTTGGACATACACAATCACACCCGCAGAGACGTTCGGAACAATTAAACGCCAGAACTTGAATTCCACAAACAGTATCGGGCAAGACGCCTGTCATGTTGGTATCTATAATCGACAACTCTTGCAGGTCGGCCAGTAACGCTAGAGCCAAACCATTGCCGTCTTGGCTTTCCTCATTTACAATCTGTCCAGAAAGTCCCGGATTCTTGTTCAAGTACAATTTTCGCAGCATGGACGATGCATGGAAGAGTTCCACCGGGGCTTTCCCGGTAATGGCATTTCCATCGACTCGTAGCTCTTGGAGGAACCGTAATAATCCAAGCGCGCTGGGCAATTCTCCAGTGAGGCTGTTATCTGACAAAACAAGGCTCAACAAGGAATCTTGAAGGGATGGCAAGTCGGCAATACGCTCTGGGATACTGCCGCTCAATTTGTTGGAGTCTAGGCGCACTTCTCGCAAGGACATGCCTGATGGCGAGGATGACGACGACACAATGTCCTGCTGTCGCTGAACATCGGTGGCGTCCTCTGGATTGTTGTCAAAATCATGTTGAAGTGTGGCCCCGGTAAATATTTCGTGTGGTATGCTACCGGACAGTTTATTATCTTGCAAATACAGCCGTTTCAAGTTGTACAGATTTCCCAATTCAGACACAATACTACCCTCCAGCGATGTTGCAAATACCATTAAATCTTCCAATTGACTCAATTGCCCCATGGTAGTGGGCAACGATCCTTTCAAATTTAGATTCAAGGCCATTTGAAGCGATGTCAGAGACGTGCAATTTCCAATCTCGGAGGGAATGCTTCCGGTGATTTCGTTTATCGATAAATCAAGGGTTTGCAACTTGTTAGCAGATCCCAAGTAGGTAGGGATCGTTGCGTAAAGCAAGTTGTTGCCCAATTCGAATCGTTGCAGTTCAGGCAATAGCAAGAATGGTTCCGGAGGTAAAACTCCGAAGAGATTGTTATTGGGCAAGACAATGGCAGTAACTTCGTCTTGTGCGTTGCAGGTTTCGTTGCGTGTCAAAAAGGGCATCATCCAGTCACATTCGTGTGTGTCATAAGTTAAATACGACGACGGTGACGCTTGTATCATGATCGTTGTTGCAGTGTTAGTGGCTTTATTATTGCTATTGCTGGCGGTACTGCTTGTCCATTGTTCACCATTCGTAGCAAAATACAACACTGCCAAGGCGTATCGATTTCGTAGGCGCGTTTCCTCCATTAGGTCCACATCTGGCTGTTGCAACAACCATTCGTAGGCGAGGGCTTGTGGCGAGTCGGCGTCACTTTCAATGGCTTGCACCGTGACGGGAGGAAGTGGAAACAGAGTGGTCATTGTAGGTGTCAATGTGATTTGTATGGTAGGGAAAGATGTTGGTGTTGCTGCTGTTGGTGATGCGGGAGCCAGCGTTGTCACGGGAGACGTGGTAGGCACCATAGTAGTAGTGGGAACACTGGTAGCACTGTCCTCTGCCTTGTGTTTACCCGACAGGAATCCGATTAACAACAAGACGACCGCCACAAGGACTCCAATAACACCCAAACCACAAATATACAGACCACAACGTCTTTCTTGCTTGCGTTTTTCTTGCAAAACAGCAGTATCGTCACTGCTCACACTATCGCCGTCATCCGAACTGCTTTTGATCTTTTTGCCACTTGGCGGAGTGGATGCCACGGTACTAGCGGTCGTCACTGGACTCAGTAATCCTTGCTGCTCGTCTTCCTCTTGTGAAATGGGGGAGTCTAGTGAAGTACTGCCTACAATAGGCATTGTATCTTGCGTCGGTACGTTTTCAATAGGTGCAAAGTCATAGGCCTTATTGGTTTTTGCTGTGGATTTGTCCTTCTTGGGAGGAGTTAGAAACGAAGAAGACCCTGTCTCGGAAGAAGGAGGAGCAGATTTCCGACTAGATTGCTTCTGCTGTTTCTGCTGTGCTGGGCTGGCCAAAGTAGTAGCAACATCGGTGTTGGTAGGTGTTAGATCGGCTGTTCCCGACTCGCCTTCATCCGCCTCAATTTCTTCCTTGGCTTCTTCTGAGGTAGAGGAAGAAGAAGTAGCTTTAAATGGAGTAGGCGGCGGAGGAACTGCTTGATCTATGTGGCAATCTTGCGTAGGTTCATCTTCTTCTGTTTCTTTTTCTTCGTTTGTTGCTGCTCCCCCTTCTGCTCCTTTGCTATCACCAGCATTGGCAGTATCATTATCATTTCCGTTGCTATTGGTAGCTTTTGCTTCTGTATTTTCCTTCGGCTCTTCGGTCTCTTTGCTCTCCTCGCTGCTACTGGGAGCCGTAACTTTGTCTTCTACATTTTCTTCGTCTGAACGAGCTCCTGATTTCTCTTCCTCTTCTTCCTCTAGACCTTGGTCCTGCGTTTGGACTTCCTCTTGATCCTGCTCTTTTTTGGGTGTTCCCTCCATGATGATTTACTGCATTCACTTCTTATAATATTGATGATTTGTTGGATATTTTTTAAATCCTTCCTGGAAATACTAGTGTATCAATTTTCTTCCTCTATTGTCAATGACGATCAGGCCGCTACTGGTACACTACTAGCTAGCTAGCTGTTATGATAGACAGTGTAGTAGTCGTGCGTGTGGTGGAGATCTATTGCGCGTATTTATTCGTTGACTTCCGAAGGGCCTGCCTTACAAGATCGTTGATTTTTCTCTTGCACGAACTACCAACTCCCGCCGATGTTCATTTAGTAGTTTTGAATTTGGATTTGCCTAAGGACAAAACGACCTATGCGCCTTCCGCGCTTAGTCACCATAAATTCTAAGGAGTTTTGGAAGGACACGCGTCGGCTCTTGTCACAAGTATCCACTCAACATCCAAGTCATGCTCGCTCGCCATCAAATCTGCGCTTTAAATTTCCTTGCGT
>Ga0163148_10007616_pt1 | contig 10124 bp, 9 predicted proteins | sample OliLakLV19MP7P2_FD_148606 | JGI IMG/M metagenome (GOLD analysis project Ga0163148, IMG submission 148606) | Freshwater microbial mat bacterial communities from Lake Vanda, McMurdo Dry Valleys, Antarctica- Oligotrophic Lake LV.19.MP7.P2 | ecosystem: Environmental > Aquatic > Freshwater > Lake >... | reverse complement strand
GACCCAAGCTGCGAAGCCGTGCTAAAGCCTGCTAGCCCTGCATTATCAGAATCAAGAGGGGCAGAGGGGAAGGCGAACACCCCTGTCAAAAATTCTACAAAAACCAAGGGAGGCGAGGGGAAGGCAAAATCTCCTGTCAAGACGCATGCCAAAGCCAAGGGAACAGACGATAAGTCAGGCAAAACAACTCAGACCGACGCGAAGAAGAAGAAAAAGCCAACAAAACCAGTGAAAAGGGTACTAATCGGGAAAAAGGAAAAAGACCTAGCTACAACTCTTCTCTCGGATAAAGACGATTTGGCAGGAATCATTTCTCACAAACATTGCCTATTTCTTGGCAAAGAACTTTGGATATTCACTGTGCAACAACTAGAATATGTCCTGCTGTCTACAGACACAGTGAGTGGCGATAATAATGACACCGGGACTGGTTCGGTGGACTCGCCTCTTGCTGGTCTTTCACATCGAGCTGTCCTTGCAGATAAAGTCGCCAAGAGCGAGCTGGTGCGTTCACCAGAAGGTGATGAGACTGCAGAAGCGGTAGCTGAGGAAATTCTTTTAAGCTGGCTGAAAAAGATAGAGCTTTGGAAGAGCAAAGGGGAAAGTGAAAGGAATGTCTCGATCGAGAAGAAGTTTGAGCTCAGCGGAAGTGTCTCCTGTCTTTTTCCTCCGGTATCCCAGAACTTCTTTGCTTCGGTTCCTATGAAATCGCTTTACGACTTTTTGTGCTTGAAGAAAACTGAGACAGGTAGACTTCGAATATGCTGTGCTCCGTCGTTTCTGTTGAATGTCCTTCCAATCCTGTCTAATCAAATGATGATTCCTCTTCTGTCTTTTTTCTTCCAACAAAGGGTCTATTATTGTCCAAAACGTTGCGTGGAGGAAAGCATGTGGCATGGTCGACGCCTCGCCTTTGTCCCTGGCGAAGCATTTGATTGGAATCGCCCTGCGAGTGGAAACTGCCTTGTCTTCTATCCCCCCCCTTGATGACATCGGCCGTTCATGGATGGGAGATCCTATAATTGTGCTCACTGGCGCTGCAAAGGAATTCCTTGTCGACGATCTAAAAATCTATCGTGGTGCGAAGTTTGTTGACAGACGAACCAAAGATCTCTCCAACGAGCTCGTAGATTGGAGAACAAAGAAGGGCCTCCCGCCTTTAAAAGGGTCCGGAAAGGTGGCAATGATTTCTGGTTGGAAGGCACAAGTCAAGGAAGCAATCGACCTCGAAGAATCTTCGGGAAAAGTCCTTAAAGGGGTCAATCTACAAGCGCTTGCAGAGGAAGCGGAAAAGGTTGCGGAAAAGGTTGCGGAAAAGGTTGCAGAAAAGGCTACAGTCAAGGCTCCCGTTGTGAAGGAGGAGGAGAAGAAAGAGCAGCCGGAAGTGAAAAATCCTCCGCATCCTGAGTATTCATTTGATCCCAACATACCAGCCCTGAAGTCCCCCAAATTTTTGAAGGAAGTACTTGACCCAGAGCATTTTGCCGTCCTAGAAGCTGCGGGGATCAAAACAGCAGTTGAACTTTTCTCCGCGCAAAAGAAAAATGGATCTCCGCTCGCTCTGGCTGTTTCCAAGATGCTACCCGATCCATCTGCTTTCGAATTGGTCATCTTTGACTGGTGTCAAATTGTCCGAAAAAGGTTAAGCGGCTTACGACGAGTAAACTCGAAGCGAAAGAAGGACGCCCCAGAGAAGGCTGCTGCCCCACCTTCTAAGAAGCAGCAATTATCGAAATCAAAAGAGAAGTCACCCGAAAGGAAGGAAGTCGCCCCCCGCCCAAGCAAACAAGATCTCTTGGAGAAAGATCCCTTCTTTTCACTTAGCACCGTGACTCAAACTTTTCTCAAAACGCAGAACGTATTAACAGCGGAGGCTTTCCTCTCTTCTCGCACGACAGATCTCTCCAGTGCGTTCGTGGAATGGCGGGAGAAAAACAACATGCCAATATTGAAAGGGTTGGGGGCAATCGCTTCTGTCAGCGGATGGAAGGCTCAAATCAGGAAAATGGCAAAGGAGAGAGGACTGGACGATCTCGCGCAAATGGCACCGGGCGGCCCGGCCTCAAGCTTATCACCCGATCCCAAAGCAGTGGCTGAGGCAAACAATAATAAAGATCTGAAAGCCAAGCCTAGCCCTGAACCAAAAGATGACAAAAAGATTGAAAATTGCGCTTCCCCCAAAGCAGAGTCAGCTGGAACTTTGAAAATTGTCTCTCATCCAGGAGTACTGTTTGGGCGTCCTATTCAGAAAATTGTGGTTGAAAGCGCGCTAGGTAATAAAAGCTGCTTATGTTGTGCAATCACTCTCGTTATCTCTTCGCTGAAAGATTGATATTGGCTCGTTGTTACAGACCCCAAGCTTCGCTTTTTCTTTGAGTTGTCTATTCGGCAAACGCCATCTGGCCTCGGGTTGTTTATTACATTCCAGGTACGCCAGAAGGGTTGCGAACTAAAAATTGACAGGGTTCTTCTTCTGTGTTGGTCTCACCTTCTATCCATTCAATTTCCTGTATTTTCCAGGGCGCCCGAAGATTTCGAACGATAGGCGACCATTCGCTTTGCTCTCCGCTCAATGTAGAGGTTTTGGACGACGAAAACAAGCCCTTATCGTTGCCTGTTTTGAAAGACATTTCCAAAAAGTTTAAAAAGAACAAGAGTTTTTTGGCGGGGCAAGAGGTCCGTGCTGTCTTCTCCAGTCTCAAAGACGGCTGTGGATTAATTGAACTCTGCAAATTTGACGTGTGGCCATTGCCATGCAAAGGTACGTCCATGCGAATAGTTGTTTTGAATTCATGTCCTGCAACCCTGCACTAAGCTGATGATCTTTGCAGGGGAAGTGGAAAGCATACTTCCAACCATTGAGCGATTCATCAGGGGCAGTAGGCAACACTGCGGGGAAAGTGGGGTAGGTCAGTACTCCACGAATATTGCTGTCGGCAAAGACGAAGGTGGGAGAACCCAGTATTTTATGTACATTAAAGAGCCTTTGGAAAAGGGCCAAGTCGTTGGACTGAGTTTTTGCACCCCGTCGAGGATGAAAACGGAGGGTGGAGATTGTTTACCAGTTGGTAACATGCGGCTGTTTTTGAAAGGCAGTATGTCGCGGCTATCGAGTGAAGGGCTTCAGTCTCTACTGGTTCGAGTCAGTCAGTTTGTTACTGACAGTATAGATAGCAAGCTGGGGGTTTTTGGGACCAGTGAGGAGGGGGGCAATGCCGATCAGTCTTTGTTTGACAATCTTGTCATTGGGAAGAGAAGGGCTCATTGGGTTGCATCTATGATTATGTGCAGTCTGAAAAAACTGGAGATGAAGCATAAATCCTTCAAAGTGAAAAGAATTGATAGCAACATTTTTTGGACTTCGCAGCTGGTAGCCAAGCTCAAGATGCACCCCGCGTGGAATGATTCAAATGAGGATGCAATCAAAAGCCAAGTACGCGAGGAGCTTGCGAGTGCTTTCGAGAGCCACGAATACCTCAACTCGGCAAACAGAGAACGTTGGTGTAGATTGGCGATGGAACTTTTCAGGGAAGCTTCGCTGCGAGTTGAACGTTTTAGCACTTCGCCTGAAGAATACTCCCAGGACCAATTGATCATTGATATCAGCGCTTTGGTAACTGAGATGTCGAAGTGGCTGATGGAAGTGCAAGGCAGCGACGAACAACAAGATCTGGAAAAACTTGTCGTGACTTTCGAACACGATAGCGACAACTTGCAAAGTGCTTCACCATCCTTCAGACATGCGTTTCATACGTCGATAGCTCAAAGTTACGAGGATGCACTCACAATATGTAACATGTCCCCGTTTCGTCTTCCTGTTCCAAATGTATTGAAGGTTGTTGCAACTTCCACGGAGAAAGATGAAAAAGCAAACGAAAAAAGTTCTGTTGATGCCGTATTCCGAACCCTAGAAGATGCACGGCGATGCAGTCAAAACATTCATGGCGTCTGGTATGTACGGCATCAGGTCCTTCGGGTTTTGAGCTCTCTCCTGTCATGCTCCACCGCCGTGCTGGAGAATGATTCATCTTTGAAGGACGTCGTAATGCCGAAGGTCGAAGCTACACTAAACGAATCGGGCATTGCAACAGTGGTAGGAGAATCCAAAAAGTCCTCGCTCGGGTAAGTCCATTCAGAAGCAAATTCTCGGTGCATCATGATAAACGTATTGAATCGAACCCTGCTGGATCTTGTAACGTCGAATTGCTTTGATGAATTATTTTGAAATTGGTATAAGAAAGAGGAAAGCTGTTTGATCAACTGTTTCTCAAAAGTGGCCCCTTTGCTTATTCGTTCCACCGGATTTGGCAGTGGGACAACCATAACATATCCATGCATCGTCAGCTCCTCTGCATATTACCCAAATTCGCAGCCGTTGTTCCTCAACTTTGTCTGGCCAGTATTAAGGAGCGCCCATTGGCGACTGGAGGCTGGCGACCATCCTTCGTCTGTTACGTTCCTCCCCCCTGGACAGGGGAGTCGAAGGAAAGAAGCAGATAAACGGGGCAAGCATGACCGAGTTCTGTCTCGTGCCAAGCTTGCTAGAGCAACGAACGAGGTTGGGCTTGGTTTCGTACCGAAGCTAACAAAACGGGTATTTGCAAATGCGGTCGGGATGGAGCCTGTTGAATTAAAATCTAGTTGCGAGAAAGATGGGCCGCTTACTGTGAACCATGCACTAAGAAAGTTTTACGATAAGATAGTCGGCGAGATGACGAGCGGCGACGGCGACCAGAATAACGAAGAAAGCGTGAAGCGGCTAAAGATGATTATAGGGCATATCAGGTAGGTCCGGAAAATGATTTGTGATGAATGGTGATGCATCCAGTTGGCTGAGGTGAAAGCAGAATTTGACGAATCACATTGGGCTGTGATGGACCATGACGAGTTGAATCAACCTTGTTTCATCAAATTTCCTTTTTCCTGCTTGCCTGGTTTTGCAGGGTTTCCTTTAACGAGTTATTTCCTTCGCTTCAGTCTGGGCACGAGCAAGTGCCCGCTGGTACGAGCCCAAGCGAAGTTGCTGGTTGTGAATATCTTGCTAAGTTTCTCATTGTTTTGCCGAGCATTTTGAGCCAAGCATGTCTGTCGATGCAAGTAGTCGAAGACACCACAATCGTCCTCAAAGAACTCTCGAACTTCCTAGCTCTGCACCACAAGGAACTCTTTCATGCACGTTTCCATCCTCCAAGGGAAGAATATCTCTCTGAAAGGACGGTGCCTCCTCTCTTGGCGTCTAGGCTTCAGAATCTTCGTCCCGCGGTCGATGACTCATCTCTCGAGATGACCGAAGCGATTTTACCAGAGGACGACGAGCTCACAACGGACTTCGTAAAATGCTCAATGGGTCAGGTAGTGCCCTGCCGCGCTTCCCACGATGATGTGAGCAAGAAGAACCGGAGAATAAATCTGGGGTTCAAAGGTTTGATGTGTCGCCATTGCATGGGAAGCAGGGGAGAAGGGCGTTATTTCTTCACGTCTATCGAGAGTATGACTACAGCGGCAACTGTGATAGAGAAGCACTTGGAGAAATGCCCATCGGTGCCTGTTGAAGTGAAGAAACGATTGAGAGAGAGCCGAACTCGCCACGCTGAACAGAGGAGAGAATTGGCTCAAGGTGCTCAGGCAAGGTACTTCCTGCGGCTGTGGGAGCGACTTCGGTCGTCCGTGGTTAGGGATACTGTTGCTTCCTTGCAGGTTTTGGAATTACAACATGATTTTGAGGATGAAGAAGAATCTACGACAGTGGAGTTTCACAATCACGTTGATGTCCTCCGATACATTTCAAATACCCCGCCATGGTGCGAAAAGCCAAACATTTTAGAGGAGATGGCTCGATATTCTGAATGTCTAGAATCCGGCGGGCGCGCATACAATACAGAAGCGATGCCTAGAAGGTTCACTGGAGAGTTGTGGATGTCAAAGTTTTTACATTCAAATCCTTCTCCTCACTCGGCGTAGATGCAGCGTTTAACAATAACAATTTTGTTTAGCCCTTTGAGATGTCTTTTATGTATGATAGTAGAGGGAAATTCTGATTTAGATACTGGTTGCCGCGGTTTTGAATCAGGCCTTGGTTTGGCTTTAAAAGAGTGCAAACAAAGGTCGATTTTAGAATCAGTCATTTTCTTCCGCGGCAAATCTGGGACAAACTAGATTCGGGCACGTACCTTCTCACCGTAGCCAGCGTAAATTTGATCTGCGCAAGTCAGAAATATGTGTTAGTTTTTGCCAAATTCTCCTCAAAGCCAGTCAAGAGCATCCCATGACTCACCCACTATATCCATCCCTGTGATTACCTCGCCTATCGGGGCGAAACCCTGTAAGATCGGATAGAAGGAAAACATTAGTTGACAAGCAAGGATGAATCGACTGCCTTTTCAATCATGATCCATCACAATTCAATTCGATTCATGGCATCATATCGAATCAACATTAAGCCAATAGACCATCGCCATTCCTGTAAGCTAAACCTACTTGTTTATCCAGAAATTTGTTCCCCTTTTGATTTGTATTGATGAACAGCTGCGTAGTTCTGGTGTTTGGGCCAGAGGTGGCAAAGGTCAGGGTTCCTCGTGCATTTGTTGTTTTTACTGGATCATCTTTAATTGGTGGTCCCTTGGGAAACTTTTTGGGATCACCATTGATTCCAACCTACAAGGAAAAGGAAAATGAACACTGGATGAGCAAGGACTACCTCAACACCACTGAGAAAACCCACCACACTTAATCGCACTCCGTCATGATCTCAGCGCCAGGACTCATCACAATTCACAAGGATGCACCATGGCTCATTACAAGCGCTATATACATGTACTGAACATACCTGCACAACAAAATTTGGGACTACCCTGAAAAACCGGCAATCCTTGTAAAATCCCTGGTCCATCAGCTTGTGAAATTGAGCAACTCCCAGGGGCGCCCATTCTTGCATGTGATTAATATTCGGCACGGACGTTTTCAGTGTGATGAGCCAAGCCTACTAGGTACGTTTTTAAAATGAAAAAATAGCCGCTGCCAATTCAACTTTACCTGGGTGGGTCTGGATCACAATACTTCCACTTTTGCCGTCAGCCAAACCTGATAGTTGTAGAGTGAACGTTCTGCTGGCTGGTTCTTGGTTTGAGCGAGATGATGAATCATCGTGTTGGGGTGGTGGTGCTTCTTTGTTGTGAGAGGTTTTTTTCAAGTTGTGATCCTTTACAAGGACTTGGGATGTGTAGGGATCGTGTTTGAACAGCAGAAAGGCTACACCAAGAACAGCTACCAATAGTAGGATAACGCGCACCACTGAGATTCCCTCTGGCTTTTCATTTGGTGGCTTCACTTCGACCATCGTATCTTAAAGCCGTTTCCGAAAAAAAATCTTCAGCAGGAGGGACTCGAACTTTTTTGCTCTCCCATTCAATGAATATAAAACGCTAGAGCACCAACACTATTTCTCGTCGAGGTATCTTTCGGTTGTCGTCGTCCTTGGCAGTCTATTTTTATCAGCTACCTAGTAGTATGCGGGCCTGTAGTCTGTCTCTGTCTTTTAAGTCTGTTGTGCAAAGTGTGTTGGCCATGTAACCATCGTTTCTTATCATTCCGAAAAAAAAAAAAATATTACGAGCGGCGCCAACTAAAACTCGCACACCTGATCCTCTGACTACCCAGCTATGCCAGGCCAATTCTACCAGCACTACTGTATTTGGCTGGGCTATTGGCTGCTACTAGTCTACTACGAGCTAGCTAGCCAAGCCAAGCACTGTCTGGGGTCTAATAGAGGGTTGCGGGAGAGCGGTTGTGCGGTTCCGGTAGCAATCAGCCTGCGGTCGCAGTAGCCACCTCAATTGAATAGCTACCTGTACTCATAAAGTCTACCATTTGTACTGTCATGCGATTCGCTGTATTAATGAATAAGCCTATCTCTACTAGATAGCAGAGAAAAGGTTTTCTGGAAGACACAAACGTCCAACTAATTTTCGTTTCCATTTGCACGCGATGGAGCCCCAACGAAGGATGGCGTATATATTTTAAATAAGCACGATCAGGGGCTATTACCTCCATCCTGTTCTGTGTCCTCCCCCGATTCTTGCAAAGATTTAGTATTCGAAACATAAGACAGCCGAGGAAAGTGCTTCTCAAGATAAGCATTGCCTTCATGCTCGATGTTGGGCTGACTTGGATCCTCACCGTACTCGGAGTTGATCTGGTCTGTAGGAACAGGAAAGAAGAAAAAAATGCAATCAGTGAATATCAAAGCAGCAAGAAATCGAAGAAACGGGTGATGAACTCCTGCGCATTACGTTTGAAGGGTTTGGAGATGAACTCACCAATAAACTCCATACCACTGGAAATCATGCGGTAACGCAAGATAGACAAGGGTGAGAATAGACGTCATGGATGCCTATTATTTGGACATCAGCTACTGTCCTTAATATTTTCCAAAATGAAACGAATAGACATACCTGATGACTTCTCCAAAGGGAGAGAACCCTTGCTTATCTAAGAAAGCATTTCCTCGAGTGTTTGTATTGATGAATAGTTGAGTCGTTCTGGTGTCGGGGCCTGCCGTAGCAAATGTAATGGTTCCCCGTGCATTGGTTGTTTTCACAGGGTCGTCCTTGATGGCATCTTTCCACTTTGCTTGCACATTTGGGTCGCCACTGATTCCAAACTGGACCATAAAATTAGGAATCACACGGAAGAAGCGACACTCTTTGTAGAAACTCTCATCCATCAACTTGTGGAATTGAGCAGCACCAATGGGCGACCACTTGGGGTGGGTCTGTATCACAACTTCACCCGCCGCGCCATCTTTAAGTTTTGACAGATCAAAGACGAAAGTCCTGCCGCCAGCTCCCGATCCTTCCTCTACTAGCACCTTTCGTTGACCTAAACGGAGAGAAGTTTCGGATCCAGTGTCCTTGACTTTGGTACTGCTAGCAGCTCCGTCGTTGACGACGTGCGCAGAGCTTGTTCCTGTGGCGTTCTTTGCGATCAAGAGTACCGCTCCTGCGGCTCCCGTTAGAAGCAACAACAATCTCATAGGATTCCAGGTATTATTCGAGGAACGCTTTACAGTCGCCATTGTCTGGATAGGTCACACTTAAAGTAGCTGAAAGAATATTAGAATACTGTATGCGCTCGACTTCTAGCGAGCTGAAACTGGGGGCTTTGATGCTGTCAAGACTGCCACAATAATAGGTGCTGGTTTTCTTTGTTACTATTAGCTCCTATTAGCTACTAGCTAGCTACTAGCTAGCTAGTACCAGTAGTACAGTTAAGTAATAGTACTCAGACCCGGTCCGCGCACGTACTGTGCGCCGTACAAATTGCCGTACAAAATCACTGTACAGCTAAATTTTTTTCCAAAATACACCGACTTGGTAATCTGTACGCCGAAATATCGAATGGGAAATGGCGAAGGCATTTACTGCTGTCTTGTTCGTGTATTTTTGGAATTTCCTACTAGCCTGTCAGCACCTATTCTGACTCATCCCTACTGTGTTTCAACACAGAGAATACCTTTTCTAGACGTTTTGACTAATAAAATAATCTATATGTTAACAACATTATCTCATGTCAACATTAGAAGATACTACTGATGATGAAGAATTGCTGTTGTTGCTTATACTTTTTAGTGAACAGCTATCTGCAGAGCTGGAGGAGAGAACAGACCAGCACATTCGCGAGCAGCGTAGAAGGAACAGAAGATTACCAAAGCGCAAGGATAGGCCGACATGGAGGTCGTTCGTCCAACGAGTGTCAAGAGATCACTTCCGACGCATGTTTCGCATGGCCCTCCCTTCGTTTGAGCGTCTTTGTGATGACATCTGCACCGTGGTGTCGGAAGAAGTGTTTCGGCCCGAGGCGTTTCTTTTAAATGGTGGGTTTGCTGGCAAACCAGGCTATGCTGCTTTGCAACACCAAGGAGGTCATATTCCTGGTGAAATCCGTGCTGCGACATCTCTTCGTTTGCTAGCGGGTGGCTCGTACTTGGATTTGGTTCCTCTGTTCGACGTTGCCAAGTCACAGGTGTATGATTCTTTTGACATCTTCCTGAAATGGGTTATCAGGACCTACACATTTCCTTTAACTGATTGGTTGAGAACTGAGAACTGGTTGAAGTTGCATGAGCT
>Ga0163148_10007613_pt1 | contig 10129 bp, 3 predicted proteins | sample OliLakLV19MP7P2_FD_148606 | JGI IMG/M metagenome (GOLD analysis project Ga0163148, IMG submission 148606) | Freshwater microbial mat bacterial communities from Lake Vanda, McMurdo Dry Valleys, Antarctica- Oligotrophic Lake LV.19.MP7.P2 | ecosystem: Environmental > Aquatic > Freshwater > Lake >... | reverse complement strand
GCCCTATACAATCCTCCGGCGACTTGCAAACCCAAGCGAGCTACTTGGCTAGCTGGCAAAGTTGCTTCCGCCTTGCAAATGCTGACCTTAGCGGCCGGAGCTTCGACCTGCGCCGCAGCCGTCAACGCCGAGCAGGCCGGTCGACTCGGACGCGACCTCACGCCACTCGGTGGCGAGAAGGCAGGCAATGCGGCAGGGACCATCCCCGCGTGGGAAGGAGGCATCACCCGACCTCCGCCGAACTACAGGCGCAACGCGCAGCATCTCGACCCATTTGCGAATGACCGCCCACTGTTTTCGATTACGCCGGCCAACTACAAGAGTTACGGCGACAAGCTGAGCGAAGGTCAGAAGGCGATGTTCGCGAAGTACTCGACCTTCCGGATGGACATCTACCCGACCCGTCGAACTGCGTCCTTTCCCGAGCGCATCTATCAGTTCACCAAACGCAATGCTTCGACGGCGATGTTGGCGGCGGATGGCGACGGCATCAGGAATGCTGCTGAAGGCATTCCATTCCCGATTCCACGAACCGGTGCTGAAGCAATCTGGAATCACAAGCTGAAATTCAACGGGGTCAGTGTTCAGCGCTGGATGAATCAAGCCGCGCCCACGGCTTCCGGTCAGTTCAACCTTGTACGAATCCGCGAAGAACTGCTAAGCCCGTATCACACACCCGGCAACGCACTCGCCGACACCAACAATGTGTTGCGCTACGCGTTTCGAGTCGTGGCGAGTCCCGCGCGATTCGCCGGCCAGGTGCTGCTGGTGCACGAGTCCCTGAACGGGATCGAGACCCCGCAACAGGCCTGGGTGTACAACCCAGAACAACGGCGAGTGCGTCGGGCACCCAACGTCGCCTACGACAATCCCGGGACGGCATCGGAAGGCCTGCGCACCAACGACATGACCGAAATGTTCAGCGGCGAACTGAGCCGCTTCAACTGGGAATTGAAGGGCAAGCGAGAAATGTATGTGCCCTACAACTCCTACAAGGTGCATGCATCGTCCGTCTATCCATCCGACATCCTGAAGCCGGGTCACGTGAACCCGGCTCTGTTGCGCTACGAGCTGCACCGGATGTGGGTAGTTGAGGCAAGGCTTAAACCCGGCAATCGCCATATCAACTCGCGGCGCACGTTCTTTCTTGACGAGGATTCTTGGCAGATCCTGCTCACCGATCACTACGACGGCCAAGGACACCTCTGGCGTCACTCGGAAGCGCCGTCAATCAACTACTACGAAGTACCAGTGTTCTGGTCGACGATGGAGAATCATCACGACCTGAAGTCTGGACGCTACATCGCCATTGGCCTCGACAATCAGGAAAGTCCTTACGACTTTTCCTTCCGAGCCTCCGCGGAATCGTTCTCCCCGCAGGCGATCCGGTCGACGCGGCTCGGATCGGGGAATTCTGTGCAAACGCTACCCCCTGAGCCCCCTGAGACGCCGGAGGTTCCAGCTTGGCCGCCGGACCACCCAGTCGAGAACACCACCGACACGGGCACTGTCGGCTACACATACGTATGGAACTCATGGTTCTTCAGAAAAGGGTCAGGCAGGCGGAGCCCCGCGATCCGTCTTCTGCCTGAGTCCAACTATTCCGTCGCCTTGGACCTTGCCGCCTACGTCTACAAGCAAGACGGTGTCGATGCCCGCGAAGTCAGGAGGTCCTTTAGGAGGGTGCTTCAGGAGGCCATCGATGAGGGCGAGCTGAAGCTAATGTTGCAGGTACTGGTCCTGACCGACCACCGACTCAGCTTGGCTGGTTCACGAGTACATGAACTGGAGATCGACCTCCGACGGATAAGGAACTATTGGCGTACGCATTCCGCCCAAGCGTCGCGCGAAGTCACCCTTGATGCGCTGCGTGCCGACCCAGACCCGGACTGGCGATTCGCGAATGTGACGTTTGACATTTCCACGGGGGCAACCACTGGGTGGGCGTCTCTCGGACTCTCGTTGTGGCATGAAGGACGTCCACTCGATGAAATCATCGTCAGGCGCTGCATAACGCACAACGATGCCGAATGCTCGGACGCCGACACAAATGCGGGCGCTGACATTGGCGGCAGCGACTTGCTAGATATCGCACAGGATCGCAGCGCACGGCGCCCAGCCGCTGCACTGCTTTTCGTCGCGTTGGCACCGGACAGTGTCGTTGGCGTGTTCTCGCAAGGGTCGATGTCTGAGCCTGGAACCGGACCGCATGTCTGGAACCTCGCTTCCGACAGCCTGGAATTTCTTCGAAATCTGGCTTCGTCGCAGGAGCAGTTCTTCAATGCCACGGAGGCTCGGCATCGGATCGGGGAAGCAATCACTAAGCAACTCTTCCCGCCGCTTGGCGACGGCAACGAGGAAGCGCGTGCCGCGTTCAACGCATTGAATGAATTTGTCGGCCGCACAAGGCAGAACGAAAAGTTCGCGGAAGATCGCCCGCAACTATTCGTTCGCATGCTGCGCTCCTCAAATGAACAGGTGCCAATGTACCCAGTGAGCCTCATGAATTTCGACGGTACAGATGAGGAGTTCCTGGGCTACTGGGTCGAGATAGTCTCTCCATTGAGACACCAGCGCTACGGCACAACGCCGTGCCCAGTTGAGTGGCAGATGCTAATCCCTTGGGACCAGAAGGACGCCGACCTAGTTGAAGCATCGAAAGAGCTAGATGCGCTGATTGAAGACTCATTCATTCCAACTCTACGAGTGGGATCCAGACTAATTCGGCCCTTCATCGACATTGGCAGTTTCAGTGACTTTATCGGCCCACCCATCGCCAGCGCGACCAGCACGCAGGTGCATCCGCGTACATTTCTTGCGACAGTCTCACACCACGGCATGAATTCCTTGCAGTTCACTTCCGGTAGTCCGGTGTCGGCGGCGAACTTCTCGCGGCCGTTTGGCCAAGACTCGATCGCGGTGCTGGCCGGGTGCTCAACTGGCAATCCTGGGCCAGGCAGCATCGTCGACCAGCTCAATCAGGCGAACTTCAACAGCATAGTCGTCACCAACACCGGAGTCTCTGGAAGTCTGGCGGGTGCAATGGTCCGTTCCATGGTGGACCAGCTCGAAACGGCTCCATCCGAAGGAGTCGCGATCAGCGAACTGCTGCGGCGGAGTCAGCGAAGTTTGTTGCCAAGGTTCAAGGAGGAAGTTCTCAATTTCATCGTTGTTGGAAATCCCGATGCTCTGGTGTGCCATCCCAAGGAGAACAAACTGTGATCGCCAACTCCATTCGCCTGTTGCTGCTCCTTTTGCTGGTCGACACAGTAAAGGCACAGGAGGCGTCAACCGCCAACTCCAAGTCTGAAAGGACCGTCGTGTTCGTGAGTGATCTGCACATGGGTGTGGGCCGAAATCCTGAGCGTCCGTCCGAGTGGGACGTTACGGAGGATTTCAGATGGCACGCCGAGTTCGAGTCCTTCCTTGATGCCATAAACCGCCAAGGCCAACAGCGCGTCGATCTCGTCCTCATAGGAGACATCTTGGAGCTCTGGCAGTCGCTGCCCGGAGACTCGACCTGTGAGTACGGCGACGATCGAGGTTGTTCCGAGGAAGAAGCAATCCATCGAGCATGTCGCGTGATCGATCAGCACATGCAAGTCTTCCACTCCCTACGCGACTTCGTCGGGCCCGAGCGCGACAACTTCATCACCATCGTGCCCGGCAATCATGACGCTGCGCTCGTCTACCCGAGCGTCGGCGAGTTGGTCCTGGCCGCCATTCCGACCGAATCACCGAGTCGCGTTCGCATGGCAGTCGGAGGTTACTGGCGTTCCACAGACGGCAAAGTGATCGCAGAGCATGGCCAACAGATCGGCAAGGACCCTAATCGGTTCGATGGCTGGCCCTTGGAACCGTTCCTCACAGTTGACGGCAAGCGCTATCTGCAGCAAACCTGGGGGGAGAACTTCGTCCAAGGTCTGTTCAATCGATACGAACGGGAGTATCCCGTCATTGACAACCTTTCGTCGGAAACTCTCGGAGTGTCTTACGCCACCAAGCACCTAGGCTGGATGGGCACCACGAAAGAGTTGGGGAGCATGGTCCGGTTTCTGGTTTTCGAGCAATCCTGGGCACAGGCCACACAGGGACTGCCGGTAACCGACGGTGAGAAGCCCAAATGGAAGATTGATGACATCAATCTCGACTCCAGCGAAGCACGTTGGCGCTTCCTTGCGCAATCCCTGGACATCAATGATCCGATCGCAGAAGCGGCGAACAACTCACTGCGTTCGCTGCCTGATCTCACCGAGCTGACTAGAGACGAGATCGAGGATGCGTGTGACAAGCGATGGAGCATGCATCTGGCCGATCCCAGCCGCGGGGTTGAGCTGTGTCCACACGGCGGGGGGCTCAGCGCCGCAACACAGTCATTGGTTGCAGGGCTAACGCCGCGCGTTCGGGCTGCCGCCTTCCGCGAACGGCTGAATCAGCTGCGCAGCGACGTTCAAGAAGAAGGGTCAGGGGCTGAGAACATCTTCCAGACTTACGTCTACGGACACACACACTTCGAGCACAACGCATGCACGCCATTTTCACGCCAAGCTGATTGGAAGCCGCTGGTGGTCAACGATGGCGCTTGGCAGCGAACGGCGAATGAAGAAATTCTGTGCGCCTTGCTGGCTGGCAAGGAGGAGGACACGGATGCCTTCGCAAAGCTCAAACCCGAAGATCTCCCGGGGTGCTATCCCTTTGTGATTATCGCCCCCGGCCAGCCGGCTTTGCTGCGGTACTGGGTGCAAGCAGATGCTGCGTCAAAGGGGACCATAAAGGCGTTCTGCACGGATACCCCGACGATCCCCAAGCAATGTAAACGCAAGCAGACAAATGCCTGCCCAGCACATCCAGGGTGACCGGCGACCAGCGGCCCGCTGGCTTGCAACTCGGCACTAGAACTATCGGGCCGGTCGGGGCAGAACGTGAAGGCTATCTAGGCTCACCCCCCCTTCGGTAGATATGCGATTAGCGAAGGTTATCAGGGGTACGAAACTCCAACGCTGAACTAGTGGCTTTTTTGCGTCTTCAAATAAGCTTAGATTTTTCCCTGAGTAAAATCCGGCTGGTGGAAGGATTTAGTGCAAAAGATCGATTACGTTTGGCGCGAGCAGTTTGATCGAGCGTGCTGCATGGCGCCTGGAGAGCGAGTGAACGACGATTTCATTTGCGCTGGATGCCGCACTATCGCCGGAACTTAATCGACGCTGCAACGCCAATTTTCCTCTGGTTACCAATGGAAACTTCTCGGATCAAAAAAGTGTCTTGCTCGAGCGCGCCGCATGTTGCAGATCGATTTTGTCAGTCTTGCATTTAATATACTCACGCACGCCTGTCGGCGTATGCTCAATGTTTGGTCAGAGTCGTGGCTGTTTCAGGCACCGGCTGGGAGCAAAACGTATGGTTAGAAACACTGGCAAGTGGGTGCTCGGCGAGCCAACTCAGGCCTTCTTGATTTCACTTGACATTTCAGGATTCACGAAAGACGTAAAAACTGACCGTTTATTTCACCTTCGGCATGGTTTTTTGCATTCTGTCTCTAAGACCCGGCTCTTGCGGTCCCACTCAAATAGTGCCCGCGCGCATTTTTTGGGCGATGAGCTCCGAATTGCCTTCCATGTAGATGTGGGTGTTGCCGCAGTGCGTGACTTCATTATCGATTTGTTTAATGACCTTGAACAAGTAAATCGGACGGAGCCCGTGGAGCATCAGGTGCGACTTCGAACAGTTGTTCTGGCTGGGCCGGTGATTTGGTCGCATTGGCACGGCTGCTACTTCCTAGATGGACAATTGCCTTCAAAGGCTCAGTACTGGATGAATCAACTTGCCCCATCTGAAATCGCGGCTGACCATACGTTCAAGACCTACCTTGACGTAGGTGGTCTGAGTACCAATTTGACCCCGCGCGAGATTAGAGGGGAGGGCGCTTATATCCTGTCCACGGGGCAAAAATCCGGGTAGCAAAAATTGGAGTCAGAATACAGATGCAACACTTCTTCGTTCTCGGGTTTGCAGCGCATTCAACTATCGGCCCAATCGATTCGAGTCAAGCCAGCCGTCTGCGCGATATTGTTGACGGGGCAGCCGATTCGGCCTGGAACCATTTCCCCAGCAACGTCCGATGCTCCGTCGGGCCGAATGCCGTCTTGATCGCCTTCCCCGATGGCACTCCATCGCGGGCACTTAAGTTGGTTGAAAATGTTCAGCGCCGCCTTACTTTTCTCGCAAACGATCCGGCCAAGCCTTTCGTGTCAGCTGCGCTCGCTTGCGGCCCGATGAAGGAGGTAAGCGTCCTCGGAAGTCAATCAAACTTTGAAGGGCTGCCGGCAATTGCTGCTTCTCGCATACTCGCGCGAATTCCGGCCGGAAAGTTTGCGGTTGATGAGTCGGTTTGGGGGTTCCTGGACGCGGAATGTGAAGGGCCGGTTACACTCCAAGGGAAGCACAATGGTGAGGAGTTCCGAATTCGACAGCATCGGAGTTTAACGTTTTCGACGCCAGCGTCTGCTATCTCATCAACTGTGTCCACTACATTCGCTAGCAATACTTCGCCTGACGTAATAGGTTCGATTCTGGCTGCACATGATTGGATTGTCGGAGCAATCAACTTCGACGAAGACATGCATTTTTCATCTTATTATCTCAGGCAATCTACGAAGGCATTTGTTCCAGCCGAGTATCGGGACTATTCGTATTCGACCGTTATCGCAATTAATGAAGAGTATAATGAGACATACTTCATTCCGCGACGTGAATGCGAGCGAGTGGGTCTCGCGCTACTCGAGAAAATCCGTTCCACCCCAGCTTGGCTGGATCGGGTTCTTGCAGAAATTCGAGAGCGCGGAAATGACCTGCGCGGCGTATTCCTTGAGGAAGCGGGCGACTCAATGAACACATCACCAGCATTTGCAAATTGGACTCTCGCTGAGCTAGTGGCTCTCTACCGTCGTCATCATGCACTACATACACGCCTCTACGAGGTCGCTCGAATCCCAGAGGCGCTTGATAGAGGTTCTGGTGGATTTACGCGGTACCTCAGGCAGTACCTTCATGGACGGCTGGGGACCTCTGCAAGCAATCGTGATGTTAATCAGTACTTTGAGACGATGACGTTTCCTGAGGAAGTCAGCGTTCCATTTCACGAACTGGAAGAGTTTCAGGATCTACTCGCCGAGATTAGACTGAACACTATGGCGCGAGATACATTTTCTCGCAGCGCAAACCGTGCGCTTCTACAACTTGCACCGGAAATAAGGCAAAGAATCGCGGCACACCGCAGTCGTTGGTCGCACCTTGGATACCACGGCTACGGGTCGCGCGCCCTACCGGATATCCAACATTATGTCAAAAGAATAAGTGATGGCTTGCGAGTTCACGTTGGAGACGCGCTACGCACGCCTACGCATTATCGGGAGCTTCTCGAGAAGTCTGAATTTGCTCGTCAAAGTGCATTTGAAAAATTGGCCATCGACCAAACCCATCAACATTTGTTTCGGTTGTACTCGAGGGTTGGGATTGCCAAACTCAATCGCCGACACATACAGCTGCGGAATTTTTACTTTCTTGATTCGCTTATCGCCGAATGTGCGAGTCGCTTATCCATACCGGAAGCAGTCCTCCGAAGCCTTCTACCTGAGGAGTTTGATGCTGTTCTCGTTCGCGGCAAACCAGTTGCTGAAACGTTTCGAGACCGGGCGAAGTCAGGCTTGCTTCTTTACTGCATTAATGAGCAATCAGAGTATTTATTGTCGGGTACAAGCTGGCGCTGGGTTGCGGAGCAGTTGAAAGAAAGAACTCGCGCGCCTGCGCGGCGCGGCAATTCTCTTCAGGGCGACTCAGTGAGCGGTGGTGTCGCTCGTGGTCGGGCACGCATCTTGATTCGACTAGATGACGTTGCCGCGACCCACTTTCGTAGTGGGGACATTATTGTAAGCGAATCCACTGACGCTGACTTGCGCGAATTGATGGCTCGCGCTGGCGGCGTTGTCACCGAGGCAGGCGGCGCCACTTGCCATGCGGCGATCGTTTGCCGCGAACTTGGTATTCCTGCTTTGGTCGGCGTAAACAATGCTCGCGGTGTAATACGCAACGACGATGTCTTGGTCCTTGACGCAAACGAAGGATTCGTCCGCATAGTCTCGCGTTCGGCTCGCTCCATCGCGATCGACGACTTTCGCGCCTGGTCTGCGGATGAGACCCTCGCCGGAGCAAAGGCGCGCTCCTTATCTGAACTTTTCCAGCATAATTTTGTGGTTCCCAGATTCTTTGTTGTGCCCGTCGCCGCAATTCGTGAGGGCATCTCGGGCCCTGCGGACGCGCGTGGGCCAACGATTCGCGCACTTTTGGACGACGTGACGGATGCGCTGGAGTACCTAAGGGGAGATTTGTTCATTATTCGGAGCAGCCTGGCAGGCGAAGACGGCTCTGAACAATCAGGCGCAGGTCGATATCGAAGTGAATCGATGGTGGAGCGCCGGGATGTCCCGAGCGTATTGGTCGAACTTGCTAGCGACCTGCTAACGTCTTCCTCGTCACCACTTCGCGGCGGACTGATCGTTCAAGAGATGGTTCTTGGAGACGTATCGGGAGTGTGCTTCACGACCGACCCACGGCCAGGGAGATCGAGTGATGAGATCCTCGTTGAGGCTGTTCCTGGTGGAAACGAAGACCTCACTGGCGGGCGCGTGACACCGGCTCGCTATGTGCTCCGACGCAGCACGGGTGAGCTCGTTCCCGAGGCGACGGGCGTTGAATGGCGTAACCTGATTTCTCTTGACCTCCTTCGAAGGCTGGTCGTTGAATGCCTCCGAATTGAAGACATCCGTGGTGGCCAAGGTCAAGACATAGAGTGGTGCATCAAGGGCGATGACATCTTGATTCTTCAGGCTCGACCGATTACCGGAGTTCTGCCCCAAACTGTTTCCGCCCAAGTAGGGACGATTCCGGCAGCGCTTCGGCCGCTGAAGATCGCGGCCATCTATCGCACGTACCGCGTACCACCAAACCTTCAGTTGCACCTCCTCCGTGCAGCAGCTGTGGGCGCTCTAATTTGCGACAACTGGACTGGGCCAGAAATGAATCGCGATGACATATTATCGACACTCCTGCTTCACGATATTGGTAATATCGTGAAGGCAGATTATGAACAGTTGGTCGACTTATTCCCGGAAGAGTTTCAAAATCTAGCCTACTGGAAGACTGTCCAGGTCGCCGTGCGCGCCCGCTTTGGGGCTGACGATAATGAAGCAGCGCTGAGGATCGCCGAGGAGTTGGGAGCAAGTAAGCGCGTACTTGAGCTGATGCGCGGCAAACAGTTTGTAATGAATCAAGAGACATCGATATCGGACGATTGGGAGCTTAAAGTGTGCGCGTACTCAGATCAGCGCGTTTCGCCGCTTGGCGTCCGTTCACTAAAGGCCCGCCTCTACGAAGCAAAGGCACGCTGTGCTGCAATACCTCGTGCGAGCGTGAACAACCCAAGATTTGATGAATTAGTGGCGTGCGCGGTGGAGATAGAAAACCAGTTGTCCCAGCATGTCCAAATGCCATTGGAAGAAGTCAGCGAAGAGTCAATTAAAAAAATGATTGACAGTCTTAGGGAGTACGCCTTTGCTCCAGCCCTAAGTACTTCATCCATCGATATGCCTCAGTCCGAATCTGAAGATGCACAGTAGTAATAGAATGACAGCTAGAGGATTGAAGATCGTAGAGCTTGATGTCTGGGTTAGTTGCAATCCGGAGGACTGTGAACAATTGGCAGATCTAAGAAACGATTAGGGACCGTTATCGGGGTCTATGCCATTCCGTGTGGAGGAAATCTCATCCCGGCTGTGATACCGGTGACCGATACGGCGACGTTGGGAGGTCCAGTTTTCCCTTCAGCAGGTAGATGATCGTTCTCAGGTTGCGAAAGGTCCTAAAGCCCCGGGCGCGAGCAATGGCGCTCTTCATGTCGGCGTTGATTGACTCGGCCATTCCGTTGGAGTTGGCGTGCGCGAGCGTGTTGCGGATGCCGTCGATGTGCGCCTTGAACGTCGCCGCAAGCCGCTTGAAAGCAGGTAGCCGGCTCCGGCGGGCCCAGTTGATCCATTGGTCCATCAGCATCACTACGGGGACGTGTCGGTGGTGGCGC
>Ga0163148_10007604_pt1 | contig 10141 bp, 12 predicted proteins | sample OliLakLV19MP7P2_FD_148606 | JGI IMG/M metagenome (GOLD analysis project Ga0163148, IMG submission 148606) | Freshwater microbial mat bacterial communities from Lake Vanda, McMurdo Dry Valleys, Antarctica- Oligotrophic Lake LV.19.MP7.P2 | ecosystem: Environmental > Aquatic > Freshwater > Lake >... | reverse complement strand
GGTGTCAACAGCCGGAAGCATGAACACAGAACATGTCTTCAAATCCAATGGCTTCTCAGGGGAGTCAAAGAGGTCGTCGGCATCAACAGGATCTTGCAACATGATAGCAGTTGTTGCCGTTGACTGGTTGACTGCAGTACAACACAGGCACAAACATCCAGAAATTCAAAAGAAGGGGCGAATGAAATTAGATTGCAGCAGTTGATGCACATTCGCAATCAGCCTTGATCGCTTGCACTTACAGTTCCACACTCGTTCACTGATTCAAAGCGGTAACAATAGCAGTTGTTGCCGTTCCGATACTAATTCCTTCTTCCACTGAGCAACTTGAATGCAAGACAGGTTCAATTGTCCGGAAATTCAAATATTTAGCTGGCGTTTTGATCCAATTCCACCACTGATAGACCTAGTAGTAGTAGCAGTACTGAGCTCCAGTGGATTGGACGCTTCCACACACTCAGTGACTTTGATGTAGGACCAGCTCAATCGTCCTGAAATTGAATTCAATTCAACCGCTATGAGTGAGTGAGTGGATAAATTCAACCACTGATAAGCTAGCAGTACTGATTCCACTGGAAACATATCTAGACTGGACGCTTCCACTTCCACACTCAGCGACTTGAGTGTAAGACCGGCTCAAACGTCCTGAAATTCAATTCAATTCAACTGCTATGAGTGAGTGAGTGGATAAATTCAACCACTGATAAGCTAGCAGTACTGATTGCACTGGAAACATACCTAGAATGGACGCTTCTTCCCCTGATTCCACTGAGCGACTTCGATGTTGGACCGGCTCAAACGTCTTGAAATGGTTATCAAGGGCTAGGCTGCAGGTTCCTAGTAGTGATTCCAGTGGAATTATACCTTGATTGGACGCTTATACCCCTGATTCCAATGAGCGACTTGAATGCGAGACCGGCTCAAACGTCCTGAAATTCAATTCAATTCAACCGCTAAGACTTGATCCAAAGAGATCCAATTCCAGTTCCATAGATGGATTCCAGCGCTCACAGCAGATACAGGAAGCAGCTTCTCTTCTTCACTCAGCGACTTAAGTGTGCAAGACCGGCTCAAACGTCCTGAAATTCAACTCAACCGCCCACTTTATATCTACTATCACTAGTAGCACTTCCTTCCAGCGCAAATAGACCTGGAATGGACGTTCTACACCACTGCTTCCACTGCTTTCACTCAGCGACGTGGATGTAAGACCGGCTCAAAGGTCCTGAAATTCAACCGCCCACTTGATATCTATTAGTAGTAGTAGTAGTACTTCCACAGGAGAAAGACCTGGATTGGACTTCTTCCACCACTGATACCACTGATAACACTCAGCGACTTCAGTGTAAGACAGGTTCAAAATTCCCAAAAATCAAAAAAAGTGATTTGAAGCTAGTAATAATAGCTAGATAATAGTAGCTAGCTATTAGTGGTTGATAGTAGTGGTTCCTAGTAGCTTCTGGGTGCATATTTTTGAAGCTAGCTAAACGCTAGTAGTAAAATTTCATATGCCCCCGGGTTGGATTCCTGAATCTGTAGAGCTGCTAGCTAGCTAGTACTAGTAGCTGAAGTTGAAGTTGAATTTCGCGACCATTGAACCAATCCTGCATGTACAAGTTGCTGAGTGTGACGCAAAATTTTTGGGGGAAGCTAAGGAACTCTGAAGGAATTTTAGCAATGAGTTCCTTGGTTCCTGTAGGAATTTTTCCGGCATTTGACCCCTTCCTTTTCCTAGGAATTCCTGTGTTCCTGTAGGAAGAGAGGAATTCCTAGGAATTCCTCTTCCTCTTCCTAAGGAAATCCCATCTAAGAATATCCCTGTGTCTGTGGACTGGGAGATGATTAGGCAAAGGAGGCAAGCAAGAATGACTTACAACAACGAGCAAGAGAATGCTAAAAGGAGATTCAAGGACTTTCAAGTTGGTGAGATGGTACATCTCAAGAATGATTCACGCAGGAAGCTGGCACAGAAGAATCTCGGACCTTTTAGGATCGATCAAGTTCATACCAATGGCACGGTAACCCTTGAACTGGATGGAGGAGTATTTGAGCAAGTCAACATCAGGAGGATTGACCCTGATACATGAATTGTTTGTTTGCATTTGAATTGATACATGTTACTCTCATATCTTTGACTGTCTATTCTACTGACACCAAAGCTATTCTATGGAGAGGAAGCTTGATGAAGTATATAAGGGTTGATGATATATTTTCAGTCCCATCCATTACTGAAGCATGACTGGATTCGATTTACAGCATTGCTGTGGAGTGATATCAATACTGTTCTTTGGTATTGAAATTCAATCCCACTTTGACATAAGCTCACCAGACTATTGCTGCAAGGTGACATAGCTTCTGGATTGCTTCTGGAAGAAAAGAAGGCTGGGGATAGTTTTGGAAGATCGATTCCATAGACCATGGCGGTTTCGATGGCAGCATGTCTAGATCAAAGCAGTCAAAACTGGATGATCAGTTTGGAGCTAGTTGTAGAATAATCTCACAACCTTAGAATTGAGTACAAAATATACCATTGTTTACTGGACATGCTGCAGAGGAACCTAGCAGCAGCCCAAGAGACCATAGGTTGGACTCACCTGTTCAAAGGTCGGATCTCCAAGCAGTGGATAGAAAGACAACAACATCACATTGGTGACAAAGCTACCAAGAAGAACAAAGCCCTGAATTGGGCAACCACAGTGATTGACTACTTCTTCACACAGTGGTTTAAGGTTTGGGACCAGAGGAATCTGGACCCTCATGGGCATGACTACCAAGGTTGTGCCAACAAGTTGAAAGATGTAGCATTCCGAGAGATCACTCATCTGTACACATTCGAGGAAGCAGTCCCTGAAGACATCAGGTGGTTGTTTCAAACACCGTTAGAAGAATGCTTGTACTGGCCACTCTTCCGAAAGCGAGCATGGATTAGCAATTGGGAAAATATCATCAAAAAGGAATATGCTACACAAATGGAGAAGGGGTAACTGGTGGCGGGGGATCACAAGTTGATCCCCATTGTGGATTCTAATCATGCTTTTTGAACATTCTCTGCACCACCACCAACCCACCCTTTCTTAACAAGGACAGGACCCAGGAGAGTCTCCTACACTCAATCACGAGTCAACAACCCGAGGCTTCCTTTGCTTCTTCCTCCCTATTCAATGGCATTCCCTCTCAGTTCATTACAGTTAGCCTTGCCACTCCCGGGTAGCTACAGGAGTCGCAACTTCACTTGGACTTGCCTGTGTGTGTGTGTCTAAAGTGCCCGCCGGGTTGAAGTACCCTGTCTAGAGCAAAGTAAAATAGATATTTAGTTTTTTTTTGCACAAGGTCTCTTGAAAGGTCTAGTACCAACGACAGATTGATGCATAGGTGTCCTTCTTACAAGGTACTGGATTCTTCATGACCATCTTTTCGTCGATCGGGATGTGAAAGAAAATAGTACCGTCAGCACACATTGTCTTCTCCATTGGAGGATCAATCCAAGAGTGCATGTCGTGGCACGGATCTCTAGGACAAGTGGACGGGGTATAAATCACAGCAGTAAGGATTTTCCTATCCTGTTTGTGTTTGAACCTTGCTCGTATGTCAGCTGGAAGAGAGCTTGGATTGAAAAGTGTGCGCAACCTTGTTGTAGATGGTGCTGGTAGAGTTGTCACTGTGACAGTAGGTGGAGGTGTACCTGCAATAGCAGTTGTAACTGCATGTGCAACTTCCGTCACAATATCAGCCGATGAAGGTGGTGCTGGTCCAGGTGCCGGAGCAGGCACAGCGGCGGCTGGAATGACAGGAGCTGCTGGAGTGGCAAAACCAGGTGTGGAATCTCTAATGTCAGTTCCCCATTGTAGGTAGCTTAATCCTGGCCCAAAGTGCAAGGCTTGAATGCCGATAGTAATCCTTAGCTCATTCATCATGTCATAAGCAATAGCATACTGCATAGCTTCTTTTAGAGTTGCTGGTGTGAGACGTCTATTAGTGTATTGATTGCCAGCGAAGATTGTGAAAGAACATCTTGCCCATAAAGGGGTAATAGGTGTCGCGTCCGGTGTATCAATAGCGTTTGGGATGATAGAATCATCTTGAATTTTAGCTTTGACAATCGCAACAGGATCGGCAATGAAAGTAACCCTTGTGGGAGGATCTTTAACAGCAAACAGGTCCGCCATGTCCAGGAATGCATCTGAGTAAATATTATTTATATGTGTGTGCGCTTCGGGGTACATAGGATGTCTTGCAAACACAAAAGGGATGGATGTGATGTCTTCAAAGTTGGTAACAGTTCTTGGATCAGTAGTAGGAGCTCCGCCTCCTCCTCTTCTTCTGCCGGCACCGGTGCCGGGAGTACCAGGGGCAACTACTAGAGCACCACGACCAGCCATTGTTACTTGTGTGACCTTATCGAAAAAGTGAGATAGAAATAAATTTCTTCAAGATACTATTTTTCAATGATGGTCGGATTGGCCGAGACCTCGTCGCGTGTGTCACTATCTTCAAGTCTTTGCAATTAGTAACACAAACCGTATTCCTGCTAGGAAGTAGGCTGAGGGTTTAGACCTCGCAGAACAATTGAGAACCTTAACTACGTCAGGATTACTTCTTCTTCGGAGCTTTTAGTCACTGGAACACGTCGTCACTAGCCAGTAGTCTCCAGCTTAGTTGGCATGTCAGGATATGGCTCCACGTTGGTCACTTGAGGGTCACTTGAGAGGTCGAAGTTTCAAATATCTGGCGGAGTGGTCGTAAAATGTCACTGGATGAAAACAAGTAGTGAAAACTCGTGAAAGTATCACCGTGGCAGCATCCAACAAGAAACTGTTTTCGTAATGCATGCAAAATTTCCGGCAATGGCACGCTGTATTGTATGCGTATCCGAGCTGTATTTTTTGCACAAAGTATAATAAACACAATGCAAAAACAACCAATGCGCTTTCCTCCCACTCGACTTGAAAGGACTTCTTGAAAGAACGACTTGAGGACTTGAAATCGTCAAGTTAACGAACAAAAACAACACAGATAAAATATCTGAACTTCGAGAACTTCGGAGTGTGGGTACTCCTATTTTAGCTGGTGTGTCACCCGCAAAACAAATGCCCGAGGCACTCGTTGAGCCGACGATGCCAATGGATACAATTAGTTGGGCTCGTAACCTATCGTCAGACCCTTTCCATCTAGCTATTGCTAGTAAATCCAACAATGTTGATAACAAATATTAAATTAGAGAAAGAGTGAGATTAATCTACTTCTGAATTGTAAAATCACTTCAAAGTCCAAGATAAGCTCAGCATCTCTCGGCATGTTGGTTAAGCACATCCGGGTGGCCTCGTGCGTCTGTCTGTTGTCCGTAATACAGCCGATAACATCAACGAATGCTTTGCTACTCCCAGACAACTGTGGAGGAACTTACGCAATCAAAAATGGATGAAGGATTTGGCCAAGGATATGGGATGCTATGAAAACCTTTGAAGGGTTGTCCATGGCGTCAAAAGTCACACCATCAAAAACGGTGTCAATCCTGTCTGCTGCCCCATTCTGGCGGCTTGGGAGGCAGCCTATTTTCAAGATCCTAATTTTGGAAAGTTCCCGGCTGCCTCCACAAAATTAGAAAATAATGTTATTTAATTATTAGTTGCTAGTTTTATCATCACTGTCTCACAGCATTACTAGACTTCCAAATAGCCATGCCAACTACTGTGATCTGCCGCATCTCCGCACCGTACTCCGCACCGCCGCACCACTACTCCACTCCCTTGTAGACAACACCATGCTCCGCACTCCGCACCCCCGCACCACCACTCACAGACACCACACCACCACGCTAGCCAAGTGCGCACAACGGCATGTCCATGGGAGCCTGGTAGGGCAGTCAAGCACCCAGTCTCCCTGCTTGATTTCCGTACGAGACATGGGCTTTTGCACACTGTTGACACGGTCAACGGTGACTCCAACTTGAACAGGTTTAGTAAAAATGCAGCACTGGTGTAGGGTGACATCCTTTGTCATTGCTGCTGGGTAGGGAACTGTATGGATGCAAGGATTGTGCTTTTCAAAGTCCTCCAATTCAATGTCCTGCCGAGGGCCCGGAATGTATGTGAAATCATTGACAAACAAAATGGCCTTCAATGCCGCTCCATGATCAGGTGCTCCCAACGGGTCCATGAGAACCCATTGGTAATTGTCAGTAGACAAGATGGAACCTGTTGTCGTGTCCACATCGACTTGGTTGTTGGGGCATGTGTTGAGAATGACACATGCGGCCAAGTGGTCTGCATCAAAACAAATCAATTTGTACCTGTCATTTTTTTTATGATAAACAATAATTCTTCACCGAAAATTCGACCGCAAACAAGGGACAAAATACAGCGAACAATACCTTAAAAAGAAACTTTCCTACTCTAATGTTTCACCAAACGAATAGATGCCATTACATGCAAATTCGAAAGTTATGAGTGTTAAGCTACCATACGAAATGCTCCATATTTTGATCCAATATTCCAACAAGATTGACATCTCATTGGCAAGATTGCTTACATGGTGCGCATGTTTCATCATGGCGAAATACACTTGTTACCACAAGCCCGTAGGATTATACAACATCGTGATAGAACACGGCGTGGGAACTCAGTGTTTCCGTTCCAACTTGTGTTCCGGATTCGATCTTGTATCTTTTCCTTTGGGGCGCACATCAGCTCTTGGTCTAGAACTTGGGACACGACTCTGATTCGTGGACTGAATCACGGATGAAATTGTACCATTGTCACTCCCCTCAATGAGACTGTGATTGCTCTTTTGACCTTTACCTTGTGCGGTAACCTTCACGTTGTACTTGGCATCAAGCTTTGACACCAATTTGGCAACATCCTTCTGTTCAATGTTGCTTCCTTCCTTTGCTTCCTCTGTGTTTGGTGCCATCAACTTCCAATTCCAAAACAATAGCGGCTTCATCGCATTCCAAACAGAGGGTAAGTCCCAATGTTTACTTAAAATATTGGCCGGATTTCTCTTCCCAGCGATGTGATGAATATTGATAATGCCTGCTGCAACTGCATATCGCACTCGATGGTAGGACAATGCAACCCAACGTTTATGCATTTTGGAATGAGGGATGGCTGCTGAGTTGATCACCAACTCGTTGTCACCAAGCACCATTGTTGGCCCATTAATAGGTACTCCGAGGTATCAAAGTGTAAGGCGCAAATCAATGACTTGCTCAGTGCATGTTCTTGTGGTGACATGCTCCGAACCAAATGTTGCCGTCTCAACAGTCAACTGTAACTTGGAATACCAATTGATAGGAGTCTTGTTGAGTTGGTGGAGGATGCCTGTTACTGACTTACCACTGATAAGGTTGTGGTATGGGTTAGCATCAAAGAACAATGTCATAGTTGCCGGCTTCCCTTTTGGCTTGTGAGCATCCAAAGGAATCTCTTCCTTTGCATCAGCATAGCAGGAATATTCCCAGTCATACATCTTGACTGGAATATCGGAATAGTCAGGTGCGTCAGTCCTGATCTTGATTGTAGCATGGCACATCTTGGAAAGTTACCCATGGATTCTCTTGACGCGGTCGAGGTGTCCTTGTCTTGGCACATAGCATAGCACTCCTTCTTCATCACAAAAGAAGTCGCAACCTAAGTGAATTTCAGTAGGGCCTGTTCCTTTCAACTTGAAATGATACTAGTACTTTTCCATCAGCATCTTGATGATCGAATCAGGGTCCTTGCTTGCAATCATTAGGTCGTCAACATATACCGCAATGTACTCGTAGTGATCTCCTTTGTCGCACATCCAAATATCTTTCTCACACTTGGATGTGAAATATCCCATCTCTCGAAGGACATCCGCAAGACGTTCTGACCAACGTAGCCCACTTGAGTGTAGACCGTACAGTGCTTTTGATATAATAAGCACATGTCCTTCACGGTCACCGAACTCTGGGCCGGCAATGATATACACTTCTCCTTAGTGTATGTTTCCAGATAAGCATTGCCAATGTCTGTTGACCAAATCTTCAGGCCGTTGAGCTCCCCTATGAATGCAAGAAGCCTTACTCTCCCCTTAAGGAGATGACACTGGAATATACTGAGTCGATAGGTGTCTCAGTAAGGTGCCCACCAGCTACCAATCGTGCCTTGTGTCGACCGTCATGCTTGACAGCATATACCATGTGTACTCGGATACGCTTGTAGTCGGATCCAGGATTGAATCCAACTCCTTTGTCAATAAAAGACTTGTACTTATCAATCTGGTTGAGTTCAGTTGTTTCTGCGTCTATCCACATGGTGTTGCCATTGACTCGGTTGAGTTCCAAAGCTTCAGCATGGTTGTGAGGGACTTGGAAGCCGTACATGTAGATAGGCTTACTGCGGAAGGAGTGCAGGTTAGCCTTGTTAGCCATGCGAATCAGCTTCTTTTGGGTCTTGGTGATCTTCTTGAGGCCTGGAAGTTTCCAACCTGGTTCGTCAAGAAGTCCATTGTCACGTGCATAGATAGCTACCGTGACTGGATCATCAATCCAAAGACCTGATTTGCCACTTCTGTCACATAGTGGCTCCCACGTTTGTTCTCCGGTACTCCAAAGAACAAGACAATTTGTACCTGCTCCACGACAATCCTTGTCGCCTTTTCTGACCTTCTTATGGGATAGGATCTTTTCGAAAGTCCAAACTCCTTCCCAAGTAGTGTCCTTCTCGATGAAGTCGACAAGGTCGTTGTATGCCACCACTTCTTCAAAGTCATTGTTGACCAAACATTTGAACTTAATGTACGCAGGATCTTGGTGTGCTTTGTCCTTCATATCGCGTACAGATTCCATGATCTTGGCCCTGTCGTGGCTCCCATCAGCTGTCGGAGGCATTAAGAAAGTCCGTCCGATCATCTCTTCTGGTTTCAAATTGTCCTCCCTGGGATTGAGCGTTTGTAGAGCCCTCTTTCCAAACTTGAGTGGTTTGTCTAAAGGGTTCTCTTCACCTGGCTTTTGATGCTTCAGGTGGTCAGCTAAGTCGTCTTGGTCTTGAGCAGTCCATTTTCTTGTAGGCTGATCCCTTAGTAGTGGTTTAGCCATAGCAGACTTGTAAGTCTTGTACCCTTCACTCTCTAATGTGGGTCGTTCGACTTCTTCTTTCTTCTGCTTGGGAATGCGACTTCGAACTTGTCTATCAATCTCTTGATCGAGCTTCGACTTAGTGGGATCAAGGGCTTCCCACATATTCGCGTCACATTGTAGTCTTGAGCTTTTGTAAATAGGAATGAAACTTCGGTCGCTCCGATGATGCCCTTGGAAAGTATCCTTCTTCTTCCGTCATCCTTGTTTTCCTTTGACTGTTTCGGAAGGTTCTTCTTCAATTGGTGGATTCGAAAGTTCTTCATCATAGTTCTCTGGTAGGTCTGGTACCTTTTCAATCGAGTATGGGGTACCGATCTCAGTATCAACTGAGTCATCACCACCTTCAGGAGGAGATACATCATTCAATTTATCCTCATCGGGAACTAAAGTCTTCATAATGAATCCATCTGTGAGGCAAGGATCACGTCCAGCTGTCGTGAAGTTTACCTTGCGTCGGAGTTCTTTTCCTGCGGCCTTATCAAGTCAAAGATTGTTCCCATCCAATCTCATCTTGTTTTCTGGGCAGTTGGCAAGTTGTAGGACAGAGTGCTTGATAACCTTTCGAGAGTCATCAGGAAGGACAAGGAATGTCAATTTGTGTCCAACATCCCAAGCGAAACCGACAAAGCGTCCTCGAATTTCTTGACCCTTTTGAGAGCCCGATCACGGTGTGACCTACCGTGAATCTAAAGGGACTACCATGTCATAGCTACCGGATGCTGTCGTGTTCATGTGTTATTGTACGGATGCTAAGCATAACAGGAGAGCTATTAGCTGTTGGAGCCAATAGATTGAGACGATGGTGTTTCGCGTCGAGCATGGGTACTGTTGATACGAGATTCGGATTGAGGTCTGTGTAGAGATCCTACGAGAAGCGTCTGTCATCCCCCGTGTTGAACCCCTTTTGTCACAACAACAAGACAACAAGCAACAACAAACTTGAATGATTACCACCTCGCTGCCTCTCTCTTCCCTTCCCCTCGCCGTTCAATCCCCCCCTTACCTTCATTTCTTGGAGCGCTCGGGCCATGCTATGTC
>Ga0163148_10007602_pt1 | contig 10143 bp, 6 predicted proteins | sample OliLakLV19MP7P2_FD_148606 | JGI IMG/M metagenome (GOLD analysis project Ga0163148, IMG submission 148606) | Freshwater microbial mat bacterial communities from Lake Vanda, McMurdo Dry Valleys, Antarctica- Oligotrophic Lake LV.19.MP7.P2 | ecosystem: Environmental > Aquatic > Freshwater > Lake >... | reverse complement strand
ACGGTAAGAGCAGCTCATCCAAACGCACCCGTGCCCTTAACATTCGTTATTTTTATTTGACAGACCAGATCGAAAAAGGAAACGTCGAAGTTCACTACTGTCCTACGGACAAAATGGTTGCCGACTACAACTCTAAGCCACTCCAGGGCAAACCATTCAATTTTATGCGTCGCATGCTCCTTGGACACGACATCATCCCATTTCCGCCCTCAGCCGTTGACTGTGTGCGGCAGGAGTGTGTTGGCCAATCAGATCCCTCCATTCCAGTCCCACAAGAACTTCATTCACGAGAGAGATCTTCGGCGCGCACCGACAGCGCGACATCGGCATACACCACATCCACACTAGTAGAGTAGATAACATGGAGCAACAAGCTCACTCTTTCTAGTGTACTGATCTTTATCAACAATATAGATCTCTACAGCCTACACGATATAGACATCCAACAAGAGGAGTGGCAAAGCACGAACGTTCTAGAGGATAGCGGCAGGATAGAAGACCGTATAAAGGTGCTATAGCTGAATGTGATTAGAGCAACAGAAATCAGTAAATGCCTGAGTGGGGGCAAAGTGTTGACAGACGGCTGGTTGATCGAGCAGTTGAAGCAATTCGCGAAAGAATTCGGGCCGCAAATTCACTGTCTTGTCACATTGCAAATCTAAGTGGCAGAAGTCACAGCCCTGGGGATTTGGGCAGCCGTGGCTACCTTCAATGACACATGGGAAACATGGCGGGCTTTGGTTGTTGGCCAGAGTAGAAGCGGGGTTGTTGACACGTGGGCAACGAATGTGGACCTTGTTGCGTCGGGCGAGCGTGATGATCTTGTTGATGGGATGGAAATGTGCGCCTTCGACAAGGCGAAAGAGACATCGACGGGCAATGGACTCACCTGGGACAGGGGCAGATCGTGGGGTGCGGCGTGCTCCCGGGGGACTGTTCTCAGAGTTAGATGGGCCGTAATAGGATGCTGACGGGCAGTTCCCGCTGTCGTATTGCGAGAGTTGGGACGTGATGGGCGTGGCGACGGGGCTGGAGCTGGTGCCGGGGCAGGAACCGGCCATTGCAGATCCCTTTCACGAGGGGTGCAGGTAGCTCGAGATGGAACTGGAGCAGGAGTGTTGGACTCGAGAAGCCACAAGGGCGTGCTGTAGGTGGCGTAATGCTGTTGTGCAGATAGGATGGATGATAAAGATCCCCTGTCCAGATGTGAACTGGTGATGGTGCGCCAGTCCGCTAAATGGTCGTGGAGAGTTTTGGCATCACGAGGAAAGGTTTGCAACATCAGGCATAAAGTGGAGTTGGCTTTGTATGTAGCCAATGGATAGCGCAGTTCACGGGCTGTGGTGTCAGCGCCCCATCTGTCCCATAGGGCCAACAAATCGTCAAGGGTGTGTAAGACGATCTTGGAGTGGAACAGGCGTGAGTCGGGGGGAAGGGCATCCCAAGCCATTTCATGTTTGAGATTTCGGAAAAGCTGCTCCAGCCACATGAGTGCTCCAGCTAACAGAGAGAAACGCGAGAAAGGACTGTGAAGGGAGCCAACAATAGGGTATAGTTCCGTGTCGCGACTGATCAAATGGAAGATGAAGAAGATGTTGCGTAGCAGCTGAGTCACTTGGTGAGAAGTCAATCCATTGGACGGAAGACGAGGCATGCCCACGGCTGAGCTGAGTCCAAGTGACAGCAAGTATATGGACGGGGTGAGAACACCGCCGTTGAAATCCTCTTTGGATACTAGGTGCCTTCCTGGTTTGAAGGATAGTGACAACAGGGCTCGACTGGTGTTGGTGACCCAGAAGGCAGGGTCGAAGCGGCATGTTGGGCCGAGAGCTCCGGCAAACTGGGCGTCCATGCATTGATGCTTGACCCACATCTGAAACGTGGTTAGGGCTTGATTGGAGTTTCCTTTTTCCAGCGCTGGAAGGACGGCTTGACCGAAAGCAAGACCGATGTTTCCAGGGATGTTGAGGCAGCCTGCAGGGTAAATAGCATTAGTTGTGTTGGAGATGAGCTGTAAGGACTCCTCGAGACGAAAAGCACCCCATGGTGCAAAGGCGAGGATGAGGCGTGCTGGAGCTATAGATTGATCCAGCAAGACATCGTGGGAAAAACGCAAAGAGGTGGACGTGCTTGCTTGCTTTTTGACAGCTAGTAGTGCTAGGGCTGTGCGCAAAGCAGGGCCCTCCGTTGCAGACAAGGTGGGACATGGGTTCTCTGGGGCAAGTTCGAGCAGAATGAACCATTTTGTACCGACTGCCGATGTGGTGTGGCCAGTGATGGAGGCGTGGGGATCAAAAAGATTGGCGGAGGCCGAGGATAGTGTGGAACCGGCAAAGGTGACAGTGACTGAACCTGGAGGCCGAGTGGTGGCGGCATTGACTGAAGAGGAGTGGGGGCGTTTGCCAAGTATCAAAGGCAGCGCTGTGGCTTGAGAAGATGGTTTGCTGGGTGTAGAATCGTTGCCGGGGGCACAATGCGCTCCAAACATTTGGGTGGGTGAAGGAGACGCTTGGGGTGAGGGGGAGCGAGGTGGTGACGCATTGGCTTTAGCTGTGGTAAGCGGGACTGGCGCCCGGTCTTTCGTGGGAGACACTGTCACGCTGGCCAAGGACTGAACAGAGGATGGTAAAGACTTGATTGGGGCGGTGACAAACATGCCAAAACCGTGTTCTTTGATCCAGGATTTTACACTACAGTAGGGTGTCTAAAACACAAGCAGACGCCAAGCAAGAAAATGTCATCGATTGGTCCGACAAGCGGGGATGCGCCGATTGCGGCAGTGTCAGCCAAGCAATGTTGTAGGAAACGGGTGAACTTGGTGTTCATTTGTTTGTTGGCGCCAGCCAGGAGGGCATCAATGAACAGATGATGATGGGTCAAGGTCCATTGGATGTGCCGATTAATGTCGAGGACTGGTTCGTCATCCTCCAGAGTGTCGGATAAGGAGTCAAGGAAGTCCACCTGGTCTTCCAAATGAAGGATGAAGTCGTTGGGTTGTAAAGCGACGGCCGTTAGCCACGATTGCATGAGGGGGTTCTTAATCCAATCTACACGACAGGATTCGTTCGTAGGGGTGAAGCTGGAGACGATGGTATGGAGGTGATCGACAGTTAACTTTTGTGGATCAAGGACCAGACCAACTGGGAGACCGTGTCCGAGGGGGGGCAGGAGAAATTGGGGTAACAAGATCCAAGCTCCGAGCCGGGATGGATCGGACACTGTGTGCTGCTGTAATCGATGGTCAGAGGTGGAATAAATAGGATTGTGACAGGTGAAGACGTGGGATGACGCGGGTGGGGCTGGTAAATCAAGGTCGTCGGCCCATGCCAAAAAAGACAGTGGTGAGGGAGGCTGTGGGTGACTACCCCAGCCGGTGGTGCGAGCTGTATCTGGTGCAAACTGGGGACCCTCATCGGATGTCTCTTGTTCCAGATCCGGGATGCACAACTGTGATGTGACCAAAAGGTGGTCGGCCATGACTGAGGACAGGATGTCTCCGGTGGTATCCCGAAAAGGAATAAAACCACATGCACGGCGAGCATCTGGACAGGTAAACACAGGAACTTCTGCCATGAAGGCGGCCTGGCGCTCGGGGTCTTCCGCATCGAGAGAAGCCCAGGTTGAGCGAGTTTTGGGTGACAAAGAGAAGGAGTGGGGGCAGAAGCGGTCATAACTGGGCGCTTTGTCATCTTCATCAGGGTGAAAGGGGTCAGGAAAGACCACGGAGGTGCCCTGAGGAGACGCCGCAGTGGGCCCAGTGATGACTATGAGTGGATTGGTCCAAGTGTTGTCAGAGCGACGGAAGCGGGCTAGACACATGGCTCCTGCGTGCGATTGACGGCTGAGGATGGTCAGCTTCTGAGAGCGAGACCATACGCGATGGTCGTGGGACCAACGAGAAGCGCGAGAGTTGGCGGTGAAGAAGGCCTGTTGAAGGGTAAAGGCCATGTTGGAAATGTCATCTTCCAAGAACGGTTGGGAGAACGGAGAATGGTTCTCAGCAGGCGACGGGCCAGACGGTTGCAATAGCAAGTCTTTAGGGTGACCGTCGCGATTCCAGGGGGGGTCGTTGAGAGCATCGATGGAATCAAGGCCTTCGCGGGTCATTAAATCCGATCCAAACACCTTGGACAGGCGGAGCTGAGTCGCAGAAGACATGGTGAAGATAGGATAATGTTAACGAACGGATTTACACTGTTCTCTTAGGCTACAAGGAGGCTCGAAGTGTCGCTAAGCCGATGGCGAAGCACACAAGCTGTTTTAGGGTAGACAACAAGGTTGGATAGCCTAAAACAAAAGAGAATGAACTCTTGTTGCTTGCAAGGTGAGGCAGAGCTTTGCTGTAGTCAAGATTGGTGGTGCACCAGGAGCACTAGACTGGGTGGGTGCACCAAGGTCTGTCAGTCTATCCTTGGCCACTCAGTCTAAGTTGAAGAATCTTCCAGATTCCCCTCTGTCGCCTTCCTCTGCCACTTTGCTTTCCTCTCTAATTGGACATGATTGAAAGCAGGACGATTTCACTCGTGTTTTGTCATGAGTCACGGACGCCAGTCTACTCCTAACAACAACCGTTGTTAGCATTGGTCTTGCCTGGCTTGCGCTCAGGTAGTGTTCCTTTTGGCGTAGGATTGTACGACCACTGGTACTGGTCGTACTTTGGATCTTTCTCTCTCCCGCGCTCTCATACGTAGACCTAGTACAAGGTCTACGCACAGCGTGGAGATTCTATTCAATCCCATCTTTGTTGTTGTTTGTTTTGTGTTCTTCCAGCTCTTTGGCAATAGCTGTAAGACCTCATAGTTTACATTTATGTACCGATTACCATCGCTATTTGTAGACCCTCCCCACCATATTGATCTAGACATTGGAGCCGACGATGCCGACGGCCACCTCTCTAGACTATATACTGGCTCAGTTTCAGATTAACAGTCACAGCTAAAGCTAATTGCTGCTTGAAAAATAAAGCAATAAAATGGCGGATATTGCTGATTTAGTCGCAAGACTCCGCATTTGCCCCGATGTTGTCACGCCAGCGGGCGATGGACAAATGCTCGAGATCGCTGTCGGTGACCTCATTGGAATCCCCGATGCCGATCGCCTCGCGGGGACCAACTCGTTATGGATAGCATTTGGTGAAATGGGCATACGAAGTTTCCTCGGTGATCTAATCACTCTAACGGAATAAGACATCATGAACCTCCATATGCGACCAACACGCGCTGCACCTCACCCTGCCCCCATTCCCATCATGTGGAAACGCAGAGCAGTCATCATCATTGCTGCGTATCATCATTTCTCTCGGATGAAAGGTGCTAGCGTTGATATGCGCCTCTTTCCAGTCAGACTTTATGATCATCTTCGTATCTCTATCTACCGCCACGATGAAACCATCATTCCGTGGCAAGTAGAACTGCCCTCTCAAGTGAACGCCAAGGCTACTTTCCTCAAGAGCATCAAACCTAACTCGAAAGAGTATAAGGTCCTCCGAGACGATAAAAGCTGGCTACCTTTCAGAGAAGCTCTCGAAACGACGATCAAGTCTCATAACTTATTGTCGATGATTTTGCCACTCTTCGAAGTTGATCCAAACACGAATGAATTCGTGATTGATCCCAATGGTGAATACATCCCGTGTGAACCCGAAGACCCAGGACTTGACGAAATAAAGCGGACGTGGTTCTTCAAGGTACTAGTCGATGTTTGTCAAACACCGGTCGCGAAGAAGATTGTGAACCAGAATCATGATTTTATGGACACACGCATGGTCTGGCATGAGCTATGTGAGCACTACCAGAACAGCATGTCTTCCAAGATGCGCAGCCAAGAATTGCTACGATGGGCACACACTGCTCCACTCGCAACCGCGAATCACCGCGGTTCACATCAGTCATGGATTACCAATTTTTCCGAGACCATTTGTCAATTCCAAGCTCTCCAGACTGATGAGAATAAACTCAGCAACCAAATGTGTATTGATTTTCTCAACAACTCGATGAGAGGAACTACACATCTCGAAGGCATTCTTGATGCCTACTACACCGCTCGAAGAGCAGCTGGGATACCTGACCCATTCAACATTACTTTCAAAGAATATGTTGAAAGGCTTATCCAAGCGGCTCAACCACACGATGCAACCATTGGTCAGAATCGTGGTCGTGGTAGTCGAAGTGCAAATTTCCACTCCATACTCGGTGACGAGAGTGATGAAGAAGAGGAAGACTCCGACGATGAATACGATCCACGAGCCTCCCTAGAAGTATTCAAGTCCAATTGGGATCGTAAGTCTGGTGGGAGGAATGAACGCAAGAAAGACAACAGGTTCTACAAGAAACCAGGAGCACCGACTAAACAACGAGCGTTGATTCCTAGGACCAGGTGGAACACTCTTAGTCGTGAAGATCAGATGACATGGTCCAAAATAAGTGAGCCGGCCAAGAAGATGATACTTGGCACACCTGATAACGAAAAGGGGAGAGACAGCAACCCTATAGTAGTTATCAACAATCACGAGATGATCTTTGAAGACGAGGAAGAAGACAATATTGCTGCCCAGTCGCACTCTTCCTCCAATCGAAATATCGTGGCAAGTGTGCATCAGTCCGATCCAACAAGACGCACGATTCAAGCGAATACTTCCACGCTTAGAAATGCGGAAGAGTCCAAGTACCAAGATCCTGAAGAGAGAGGTCTACTCTATGCGGCCACTCACAAGACAACGAAATCTAATAGACAGATTGACGTCAACAACGCTTTCTCCAAGGCTGTCAAAAAGAAGTCTACGGGCCACGTCACTTGGGATAATGACATCGAACAACCTACCACCCAACGGTCCAAGAAAACTCAAATTCAAGTAAACATGGCTAGTCGGAAGAAGGTTGTGTTCAGAGACGATGGTACAATCGTGGAATTCCCGGACGATGAAGAACAAGATACTTCCTCAAACCAAGTCACAACCACACCACACACAGATGCTAGTGTTCAACCAAGAACACATGCTACTACTCACAGTAACAGAGCTCGACCCCGTCCTGCTATGACCGTTGCCCATGGAAGAGGTCGTGGACGCACTCCAGGATCACATTACCTTGGTGCTGGTGGTCAACACTATACTGGAGGTCAAGGAGGTTGTAACTCTTGAGCGTCAGCTCCGGATGGACGTACACATCTCATCCTGAGAAGTATGCGTAATACCCCTCCACAACAGACAGTCAGCGAACAATACATTTCTGGTGTCAATGCCTCATCCACTCAACAAGCCCTGTTGAGTAGACGTATGGCTGAAACTAATCTCACAACGTCATGCGTTACAAGATCGCGTTACCAGTTGTCTATCGACAGTGTTCCCCGACCTACGGGAATCCGTGAAGACGGCACATTCACTGGCCTAGATGGTGATGCGAACTTGTGTGCCCTGGTACCTTTCGGTGTTCAACCCGATCCAATTGTCAGTCAACAGGCAATTGTTACTACCCCTAGTGGCTCTACGGGGGAGAATAATGCGAACACTCTTGTCGTGCACCAAAATTCATACAGACTCAGAGAGTCAGCCTCCAATTATGCTAGACGTGCGACAGAGAGTCCTACTCCAGAAGTCTTTACTTGAGAAGACGGTACCTTGTATGGACCCGGTATCGATAAGAAAGTCGAAAAAAAGGCAATAACTGTCCACCAAGGTGCCCCTCAAGACGTTGGAAGTACTGTCCACCAAGAAGACCCTAAAGACACTAACCTAGGAAGGGGAGCAAACGCTGACCTCAATAGGGGAGCACACAATGTGACGATATTGGTGGCTACGGATTCACTCCTTGAATCGACAGATCCACAACATCAACCTGGATCTATGACTGTACACCACCGAGCTCCTAGTCCTAAACAAGAACTAGTTGACAACCCTCGAAATGATGGTCAAGAAAGGGGAGTGCAGGTTGACCCTCAACCAATGCCTGCCTCAAGCTCTGATACCGGTACTTCAATGCAAGACATTGATGGAGATGATGACCAGGTACAAGCCCAAGCTCAGATTCCTGAGATTCCAGCCAACTGGCAACCTGCCCCTCCTAGTTTGTCATACATCTCCCAGGAACTAGGTAACGATGTAGACACCTCGTCAATGGGACTCGTTGTGTGGAGACCAGGAAGCCTGGTATTTGACGATGACGGAGGGTCTACTAGTGGAAGGAGACCACAGAGGTCAACCCTCTCAGCAAAATTTCCAACAAGGAGATCTCAAAGAAGGTTCTACTGAAGAAGATAACAAGATCCCAGCACTTGTACCCATTGGACAAGGCCATCTCGGAAACACTGACGAGATGATTAGGCTTATACAACGAGACCCACTTGGTCAGAACCCGTACGCAGCACTTGCTGATGATTCCGACGATGAAGCACCAAATGAGGATGTATCTCGTCCCAGCAATGCCAATGGTACAGAAGACCAGGGACCACGTACTTATGCTAGTGTCGCGAGCTATAGCTCAGGTTCTGGTGACTCGGGCGATCAACCGAGTTTTTCCCAACTGACAAAGCTACCCGATACCGGAATGCGCCAACGTCGGACTAGTGCTGGTACTCAGTCGAACAAGCGAGATAGGACCCCCAAGACTAAACGTACTCCCAAGGACCAAGCTGTATCTACTCCAAGCACAATGGCTAGTATTGCAAGAGATGTCTGCGCCGACATTCTCTCTCCTCTCGTGGGCAATAAGTATGAGCATAACTCAAGTGAAGAGGTATCTCCTACCAACTTGAACGATTCCGAGATCGAAGAATCGAAAACTCGAGAACCTGATATTGAAGAAGGTGTCCGAGAAACCAACACGGAGATTTGATCAGTCGAAGAATCCAAGAGTCAAGAGACTGAGATCAACATTCAGTCATCCTCAAGCTCTTCCCACCAACCGGTCTACACAAGAACTTGGTTGCGTTTGACTTCACGTGAAAGAGAAGCTAAACTAGCTTCTGAAAACCAAGTGATGACACGTTCCCGATCCCAATCCGCGGAACGAGTCAACACTCAGGGGACTACGCCACAAACTACTCAACACAACCTCACTCCCAATGATAGAGGACACCAACGACCAGGTCCTGGAAGGGGGAGACCCAAGATCAAGAAGCGTCCGGATTTTTGTTAGGCCAGGTCCGAGTGGTTTGTCGCGACTTAATGGCTTTTCTCACAAGAATAACCGTTCACATATTTTACCGGATAATGGGTCTGGCCATGCATATATGCAAGGTATTATCTTCGGTACAAGTAGACCCAAAGTCTTTCCGACGCACAATGAGTATACACGTACACAACACCAAGAAAGTGTATCGTGTATGCGCACATGCCGCACAACGCGGTAATCGTGGAGCACTCGTGGATAGGGGAGCAAATGGAGGCATCATAGGAAATGATGCACACATACTTTACAGTCACCCAGGACAAGAAGTTGATGTTACTGGGATCGATAACCACCAAATCGATTCTCTCAAGGTTGTCGACGCGAGTGCAAAGATATTTACACAACGTGGTGAAGCCATCTTGATATTCCGACAGTACGCTTACCACGGAAAGGGGAGAACCATCCACTCATCTGGACAAATCGAGTGGTACACAGGCAATATCGTTCACGATCGATCTCTCAAAGTCGGAGGCGCTCAACACGTCCGTACACTTGACGGCTACGTGCTACCTATCGATATCGACAACGGATTACCGTACATCTCACAGGTTCCCCACACACAAAAGGAGTTCGATGAACTCCCACACATCATATTCTCTTCCTCTGCGGAATGGGATCCAACTGTTCTTGACAACAAGCTGTCCTCCCAACCAAACTGGTTCGACATTGTCAAGAACGATACTGAAGACGGACACCTACGTACTTCCCCTTTCGATGCTCATGGGAACTACACATACAGATATCCTAACGAGAAACCTCGTTCTCGTAACTTGAAGATTCAGCACACGGAGATCAGATCCCTTCCTAGTCTCCAAACCGACCACTACCATGATGACGACTCCTCAATAGAATCATCTGACACTGTTGACGACTATCTCACCAAACCTAATGGTCGCAAGCTTAGCTTCAGGGAACGCTATCATCTGGCTTGTGATAGAAATCCTATATACGCATGCATGGAACACGATCTATGCAAACC
>Ga0163148_10007601_pt1 | contig 10144 bp, 9 predicted proteins | sample OliLakLV19MP7P2_FD_148606 | JGI IMG/M metagenome (GOLD analysis project Ga0163148, IMG submission 148606) | Freshwater microbial mat bacterial communities from Lake Vanda, McMurdo Dry Valleys, Antarctica- Oligotrophic Lake LV.19.MP7.P2 | ecosystem: Environmental > Aquatic > Freshwater > Lake >... | reverse complement strand
CATCATTACTACTTTATCTATGAAAAATAAATCCATACATTTGCTTATCACGGTCGTCAGCTTGACGATCCAATTGATATTGTCTTCATCATTGTTTTGTAATAATTATATAACTATACCTTAGGCGAAAGTTAAATGCTTTCAGTACTACTGCGCCGAAAAGGTTGTACCATACTAGTATCAGTCTAGTATCACAAAGGGATCTAGACCTTTCGTTTTTCTAGCTAGCTAGCTCGGCCTACTAGCCATAAATCCAATTACCTGTACGTATCTGCGAGCTAACAGCAGATACCGCATCACTCCGGTGTCTATCCGTTGCATGTCCCACAACTTTTTGGAGACACTGTGCTCTATTCCAAACAAGAAAAAAGTATCGCACTGATAGAATGCGGCAACATTACCTGTTCTGACTCACTCCGCCATATGCGATGCTGGCAGTACACTTGTAGCTATTTTCACCAATCTAGTTAGTCTACCACCTATCTAGTAGCTAGAAGATAGTTGCTGATGTAGCTAGCTACTAGACTAGCCAATCGAATAGGTCTATTGTTGCCACCTGGGATTCTTCGAATAGCCCGCGCCACGTTGCCTCGCCGTGCAGTGTAAAATGGCGCGTACTTTCGCCAGCGATTCTTAACTTTGAGGTATTGAAGGTTAGGGATAAAAGAATGCAAACAAAGTTGAAGTATCCATGAAGTACGAAGATCGGCGCGAGAACCCCACAACTCGTTTTCGCAACGTATGTATGCCCTCCCTACTAACTACTAGCCTCAAGTTGACTACATCGTAGTGGTTTAATTGCTTGTGCTTACCTCTAGCTAGGTAGCTCTAGCTATTCATAATTTTTAATTTTATCCAACAAATTACCAACCAAATATATCAAGATGAAGTGTGCTATCCTCGCGTCCCTTTTGGCCTCTGCCGCTGCTTTCGCTCCTTCCAAGGATGCTGCCCGCACCAGTGCTCTTTCCATGAGCTTCGATGCTGAACTTGGAGCACAAGAACCCCTTGGATTCTTCGATCCTTTGGGCTTGGTACGTTCTTATAATTCCAAAGCAACGCTATTGGCATTTTGAAGAGCGGTTCTCGCCTCAAATGCAATCACGCAAAATGAACAAATTTAAATGAGCCCTTCTCTCACATTTGCCACCTCCAACTTTTCTTCTTATAGGTCGCTGATGGTGATGAAGAGAAGTTCGCCCGTCTCCGATATGTTGAGATCAAGCACGGACGTATCTGTATGCTTGGTGTTGTTGGATACTTGGTCAGCGAGGCCGGAATCCGACTTCCCGGAGACATCTCCTACGATGGAACCAAATTCGCTGATATCCCAGCGGGATTTGATGCCCTCACCTCCATCCCACAATTTGGACTTATCCAAATCGTTGCTTTCATTGGCGCCCTTGAATTGGGAGTCATGAAGGATGTGACCGGAGCTGGTGAATTCCCCGGAGACTTCCGTAATGGTGCTCTTGACTTCGGCTGGGACCTTTTCACTGAGGAACAAAAGTTCCAAAAGCGTGCCATCGAACTTAACCAGGGACGTGCCGCACAGATGGGTGTAAGTAAATATACTATTTATGTATTGTGGAGCATGTTTTGTTTGTGGATTTTGTTGCTTTATTGGACTTTCTTTCTAATCCTCTCTCTCTCGAACGAACGAACGTTCTCTCTCTCTCGAACGAACGAACGTTCTCTCTCTCTCGAACTAACTAACGAACGAAAGTTGCTTGGGCTCATGGTCCACGAGAAGCTTGGTGTCTCCGTCCTTCCCGAAGGTGCTGTTCATTAAATACTGTACCAAATCGTTGCACATTCATGCTGCCACGGCTACAGCTTTTACTATTTGGTGGCGCTCCTAGGATTCTCAGCAGTTTGGACTTGTAATCAATGTTAACTAAAATATAGATATTGCTGAGTTAGAACTGCGAATGAGAAGTTTCCTTTTTCTGCTTTTACTTTGTCTGCTGTACTTCACAAGATGCATCGCGCCTCCTATAGCATCACCTATCCCGCAGCTCATTGCGGCGGAAACTGAAGACAATGGTTTGCACATCAGCCACGAACGAAAATTCTGGCGATCCAGCAGGTAGATGATTGATGAATGATGTCGCAACTAAAAGCAGCGGAGACAGAAGCTTTGTACATAGCCATTCGTGCTTACGCCCCACACAAGATGAAAGGGGCTGCCACTCCCACCTCTGCTGAAAAACTCTAGCTGGGCAACGGGTGGACGTATGGCGGTGCATACGTCCCAACCAACCAACACTCACGCATTGCCTGGAGTCCGAACTGAAGCTCACTGACATTGCTGGCGTCCAATCCCCACCAAGGATGGAGAATTCAACCGCACAAACTAGTTAGACTTGAGTTTTTTTCCCTCCCTTCTTCATCGGGTAGCTTACTCAGTCTGTTTGCAGATTCATCAAATTTGATTTGTAATTGTATTTATAATTTTTGCTTCCATCAATGCTATGAATACGAATCCATCTACTAGCTAGCCATCTACTTAGCTACTAGTGGTGACAGCAAAGGATTGTAAATTTACAGGGTTGATACTCAGCTTCCATGCTACTAGGCAAGCAAATTCCCAAAGACAAGCCGGGTTCTAGCCCAGCTAGTTTGGTGCTAGAAATTTTCTAAGCAGTGGTCCACGAGAAGCTTGGTGTGGGCAAGCAAATTCCCAAAGACAAGCCGGGTTCTAGCCCAGCTAGTTTGGTACTAGAAATTTTCTAAGCAGTGGTCCACGAGAAGCTTGGTGTGTCTGTCCTCCCTGAAGGCGCTGTTCATTAAATGCTGTACCAAATTGTTGCACATTCATGCTGCCACGGCTACAGCTTTTACTACTTGGTGGCACTCCTAGGGTTCTCAGCAGTTTGGACTTGCAATCAATTTTAACTAAAACATAGATGTTGCTGAGTTAGAACTGCAAATGAAAATGTTCCCTCGATGTACTTCACAAGATTGTTTTCCATAGCACATCTTACATTGGGGTATCACCCATTCCCCATCTACTCGTCGTGAGGACCCTCCAAGCTAAGACGTTTCCACACTAGCCACGGTTGAGGAGGCCAACCGAAAGTGGAGGATGCATGTCGTAACCACGGGTAGTGGAAACAGAGGTTTAGCACATGACCACTCGAGCTGAAGCCCTGTTCTCACGCCTGCCTATGTTGAAAACTCCAGTTAGATGACGGTGCATACGAATCAACCAACAAACCCTCAGTGAAGCACATAGCCGGCCTCCAATCCGTGCCACCAAGGATTGAGACTTTTGCATCAGCACATGTTAGTCCGCTACTTCAAGTCTCGCATGAGCATCGCTGTTGTCCGTGCCACCCTTTGTCTCCACTGGGCACGCATGAAAAATCACTCACTCGACAATCGCTGCTACCTTTGGGATGAAGAGGGTCTCTATCGTCTTCACAACCAACACTTCTGATTCGGAATTTCCTTTTGCTTGCCGCGGTTTTGTTCAAATCAATTTAGCTAGACAATCACAAGAACCTAAATTAGATCATAACATTAGTAGTACTACTAGATACATTGTGTGCGATTCTTTTCTTACTTCTACATGGCGTAGCTTGGTCTGTTCAAGCAAGATTCATCAAATTTGATTCCGGGTGCTACTAGTGCTAGCCTACGAGATAGTTTGGTAATTTTCTTTGAACTTGCCGTCGTCGCTTGGTTGCATGCTGAGAGCTACTAGCTGTATTGAGTTTTCCGGTGGGGTTCATCTTTCCAAGATCGTAAGCTACTGTAGCTAGCTAGCTACTACTACTAGTAGCTAGAGTAGTGTTTCTCAAAGGTTGAACAACACGCGACGCACACTTACACAATGTCGACGTCGCCCGCCAACCGTCCTTTCAGGACAAACGCAGCATTATTATTATTTTGATTGCTCGTCATTTTTTCCATCCATGGTACAGTTTAAATGGTGGATATATGTATGTACCAGTATCATCAAATCATATCCACAAATAAATCTCATAATTGCCTAATTTTATATTTCTACACAATTACATTTAATCCATCCCTTCCTAAATTTTTCTATCATGGGAAAAGGAGGCGACAGCAGCATAGGTACTACTACCAGTACAACAGTTGGAAGTGAGGGCAATGCCGCGTCGAAACAACCAACGAAAACAACCACAAACTACAATAATTGGAAGTATTGTTCCCAAAAAAATCAATCTTCCTCGGAATGGGTGTCTCCGTTCTCGCCCGAAACCGTGGACCCCCAAGTGGCACGTGACAAACACGTCCAAGTGAAAGATTTTCCTACCAAATCTCAATTGCGAGCCGTCATTCCTCCCCATTGTTTTGAACGATCTGTGGTGCGCAGTTTGGCGTATGTTTTGAGGGATATTTTACAAGGCGTCGTGGTTTGGTATGTGACGTACCACGTCCTTGGTTTACGAACAGATCCACCGACGACGGGCCTGTTCAGTTGGAAATATGTCGCATGGCGATGTGCTTGGAGTGTCTACGGCATTGTCATGGGATTTGCCGTCGGAGGTTTATGGGTCTTGGGACATGAGTGTGGACATGGTGCATTCTCGTCGTATCCCATCGTCAATGGCGCCGTGGGTTGGATCTTGCACTCGGCCATGTTGGTGCCCTATTTTTCCTGGGCCTTTTCGCATGCCAAACATCATCGACGCACGAACGACCTAGTGGACGGAGAAACCCACACACCACCCGTCCACACGGACATGGGGTTGACGCAAGACAAACAACGAGTTTCCAATGACGCGGTACGACAAACCATTTATGGCTCCAAGAGCATTGCGCAAGCCTTTGCCCATAATTTATATGGACATGCACGATTGCACGATGCCATTGGTGATGACGGCTTTGCCCTTTTCATGATGTGGTCACGTCTCTTGTTTGGGTGGCAATTTTATTTGACCGGCGTCAAATCCACAGGACACAATGGTGCCGATGGCAAGCCCATTGCCAAAGACGTCTTTCCGGATCATTTTCGACCCCGGTCCAGATTGTTTCCTTCCAAAATGTATGCAAAAGTCATTGCTTCGGATATCGGTATCTTGCTCATGGTCGGCTTATTGTCGTATTGTTCATGGGTCTACAGTTTTCGAGCCGTTTGGATGTGGTATTTTGGTCCCTATATGCTCATTAATGCCTTTTTGGTCACCGTGACATGGCTACAGCACACCGACCCGACCGTACCACAGTTTGACACGGAACATTGGTCTTGGATCAAGGGTGCCATTGCCGGGACCATTGATCGACCCACCCACGCGTGGGTCAATTATTGCAGTCACAATATTTGTACCACCCATGTCGTACATCATTTGTTTCATGAAATTCCACATTATCATGCCGTGGAAGCGACGGCCGCTGTACGCGCCTACTTGGAACCCCAGGGATTGTACAATTATGATCCGACTCCCATCTTAAAGGCGCTCTGGAGAGTGTGCAAAAAATGTCATTATGTGGAGAGTCTGGACAGTGGGATTCAATACTACCAGTCGTTGGAAGACATTCCTCGGAGCCATCCAGATGACACGAAAAAACAACCAGCAACTAGAAAGGAAATGAAAAAAGATCAGTGAAAGTCAGCGCACGACTCTATAATTGTGCTCACTGACAAGGCTGCCTACCCCTAGACCAAAGAGAGGGGGTGTTTCTTTTCTTTCCAAAACGTTTTTTTGAATAGGAAATGAGGTCATTATTTTGTACATTGCCTCCTTCGCACGTTGACGTGATTTTCTTCGCATTTACTTTCCATCTTACTTATAGTGAGGTATTCCCGTGCACAATCATATTTGCGATGACGCCTAGCTAGTAGTCGTGCCAACCAAAGCCTCAATAAGAACTCATCCAGTCACATGAATTTGGGCATGGATCCATTGGGTTGAACAGAAGGACGAGTAGCAAGCAAGCAAGCAAGAAACCCCTCAGTCGCCATGGCGCATCAGCCCGAGCTCTTTTGCTTTCTCGAACACATACCCACTGTAACTGAATCAATGTAAGCCATAGTCTTTCTAGGCACCCACCAATCGCCCGTTGTTTCTAAACATCTCCACTGGAATACCAGGCGTGGGTGTAAAACGAGTCCATCCAAGCTGCGGCCATCCATGCCCACCAATGCCTTGGATGCGTCTTCTTTTGTCGGAAAGCACAAGAACGCCTCTCTGTACCGAGGTGGACTTTCTCCACTCTCCCAAAGGTTTCAGCCAGGTCTGGAAGCATTTTTCTGCGGCGAAATCCTTACGGGATTGGGATTTCGGGTGTGGTTTCCACAAATTGCAACATCAAAAGCTAGTGGCTGCCGGTTTGACACTAAGTCCATCTTCACAGGTCTAAACAAAACGTTTGAAGACACTACAGAAGGGTCTAAATTAGTTAAATGAGGCCTGAGGGTCTGAATAGTCTCCATCATGTTTGAATGGTCTCAGCGGCCCTTTGGTCTCAATGCAGGTCTGAATCCTCAACTTGGCAGTGATCTTGGGATCAGAGAAATGCATGTCACATGATTCAATAAGAAGAAAAAAGGGATAAAATAGTTGAGGCAGTGGCTCCAAAGGTGGTCTTGCTGTGTGTCTCACACTTCCCAACAACCCCTACAGCAACATGTTTGTCTTCTTCTCAAGATCAGTTTGGCCAATTCACCCGGCATTGAATTTAGAAACAGACAACACAACATGCCATGCTTGTGCAACACACAGCCTTTAAGAGCCCGCATGTGTCTGGTAAAAATGTCCTTTTGTCAGAAAGCGTGTGGTGCCTCTGACACTTCAAGTTGCAAAGGGATGAACTGTTAGCTGAAATGTCTTGTGATGACATGATGGCTGAATGCAAGCTCACACAAGTCTGTCTTCAGTGACTGTTTGTTTGCATGATGCCGCTGTTTAGCATGCATGGCATGGCATCATTGGTGGATCTTTGAAGAATGTGTCAGTTAAACTGTTTTCTCTGGTTTCCCCTGTTCTATCAAAGTTTGCTATTTGGGACTAAGAAATGGGCAACCATTGTGAAACATTTTTTACAGTGACTTTGACATGCTACATTGTTTTTTGATCCGGAATGTCAAGAATGTTTGTGTTCAGGAGCAGGCATCCCTCTATTTTAGCAATGCACAATGTGAAACCTGTTTCTGATTTCATTGTTCTTTCTCTCCATTTTTGCAGCAAAAACATGATCACAAAACCCTAGGTGAAGTGCCATAGAAAATTTGGGATTTGCAGCAGCACATTTGGTGGCAAAAACCTTTGTGTCGACCAGATGAAATTTAACAAATCGCACAACAAAATTGTGCATTTGCTTCACTTTCCCTGGCATGCAATGCCACACTGCAACACAAAAAGGTTCTTGCAAACGAACAATTTATCCATGTTCAAAACTGCAACCCTGGCATCAACACGTCACAAACAATGTTTCTGCTACTAAGTTAGCCACAATGTTCCTTACTGGGTTGCATTGGTCATCAGAATCCGAGTCAAAACCCTGTGAGTTGTGCTCTTCTGCACTCCAGAAGGCGTCGTCACTGGAATCATCAAGCGGCTGCCCATCCATGAGATCACACTCTTTGGTGTTGAAATTGCAGTTAGCAGTCCATGAGGAGCAGGTGTGCACCTGTGGGCAGCTTGAAGTGCAGCTGAGTCAACAGCATGGAAGACTGCAGAAAGATCCACAACAACACAGCTAGCAGCACCACAAGTGCTCACAATTTCTAACAAACTGATCTGTTGCAACAACAGGACAGATCTCTTAAACATTTGTTAGAAATTGTCCCTGGAAAAGGCGACAATGATGATGGCAGCAGGTGACAGAGAGCCCAAGGGACGGCGATCAATGTGGGTTGATGCTAATGGAAGTGAACGTGGTTCGCTAGAAGCACAAATCATGAAGTGAAGATTGATTGCGCGACGAGGGTGGAAGCAACGTGGGTTGTTGTTGGCAGCATGCATGATCATCACCGGAGAGAACGATTCAAGGTTTTGAGAGCAACTGAAGCCTAGCAGAAGGGCACAAGAAAGAATTGGCTGATTGCCGATGTGGCATCATGTCACGACGGACATGTTGATGAAGATGAAAATGTGTCGGATTGAAAAGAAGAAGAAGAACGATCTGGCTGTCACGAGGATTGAGGCCGGCTTGAGCTTGGAGCTCACCAACAAAGGCATGGCTGCAATGAGTGCCAGAAGAAGAAGAAGGTCGACAGGATCAACGGATGACAGACAAGAGGTGAAGAGACCGGCTTGAGTTTGGAAGCTTGCTGTGAAGAAGAAGAAGAATCCGGGCTTGGAGCCAAAGAAGAAGGACGTCAATGGAATCGATGGATGACAGACAAGGAGAAGAATCGTCGATGGGATCGACTCAATTTAACAAGAGAAGAAGAAGAAGACGAAGACCTAATCTGCAATCAAGCCACAACAACAAAGAACAGGCGTGGATTGCCCCCAGGGACGACTCGGTGACCAAGGCGAAGCGATTGGATCGCGCAACAGAAGACGAATGACATGAGCTTGGAGTTTGCGGCTAACAACAATGAACAAGAGAGTGGTCCAGCAACCGACTGGTGAAACAAAAACTGAACTGTTTCGTCACAAGCAGGTCTCTTCATCCAAACACACTCCTGCGGAGACAGGGATGGAATCCCATCTTCGGACTGTTCTCCATGTGTCTCATGGATTGAATCAGCTGCACTCCTGTGGATTAAAAATGCAATTCATCAAAACGCAATGCATCATTCCAGCCCACATTCATCGCCTTTGGCTGCTTGACATCCTCCTCACCGACTTGTGAAAAGTCAAAACCCTTTCCACCGTCACTTCCGATGCTGTCATTGTCATCAGATCCGCAGCGCTTGGACTCTGGTCAATCAATGATTGTCGTGCAATCCTTGGCAACATGTCCTTCTTGGTTGCAGTGGAAGCACCTGGCCTTGCCTCTGCATCTGCCCGGTTGCTGTGCAAAACTCACCACTGACAAACCATCAGAAAGTTCCTCAACTGTCATTTTCGGGATCCACAATGCCCTCTGTTGCATGCAACACCGCTTGATCGTCCTTGCCATCCCATGTCTGTTGATGCAAGCAGTCTTGGCCAATGTTTGACTTGGATTTTCTTTTCAAGTCACACAAGTCATGCAAGACAATGCCATTGCCATCACATTCATCGCCAAATGTTGACAGCACTTCTTCCTGCAAAATGTTGGTGCACACAATGTCATTTGCGATGGAGATGAACTCGGGGATGATGTTTGTTCAATGTTGTGGGATAATGAAGAACACACAGTTGTCAACGATGGCAGCCTAATTGGTCCAAGCAACCTTGATGCTTTGGTACATCCATCAGCGCTTGTCAAGAACCCTGCCACATGAAGAATGTTCAATGCACAATCAGTGTTCTCTCAATCAAAGCAGGGCCAGCGTTTTCAGATGACTGAGTTTCTGCGTCGACCGGTCTCCTTCTGTCAGCCCATGTGCAAAACTCTCTGGTGCACAGCACTTTCACACCAGAAGCAATGAAACATGTTGGAAATGAAACTCAAACTGCACTTTTTTCGACAAACCATGTGCTTTTCCATCATGTTGTGGACAGCATCACACTCCATGATGACTCGCTAATGCTGCAGATTGCCACAACCTTTCATAGATGAAAGTTAATGTCAACAGAAACAAGTTTGAATGGCCTGTGAGCAATTCACGGCCATTGGTGTCAGAGCAATCAACAAGTCATTGACATCTGGGGATGGCTGTCTTTCCAGAAGCGTTCTTTTGCTCCTGGTTCACTGCTCACATCGACTGTCAGCGCCAGCTGACTGAAGTCAGATTTAGATAAAATCTTTGGCTTTCAACTCAATGGCACCCATTGCTGCTTTCTGTTCCTACTGTTGTTGCGTCTGGCTACATCTCACATGCTGTTCACGCCATGTGCCACAGAAACACAATGAATCGATGTTGACGTTTCTGAGCCACAATGAATTTGTCGGACCACCCGGTGCGATCGCCTAAACAAAAGCACGCGTCCGCATGCACTGATGACGTCTATTTCGATGTGCAAGCTCCCTCAAACATATTTCTAAAAGCTACTCGGAGTAAGATTTTTATGTTTGGTCGCACATCAAAGACGCACACGTTCCAACCGGTTATGGCACTCCTTGAACCTTAATG
>Ga0163148_10007595_pt1 | contig 10147 bp, 7 predicted proteins | sample OliLakLV19MP7P2_FD_148606 | JGI IMG/M metagenome (GOLD analysis project Ga0163148, IMG submission 148606) | Freshwater microbial mat bacterial communities from Lake Vanda, McMurdo Dry Valleys, Antarctica- Oligotrophic Lake LV.19.MP7.P2 | ecosystem: Environmental > Aquatic > Freshwater > Lake >... | reverse complement strand
CGTTAATAGCATCACAAGCAAACACCAGTGTATCTGCTAATCCTGCTTTTTTGTGCACGGTCAATTCATTGAATTTGGGATTGGCAATCATTCGACCAAAGGAAATACTGCTGGGGAAATATAAAATGGCCATGGCATCCCATTTTCGATCATTGGTTTCATCCTCTGCATTCTCGTCACTCTCTTCAGCTTGCGGATCCAAGAAATTGGCACTATAGACCAATTCACCTCCGACTTGAGGCAAGATTTCCGACAGAATGACTTGGGTATAAATTTTATCAGCGTCAAATCCCGACAACTTTGTGGTACGTCCATCTTCGTAAATGGCCTTTGGGCGGTATTTGAAAAAGGCGACAAAATACATGGGCTTGTTGATGAATTCCATCATCATGGCCGCTGTGGCGTACATGTCTTCTTGGTAATAAAAGGTTTCGGGAGTTTGGTTTTCTTCTTCCCTTCCAATTTCCGAGCCCCATCCAAAGGTCAGGCCATCCAAGAAACCCGCATATGTGCCTGGAATGATCAGGGCAGTGACAATCACTGTTGACAAAAGAAGGGCCTTGGAGAAGCGTAGATATAACATGATGGCCTATCAAATAACTCTCTCAAAACTTTGGATTATGTAAGTGTATATCTGAAACGGTCCGCTTTTAAACTCGAGATATCGATCAAGTTGTTGGTATCTGAAGTCGGTGTTGATGGCTCCAATCACAAGAACCTAAATAAATACAGTGGAGCAGCTATGCTTGTTTATAATCAGGTTGCTATAACAATCAAGTGATGACAATACTTATGCCAAACGAATGAAATTGGAATATGCTGGTTTGTTCTTTGGGAAGCCTAACGAACCACTAGCTAGAGGTAGAGCCCGCAAGCAAAGGTACTATTGTACGAGCTAGTAGCTACAGTTACTGTTGGCTTTCGTGTCAACTGTATCATTTTTTTCAGCGATGTTGTCCAATCTTGGCAAAGTCGTTTCTTGTTCTATTTGTTTCGTTCCGTGATGCACCTCCACCGGCGCGCGGCCGAAAATGGTGCAGTTGTGCGAACCCTAACATTTTGAACTGGATTGGATGCACATGCACCTCTACCGCTTGAAAAATTCAAAACAGAACAGAACAATGCTGACTCTAATAACATTCCGATCAGCTTCAACTCAACGATCTTTTGCACGCACAACAACATGTTGTTGCAGGATATGTGGTGATCCCCACCCTTCATGATTCTCTTTTTGTGTTGCTGCATGGGTTGAAGGCTTCCTCACAATGCACAACACAAAACATGCACAGATTTTCATGGGCCTCGTTGTCTTGGACACAAGTTGCCATTGGTGCCAAATGTGTTCTAGTGGCTTGGTCAAGGATGGTGCTCCTCACAAGAGTGGAACTGAAAAAAATGTGGGGACGACATTTTTGGTCCTATGGTTTTACAAATGCTGTTGGTTTTTTGGATGTCTGTGTGTCAGTGCAGAATTTACCTACAGTTGTTTGTGCATGACCCAACATGCACCCAACTCCTTTGTCTTGTTCAACAACTCAACCATTGTTAATCTTTTCTGAGTGTGGACAGCTGGGCAAATCATCAATCCTGCTTTGCATCATGCATTGGCAATGCCACCTTCTTCTGCATTTGCACTTCCCCAAACAACGATTAATGATCTTTTTGCAATGCACACAACACAACACAAAACACACTTAGCTTTTCCTTGGCCTCATGGTCTTGGATGTCAGTTCCCATTCATGCCAAATGTGTTCCAGCAGCTTGGTCAAGGATGGTGCTCATCACAAGAGTGAAGAAGGAAATGTGGGACAACATTTTTTGTTCCAATGGTTTTGCAAATGCTTGCTGTTGGTTTTTTGGATGACAGCTGGGTGGATCATCAATCCTGCTTTCCATCATTCATCAGCAAGGGCACATTCTTCTGCTTGTGCAGTTCCTCAATGTCTCTCCCCTGCTTCTTTCTTTCCATGACTTCAAATTTGTCACCTTTTTGTTATGCACACATTTGTTTTTAATGTCCTCTTTCTTCAAATTGTGTCACTCCTTTGATGGCTGTCAAGCAGACAACTGTGTGTTCTTGATCCACTCACTCAGTCAATTGGTCAGTGATGGCACTTGTTTCATTCAAAAACCAATGCTACCTTGAATGTTTTATGTCACAATGTTTCTCATGCTTATCAATCACACTTCGGTTGTACAACACAAGCTCATTTGTCATCTTTTGGTTGCTCAGTGACTGGCATCAATGTCCAAGGGATGTTTTGTGCTTTTGTTTCACTCATTTGTGCTCTTGTGTCAAATGTGAGTTATGCTTGTGTATCCTAATTGCTCTTTCTTTGCATTTCTAACTGTTTGATTCTTTTGTAATTCTTTTTTGCTCGCTCTTTAAAAAAAACTTCTAATGCAGACTTTTCTTTGTTAGCATGGCATTGTCACAGTCATTCATGTTTTTTGTTTTATTGTGGTTTCTCACTTTTGCTAATGGTTTGAAGGATTGACTTATCATGCTAACAATGAAGCAAATTGAGGGTAAGAGATGGTCTCTTTGGGCTCAACCCTAACCCTAACAAATCCGTGCTAACCGGCGCCCTAACCGGTGCTAACCGACGCCCCAACCGGTGCTAACCAGTGCCTTGTTCGTGGTGCTAACCGGCGTTGCCCTCATTGGAAACAGTCACATAGCTGATTCGCATAGCAAAGCAGTGCGCAAATGCAACTTTTTTCCGTTTGGATGTCTAAGTGACATGCAAGTTCATGGGATTGAATTCACTTCCTAATTACCATCGAGAATGTCAACACGATTTCCTAAGTGTCGAAACATAACAGTGAACGTGCGAGTGCTCTTTTGGTCACAGCAGCGCGCGTGGTTTGTGTTTAAATTCCACTCTCGCACTCTCTTAACTCAATGGCTCCATGGGAGACCGAACTTCCACATGTGTTGTTTGAGCATTTGCAAATGTTGTCATTGCTTCAACTGACAAATGCACAATGCAACTGCATGAACTGTGCGACATCAACAATTGACTTTTTAATCTTAGGACAAGCTGTCCGTTAAAGCTAATTTGGTTTGTTTGATGATCCTGGCATTGGTTATGCTGAAAAACTTCTTTTAAAGACTTTGGGCCATGAACCATCTACAATTTTTCTGTAGTTCTCTGTGAGCTGTGCATGCCCTCATGGACCACACTCCATGCTTTGTTGTTCCCTAACATCAAAATGTTTGTAACTTTGTTTGGATGTCGAGCGTCACTCCACATCTCACTAGCACCACTCTTCTATGTCTCGCTTTGCAACAGAATACCCAATTATGTGGACATCAGATGCACAAACTTAAGCTAAATGTCAACCTGTGTGGCTATTTTCTTGCAAAATAAATTGTTTTTTTAAATTCAATGAGCAAATAAGCTTTAAGTTGTCCAGGTTTTTGATACACATTTAATGCTACCTTTCGAAGCTATGATGCAATGGCGGAATAAGGGGGCAATTCAACAAAAAGAAGAAGACACACCCAATGTTCTTTTAACTTGAAACCTAGTTAGTGCTCAACATTTTTATATTCTTCAATCATGGCATTGGAGGAGGCCAATTGCTACGTTTACTTTGACAGCATAACTAACCCTCCATGTTATATCACCTTGCACAATGATAGCTTGGACCCTATCAGCCTAATTTCATTTGGAAGGAAAGTCAAGGGGGCATGTGACAGGATTGTTCCATAGAAATTCACCTGTACTTGCACTTTGATCCATCTCTTCAAGGACTTCAAGCTATCTTTTGCGAGAATCAATCTTAGCTATCTGCTAGTCCCTTGGGACAAGATAAGGTCTCATGATAGGTCTTTTCTGATACCTTTTGTGGTCATCAGCACCTTGCACTGCTCTTGTCAGTAAGAGCGACACCTTGGCCCTGCTGCTATTGTTCCCTTTGGTTGCAACATTAACAATGAGGGATGTAGAAGTCGTCATCATGGTAGTAGATTGAAGAAATGACCGGAAAGAACTGAACCAGATGCCAAGACGCCCACAAAAATCTTGACAAAATCGGATCTGCATGGCGGTGAAACATTTCATCCAGTTGCTACAGTAGCTGCTGGCGAGTACTAATACTTTACCCCACAGCTATACTACCATAGATATTAACTAGTCTTCGTTGTAGCTATAGTTATTCGTCTACTCCATTATTGAGCTTTCTTTATTGTAATTGTTATATAATTTATTCGTAGCGATGCCTTTCTACCGATTTCCGTTTCTTTTTGTTTTAACCAGCGACAAGGCTTGGCCCTGTCACTTTTTATTGTATAGTTTGTAGTAGATTTCTGGTGCATCCGTACTGACGGCTGCTGCACACCTTAATGGATATATGTATTTGACCATCCTTTTTGCCGTGATGGACTGTTTAGGCGTATCATTCCATCAAAATTATCATCGAATGACTGGTGTCTGTCTAGAGGCTCCGCAAAAATACACGTAACTGGTGTCCCCGAACGAGGTGTTAACCGGAACGAACCAAACCCCAGTTCAACAGAAGGAGCATCTTAATGCATATCCTATGCAATGTTTCGGTAGATTCAACTTTTGTTTCATCAGCGTTAAGATTGCTTTGTAGATACGTTTGTGATTGGATGGTTTCTGGAAGGAAGCAGAAATGAGCTTCCTCGCCCGCCACGCGCTGCGTTGGTTGGTTGAAATTCCATAGTATAGTAGACCACCTGCGGTTAGTTTTTGTCGTATATGTCCGCCACTTGGTTTGGCCATGAACTCCAAACAAGACACTTTTCCCGTAGATAAATGGCACAAACTTAATAGCTTTCCTGTTGGAGTTCGGCCTTCTCTTGTGCCAAATGTTGTGACCAATCATCATCCATTTGATTCTCACGGAAATTTTGGGACGGGTCCTTTTTCATTTTGTCTTTGTCTTTATGCATATCATGCAGACTTTGACTGTTGATATTTTTGAGCCGACACGTTGCGGGATATTGGGGTGCTACCGCCGTCAGAAACAATTTGGGTTCCTTGGTGCGAACTTGCCATTCTTGTGCCAACACCGCGGGATCATCAAACAAAAGCTTAAAGCCATCACGACCCACTTTGGCACCCTGCCAATTGCCCATTAATCCTCGGGACGAATCAAAATGCGTCTTGCTTCCCCCCGATATCTTGACATTGACGCGATCTCGAAAGGTTCCAATGGTAATATTTTCGTACTTGCCCTTGCCCAAAACAATATCAAATTGGTCCTTTTTGTGATGTTGTTCTTTTTCGAGCACCGTATGGTAGACCCGAAAGCCTTGCAATTCCATCATGCCGGATTTGTGATTGCCCGGAGGAATGGCCGTGACAATGCCATTGTACACCCAATTGCCCCAACTGGCCACTTGCAAAACGTCCTTTCCAATTTGAATGGCTGCACTCTTGATGATGGCTGTAAATATAATAATAGTTTATTGGAGACGACAAATGAATATTAGAAAAAAGAATAATGGCGAATGCAATATAGTTCCAAACCACTCTACTTCCGAGAACTTGATTCCGAGTTCCAACCAAAATGAACGATATACACTTACTCAAATGATTTCTCGTTTTGGTTCGAATATGAATGGAAAGTTTGGAATCGGGTACAAAATCCGGGACACTGAGCAATACCATGTCACAATCGCCTGTCATTTCAAAAAGAAAAGCAAAGGAGTAGTGGGGTTGAGAACTTTTTAAACTACTAGAATGGAAACCAAAAAGGAACCAAACCATTCAAAAATAATATAGTTCCATGCAGGCAAAAATACAGGAAGGACAAGGGTCCTCAATTTTTAAAGAGAGGCAGTATTTTCGTACCTGCAAATTCAAACCATGCTCCACTAAAGCTTTTCACTTGTGTGTCCATGGCCCCTGGAAGCATAAAAAAGAGAGGGGAAATCAAGGAAGAATCCAAAATGCATGAGTATCACGCCATTCCACACGAGACGGAGAAAAAACCTCCACCAAAAATACAAACATATTACGTACATCCTACAGCAGCTTTGCACTCGGGCAAAGCTCCCTTGGTCATGTAATACGGATGAGGACAACCTTCCTTGGGGTTGTCTTTGTTGGCTTTGGGTGTGCACTCGTGACACATGGCATCCACACAACAATCGACATTTCCAAAAATTTCGGCCGTCTCCGAGTCCACAAAACTGGCCGTGACAGTGGTCACTGTAAGCAATAACAAGACGACCATTGACATGATTATTATCATTTGCCAATGAGGATGCTTGCTGCTGTTGTTGTAGGTGGAACGGCCACTGGATGACGATGGGCCTTGTTGTCCTCGTAGATGGTTGGTGGGTTTCATCCTGCAGCGGGCTTTTTCCTTTCTTCTTCTCTGCCAGATAAGGACGATAGTAGACTACTGTATAACGTTAACGGATGTGTTGTTTGTTGTTCCAACGGAATGGTGGGGATAGCTATCTATCTGCTGGAGTGTGATAGCTATCTATCTGCTGGAGTATTCTCAAGCAATAATAAAATGAGAGAGTCTTTGTAAGCACTTTCGCTGCTCCGTGCAGCCAGTACGATAGTGCGATAATTAACCGGTGTGGCGTCACCGGTACCATCGGAAAGGGATCTGAATGACCGCGGTTCAGTCCCACCAGAATAATTCACTTAAACCCCATCTCTACTCTAGCTAGCTAGAGTAGCTAGCTAGTACGTGGATTACGCCCATGACCGTGATGAACATGCATTAGCAACCCTCTGGTAGCTACTCAGAGGGTTGGGATAATGCTATTCTTATTCTTATTTTGCTATTCATTATGTACCTAAATGAAGTGCATTTTAAGAACAGCAACTGTGTTGTGGTTTCCAACAATGAAATGTGCATGTTGTTGTTTGTTCAATTCAATGATGAGCAACAGATGCATTTGACATTCATTTGGGACAATCTTTTTTGCTTGGGTTCACTTGAGCAACATCACACATGGATGACTCTTCCATTTGAAATTTTTGAAGGAAACAATGTTCTATGTGACTCAATGTGGAGTGTGGCAAAACATCATTTGTCGGCCTAAAAACAATTGGGTTGACAGTGATCGCAACAGCTCATCATCACAAACGCACTGTTAATTTGGCTCCATCCTGCAGACAAAAAGGTATGGAAACTGCAGTGTTTGTTTCCTGATGAAATGTGTTTTCTTGGTGGTGAAATTCACAAAGCCACAAGGAGCATTCATGCCCTCGTGACAGTAATCATAAAATTTTGAAGCTTTCTTTTTCTTAATTAAAAGCACTTTCTGTTCTGCGCAGTTTTGGATTTCAAGACATTTTCTTGAAAAGGGACACACAGGCCTTCATACCAAAGATTTTTATCTTTTTTTTCTTCTTAGCAAATTATCTTGGTTGCAGTTTGTGGTCTTGGTGCCTTCTTGTGATGCCATCAATGTTGATTCAAATGGTCAACTGAATGACTCATGTTGCCTTTTTGGCTTTCAATCATTCTACCAGCTAGAAAGGGAAGCAACCTTGCATTGTGATGATTTTTGCAAAGAGTTACCACAAAGTGTGTTAATCTATGGTAGGTGCAGTGTGGATCAGTGGACACCCTAAATGCATGATTTATGGGTTATCATTAGTTTGGTTAGGCAATGACAAAAAATATTGATACGGCTTGTAAAGAGAGTGATGTGAAACACACGAATGCTTCTTTTGCACAAAACCACAAATTTGATATTTTTGAGTTACCGCTCAACCTCTAGCTATCAGACGGTGAAATCAGTAGGTCTCTTGATCCTGGTTTTCCGCAGCTATCAGCATCCGCACCAAAAAATAAAAATAAAATGAGGACCAACAGCACCACCAGGTTTTCATGGGACCATCTCAGTGTTGGGACCAGCAATACAGTAGCAGCAGTGTAACAGCAGCATGTTCAATCTTATCTGCTATGGATTGGATAATTATTTTTAGTCTAATTCTAGCTTGGCATGAATCAAAATATGATCACTCGGTTCTCTCACCCCCGAATCCAAATTGGGAAAGGGTCCCTTGACTTCGTCCCGATGAGGAGCATTGGTCGTCTCGAGTATTTTCCATTCCTCCGAAAGAAAGATGTAATCGAGGGTATCAATAAATCCCTCATCGGTGGACAAATCCGATCGGGGTGCCGCATAATTGGTAAAGTCGGGTTCCTTTCCATCATGGTGGGCGGCATACGCACTGCGCATGCCCTGGAGGCTTGGGACAAAGGTTTTCAAAACTTTGTCGGCTTTGAGTTTCGACATGGCGGGAACGGGATAGGCGGGATCTTCGGGTGATAATTTTCCAGTGGTCAAGAGATTATAGGCCGGGTCACCGGGTTTGATATTCCAATCTCCCGCCAAAATATAAGGAAGGCTCTTTTTGTCAGTATTGTCGTCATTATTGTTGTTATTGTCGTCGTCTGGATTGCCAATGCTGTATTGTTGCTGAGCTATTTGTTGTATGCGTCGGGCGGCCAAATCCACATGGATGGTCATGACTTGGGGTGCATAAAAGGCACACGGCATGTGATAATTCGAAATGCAAAAGGATTTGTTGCGTTCCTTGTCTTTGAGGGTGGCCGTCAACATGACATTGAATCGTCGTTTGGAATACTCCCAGGGATCCAGGGGTTCCTTTTCCTGCTTGTTCCAGGGAAGCTTTGCTTTCAGTTTTGGAAGGAGCCACGAAAAAGGAAGCGCAAAACAGGGCTTGTTACTGTCGTCCATATCGGCTTTATCTTCTCGTGGCCATCCATCTTGTCGCGTATCACTCAATCGACAAATATCCACGTCCAACGTTTCAAAACTGGCCGTCGGATAGGCCATGGCAATGCCCATGTACCCATTAAAGGGACGTCCGTACAATCCCGTGATGAAATGATATCCCTTATTGGCAAAAAAAGTGTGCAATTTGCCGGCCCAATCATAACTGACTTCTTGCAAACAAATAATGACCCGAGGATGGGAAATTTCTTGTTCCAATTTGGCCAAGACGGCCTCGAGGCGTTGGGCAGGATCCAAGTGGTCGGGATTGAGCGTGGGATAACTCGCTGTCGTGGCTAAATTAGGAGACAAGACATTGTAGGAAACCACTCGAATGGTGGTGCGAGACGAACGAAACATGTTGTTGTGGAGATTGTTGAGGGACGTGTTGGTGTTGACGGATAAAGGTTGAGTTGAAGTTGGGAAACAAGCGAGAAAGCAAAATATTAAAAAAAGGATTCTGATTATTATTGTCAATAATGGTAGGCTCTTGTTTCTTCTGAACATGTGTGTAATGAAAAAGAGGTTCTTGTTAGCCGTCGATTCTAGCTAGAATTTAATTGTAACCGATTGTGTTGATTGGTCTCTGTGAATGGCTCTATTATACTTCCCCTACTATGATAGTTAGTGTGTGTGTTGGCACATACATTTGAAGGGAAGATCGCGAATCTTTGGCTTCCTTCGTTTTCCGTCATTGGTTCACAATGGGCATGCCGCCGTCGGTGCGTTGTCCAGGTGCATAAAAGTGTTGAATCATGAATGCTGTGGGACTGAAAAGTTCAAAGTAGGCTGGCTGGTAAGGGACAAATTGAAGGAAAATGGTACAAGCACTCTGAGCCTGTATTAGTACAGCAGTTAAGTAGTGCGGAGTTAAAATGTGGATTCTTAGAACCTAACTGCTAGTTAGCAGCTAGCTCTTTGTCAGCCTTGTTGCAACAGTGAAGCATTGCAAGAGTGGGGGATCTGCTGGTCAGGAGGCAACCATGGGTGCGTCAACGATTCATCAACAAACACAATGAGGAATGATCCATGCAATTGGATGCACATGCAGAGCAAGGAATTCAAATTTCTTAGAAGAACATGCCAAACTGACATGTTTGTCTCATTTTGTTCACATGTCAACAACTGGTGGGCTTGTCACAAAAGAACTTTGTGCCCAACTGATGATCAGCCGATGGACCCGGTGATCACAGACGACACGATCATCTTCAAGATTGACTAATGCCACATTTTGATCATTGATTGATGACCTTTGCCTAACCCACACCCTGCCATTTTGTTGCACAAAAACTCTTTGTGTTTTTTTTCAACCTTTCATTTTCTTGGGGATCAGCACAATGAGGTTTTTGAATGTTTTGTCTCTCATTGCAACAATGTCAGACCCAAGCCCTTCCATGC
>Ga0163148_10007588_pt1 | contig 10157 bp, 6 predicted proteins | sample OliLakLV19MP7P2_FD_148606 | JGI IMG/M metagenome (GOLD analysis project Ga0163148, IMG submission 148606) | Freshwater microbial mat bacterial communities from Lake Vanda, McMurdo Dry Valleys, Antarctica- Oligotrophic Lake LV.19.MP7.P2 | ecosystem: Environmental > Aquatic > Freshwater > Lake >... | reverse complement strand
GTACTAGAAGAGCTGTGGGCTTCATTTTGCTGCGCATCCCGAATGAGGCGGTCCAAGGATCGTCGCTTTTTGGTGTGGGAGAACATATGCAAGTCCGGTGCTGAATTTCGACTCCTTCGCATACCATTATTGCTACTGTCCATAGAAGAAGCAGAAGATGATGGTCTCTGATGACGATGATCGCCCGACGCTGAAGGAAGAGATGACAGGTCCGCCAAGCTCGTATTTCTTCTTCGAGCAAGACCTTGTTTTTCTTCCCGTTGCTGCTTTAGATCCTCAATGCTCATTCCTCTTGTCGTAGAGCGTCGATTGGCTTTTCGCATCATCTTTTGCATTTTAATTAATTGGGTTTGCGCCGTGGCTTCATCATCACCCGCAAAAGCTGCGGCATCATGGTGGTTGTTGTTGCTGGCATCTTCGAGAAAGTAGAAACGACTCGGCTTTTTCTTCATGTCTTTCTGTGGTGTTGGTGAAGTGCCACGTCGTTCTATTTTGGGTGCTGCGGGCCGTGGGTGATGCTGATCATGTTCCTGAGACATTCGTCTTGCAGCATGACCATGCAATCCAAACGGCAAAGCACCTGTGGACCTGGCTCTCATGATACGTAGTGTTGGTGGTGGTGGAACTTCTTCTTCTTCTTCCCGAATGAAAGCGCAATCGTGAGCAGAATCAGAACTAACACCATCTGTTTGATGATCCACTCGGCTCTTCATGAGGGATAGGCGCAAACGATCGACAGCCCGGCTTGGTTGTCGCTCAAATTTTAATCCAGATGGGCCAGAAGAATGCGAGGAAGAGGATGCGGATACGGAAGACCTTGACAAATCAGGCATGGATTTGCACGGGTTCAGTTTTGCCCCTGAACTACAACGTCGCAAAGAAAAGCTAATGACAGTGCTGTCATTGTTTTCATCACTGCTAGGGATTGTAGTCGTGGATGCCTTTGCTGCTTTCTGTTGTTGCTGCTGGCCCAGTTGGGAGAGCGATGCTTCTAGATCCTCTTCTTTTGGAAGTTTGGAAAAGGAAAGTCTCAGTCGAGAAGAACAAGATTGGTGATTCCTTTCTTCGTCTTCTTCCTCGTCATAATCATCACGATTGAGACTGACAATGGAAGAGGCCTTGAGTTTTTGAAGCATGCACGAATCTCTGACTTTGTAGGGAGATGGTTGATAGCATTGTGGGCCCGAACCCAACTTCATCAAGGCAGGAGATGAATTGGATAAAAGAGTCCCCCTTTTGCTGCCCAGCCCTCTTTTCTGTACCAAGGGAGACAGACTAGCTTGTCGGGTTTTCCCTGTGGCGATTCTCTCCTTTCTAGAGGATCGTTTTGTCTTCTTAGATGTGCCAGGACCATTCTTTTCCTCTTCGTCTTCGAGAGGCAAGCTCAACAGCAACTCTAGAGTGGATACAGCGGCTTCCAGTGGATCCTGCTGGTCGCGTTGTTCTTGTACGGCTTTCACTACGTCTGCCACAACAGCTCCATCCCCCAAACGAGCACTAAAACTGGAACTTTGTCGCAAAGACCGACTGCTATTGCTTCTCTTGTCGAGTACGAAGAGCTGTGAGTCGGATCCTTGAAGAGTCTTTTCTTCCGCTCGTTTCTTGGAAAAATCCGGCAAGACTTTGGACTTGCTGTACACGTTTTGTCGAGTGCTATGGTTCAAAAGAGAATCGTCATCCTCGGACTCCTTGGTATGGTTGCTAATGTCCATAGAAGGACGATCGACTCCTCTTCGTAGGGAGCGGTGGCTATGGTGGCTCATGATATCTACCATGCTGTCAACTAGGAACAATCAGTGCAATTACTTCACACTAGTACGAAAGCACACACAGCCCAAAATGCTCGTCTTCTATTTCTTCTACTAATCTGTTTCTTGTTGTTGTAGAGTTCCCCCGTTGCAATGAGGCAAACTCCGGGAACTGTTGGAAGGTGCTCCACGACTATTGCCTGCTACTAGTAGCCACTAGCTAGTGGCAGAGGCTATTGTACTTGAAAAAGCGGTATTGTAGCACCAGTACAACCAACGGAGCTAGATTGTCGATAGATAGTAGAAGATAGATAGTTACGTAGTGGAGAAGATTAAGGGGCTATTTTACTGTTGGCGTACTACGTTGGCACTTCGTCGTCATACCGGTAGATAGCTAGCTACTTAGCTAGCTAGCTACTAGCTAGCTAGTAGAGTAGTGTTCATTCATCCGGTGGAAGGGATCTTCTATTCTTCCGTCTCAAGCTCTACAATGAATGGCAGTAATAGCAGTACTGTACAATTGTATGTTTCACGGCCTTTTGTTCATTGGTCCAGCGGTCATTATGAATACCGCCACGAAATAGTTAAGCCTATGAGTAGGAGGAACTAAAATGCCCCGGAAGCTACTTCTTCTCCCCTGCTGTACATGACTTACCTAGTAAAGATTGGAGTTCAAGTGTTAACATTTAAGAAGGAGTACTCCGAACACCGAGAACAGATGCCATTATAACGGTCTCAATGGCCATTCGGTCGCACCAATGTGTAAGGGAAGAAGCATCGAATTCCTTCGTCGTCGCCACTGAAATTGATTCATTCCACTGAAATTGATTCAGAGGCGGTCCTCGCGCACCACTTCGAGTCGAAAATCCTCAAGGCGGTGTTTGTGTACAAGTTGTATAGTACTAGCTAGCTAGAGTAGCGACTTTCATCTGTCTGTCGGTCAGTCGAAAAAACCGAAGGACGACATTTTGTAGTTCCTTCATCGTCCATTCAACCAAGCCATGGAATTGTCCTCTGCAAAAAAACAGCTGTGGTCCCATAAGCATCCAAACTGTCATGCTCTGAACTGCTCTCAACTTTGGGATGGCATGTGTTCAATCCTTTGTCCTGAGACAGGGTTTGAGACAAGAACAACATGTTCATGTTTCTGTTGGGGCACAACTCCTCCTGGTTTGCGATTCTGTCAAAAATGGCACCATGGTTGCATTGTCGTTGTCTTCATTCACAATGCCGTGGTTGAAAACAAACCAAAGGATCACTTTAATGTTTGACAGAATTGTTTGTTTGCTGCTCAAGACTGATTGTCCTGCTTCATTCAAAGTCCCGTTGTTGATGTTCCATGTGGTGATTTTGCAGATGCAATCTTTTGTTGAACGGGCCAATTTTTGGAAGGTCTGGCTCCAAAGACATTGCAAGTCCACTGCAACATTTGAAAGCAACACGAAGAAACTTTTTTGACATCTGAGGAGGTTGCAACAAAATGGTTGCTAAGTTTGTGGCAGCAAGGGGCAAAACAATTGTGCATGAATCATGCCCAATCCGCCCAGTCTGCATTCGAACCAGCCATGACCACGACCAAGATGTTCATTTGAATAAATTTGTCAATTCTCAGGTGGTTCCACACCCTGCCATTTTGCTTGTGTCACTTGATCAAAGCTGCCAAGAAGTCTTCACAACAACGCCGCTTGTGGTCAACGAGAAATTCGTCAGATTTGCGACATTTGACCCCTTTGAAACTGAGGCTGAAATGAACAGCAACATGCACTGTTTTGAAAAATTCTAAGGGATGGAATCATGATTGTTGTTGGAGTCTCAAATGAAGAAGATCCCAGCATTTTGCTCCTGTGCAGCCAAGTGATCTGGCTGGGCTTCATGGTTGATTCTGGCTTTGCTTCTGACATGCAAAATTGTGGCATGCAAGGAGAAGGAGAAAAGCATGACACCATTTCCGATTGCTCCAACATCTCTCTTTTTCCAAGAGACATAGATGACAAGAGAGCAACAATAAAATTAGAAGATGTCAGTGATTCTGGAAGCAAGATGACGTGCACCTGCGACAAGCTGAAGCTGGTCCATGCAATTCTCCTCAAAAGTCTCTTGTCGAAATGCACAGGAGAAAACTGTCCCAGACACGGGTGCATTGCCTGCTAGAAAAGATGAATCACATCAGTCAGAGGGCATGGAGAACATGTTTGTCTTGCACACGTTGGATCTCAAATGTCTTGCCCCTTCTGAATGTTCCCTCTCGAATTCAGAGAAAACATCAGCAGAATCTTGAAGACAAGAATAATTTGTGTCTGCTGGAAACTGTGCAAAGTGATGTCTATGTGAATTCCAATGCCAAGGTCAGCAGTGAAATTGAGCACAAACACCCCCCTCAACCAAGTCTGCTCAGAATTGTAGCAGTGTAAAAAAATGATCATAAAAATTCATGTTGTCTGCAACAAAGCAATTTCAACAATTGTTTTGGCACACGCTCCGGACAGCAACACATGGAGAGTCAGGCTCGACTTTTTCCTTGTCACCTGTTTCTGTCATGATTCAACAAAATGTCATGTTTTGTGTCTGCATTTTCTGCATTGTGTTGATGGACACACCAATTGGCAAGCAAGACAGTCGCTCATTGCCAAAATTTCAGTGGTGCACTCACCGACTGAGCTGTCTGCCATCCTGTGAAGCTGACAATGCATCAAAAATAACTCCTTTGAAAAAAAATGCTTCAGTTGTGCTTCAAATTTAGGTTGGTGAGCTAAATCAAAACTCCATGATGATCAAAATGAAACGAATTTTAAAGGAAGCAAGAACTGTTGGGAGGAAAATGAGGCACCTGTCATCCCTGCAGAAAGAGCAAGTTTTTGCCAAACACGGCCAAGACCTTTTTGGGTGAACTGTTCTTCATCGTGTTTGTGCAAACTTAGCCGTGTTGATGTTTTCTGTCTGCTTGTCTACCAGTTTGTCATGAAGTCCAGTTGTCCATCAGCCTCTCTGTTTTAGAATCGAAGCCAAAGAGAGAGAGTCAAACTCATTGGTCATGCATGTCTTTGTGTGCTGTCATCATCAACATGAAATGTTTGCCTAGTTGATGTCTAACTGGAAGCACTGTGAGGACCAACAAAAAGAAATCATTTTCTATTTATTTCCAGAGCACTAGCCTTAGAAACAATTCCAATAATTTACTACAAATCAGTCACTCTTTGCTGTTTAGTATAACATTTTAATTGCCCAATCATTGAATTGATGATTCTTTAGGTGCTTAACAATGACATGGTTGGGCAACATTTCTGAAACCGTTTTGGTGTTGGACAATTGTCAAATGCAGATGGCTAAAGATGCAAAGGAAAAGTGGCAAGATGCATTGACATCATTAATTTAGTGTAGATGGACCCTCTCATCCCAGATCAACTCAAAGATTGCTCATTCTTTCAAAAGCATGTCTCTGGATTATTTTATGCTGTCTAAACGTCTAGAGAGGATGTAGATTGAAGATCTGATGCAAGCCCTCAACATCTCTTGCTTAGTTGAAGCTTTTTATTTCCATTTTACCACAAGGGCTAGCTTTTAGCATACATGCAGTTCCTTACATGTTGCCTAGCCCCATCCATTTGTTGTTGTATCTTCAGGGCATGTTTAATCAGGCATTTCCCTTGCACAAGAAACCAAGGGAAGAGGCATTTGCTTTCATCAAGGGGAGCTCCACTAATTTGCTAAACATGGAGATTCAGATAGCTGATTGTACCTTGCAGCACAGCCGATACCGTCGCCCTCGAGTCTTCCTAAATACTGCTGATAGGTTTCGTTCGGCTTTGACGACGGCATTACTCAAACTTTGTTATGTGATATCATGTATAATATATTTATTAATATCTAGTGTACGTAAATTCCATCCATCGTTGGTTTACTCATCGCGGTGCTTCCACCGGAATCTTACAACAAGGAATGCCCCAACGAAAGACGACCGGTGACAAACACGCAGTGCTTGTGTATATCTCTTGTCGCTCAGTCTTCTCTAATCTTTCCCTCGGCTTCTTCTTCCTTCACTCTGGCAATCATTTCCTCCACAACTTCGTGCCCTCGAAGCTCCCACTCCTTGCGGTTGCGGAGAGCGTAGTCCAAGTATTCTGAACTACTCACTCCGAAGACTCCACATTCCTTCAGTTTCTTGGCAAGGGGGATGATGTAATAGTCATAAAAACCAATTTCACCATTGTACCAAAAGCTACTTGGGTCCTTCTCTGCTCTGCCGTCCTTGAAAGCTCTGTAGCACTCACGGAAGAGCCTCTCATTCCATTTAATATAGATATTCCAATGCTGCATGGTGTGCGCTACATCTGATGCCTGGATCAAGTCTGGAAGGTCAATGAAAGATACGAGCAAAGGTGAGATACTTATCGGTCGCATGAAAGTCGAAAGAAAGGACCAATAGTTCGAAATAAACTTACGCTCAATAACAATAGTTGCCTTGCGATCGTTGGCTTTCTTTGGGTCTTCTTGCTCTTCGCCACCGTTGTTGAAGGCCCGTTCCCACTTTTGATTTCTCAGATGCTTCAAATCCCGGTCGCAAATGTCAGTAGCGAGGACACTGTTGACCACAAGAGAACGGAAACGTTTCAGGCCGGCATTGGTCGTGTAGATGCTTTTGCGCAGTTCGATGTACTCTGGCTGCATGAGCATGTTCCAGCAGTGATCGACACTGTTTTGTTCTGCAACCGACTTGTTGTTGTATCGTTCAGCAGCCGAACATTGCTCTTTGACAAGTTGTGCGTTTGGGACACCTGGGTGATCGGCATCGTGAATGAGGGCGCTGAGGATGCAAGCGAATTGTGTCAATGGATCTGACGTAATGCCATACGTGTGATCGTGAAGATCTTTTCCTTCCCCGCATTCTCGTTCACTTGGTCCGACGATTCTGCTAAGAAGCTTGGAAACGCTCATCGTCACATGACTAGCATGCTCAAAATTATGGAACGGATTGTCGGGGTACAAGGCTGCGACATTACGAACGTATTTGTGCAACTGCGTGGAAACGGCAGGATCCAATTCAAAGTTAAGGGCTTGTTCCGCTGCCTCCGCGGAATAGTTAAAGGAAGGCAGCTCAATGCTTTCCTTTACCTCGTCCAGAAGCGTTCCCTCTCGAGCCTCGGGGTTAACGAAGACACTTTCATCAGCGTCAGACTTTCGATTCGGGTTAACATCCACGAGGCACTGTCGTCGTGCCACAATCTGTTTCAGGAGTCGTTCCAGCGTTTTCACATTCCAAGACACTAATCGTTCAATCTTGCTGGACGACATCTTGGGTGTCGTGACGTTGAGTCTAGGAAGTAAACTGACTTCAGTCTCTGCCGAAGTGCCATCCGCATATTGCATAAGACTGCGCTTGCTGGAGATGTCTAAGCTAATCTTGGAGCTCTTATCGCTGGCAGTCGTTTTGGCATCGCCGTTCCTGTCTGCAATAGATAGCCAAAAGGTCTGCAGGGAACCTTTTCCTTTGGCCAAGACTTTGGTAGAGCGCTTGGATACCCAATGACCTTTTCCAGCGCTTTCGAGTAGCTCCGCCGTTTCATGAGAGATGTGGATTCTGCCGCTCAAGCCAGTGCTTTCGATTCTCGATGCCGTGTTCATGGTATCCCCAAAAAGCTGCAATCGTGCCCGATCACCTCGTAGCACACCACATGTCACCTGGACAAGAGAGTAGAGGAAGGAGGGAAAGTTTGAGTATCATCATCATCAACATAAGTATCATATTCGTACGTTCTTGTTTGTTACGTTACAGGTACGTACCGGTCCACTGTGCAATCCAATACGAATGTTCAAATCGGACGTGTCGGGGCCAAGGGTCACTTCTAGTTGTTTACAGAGTGGCTTCATGCGTTTGAGACAAGTGCTGGCAAATCGTGCCATGGCAATGGCATGATCATTGCGGGGTTGAGGCAATCCCGAGACGGCCACGTAACAATCTCCTACGGTTTCCACTTTGAAGATGTTGCGTCGAATGGCAATCGTGTCAAAGGCATGAAACAAGGTTTCCAAAAGACTGAAAACTTGAGTGGGTTGACGAACCGAACTCCAGGCGGTAAAGCCTTCAATGTCGGCGAACATGATAGTGGTATCGGTAAAGAGTTCGGCAATGGGTTTGGCTTGGTCGTATGACACAATCCCAGTGTTCATGGTGGATTCTCGTTGGCAGCTGTTGAAATACTCTTCCAAGCTTTCCACTGCCGAGGAGGAAGCTTTGTTGTTGTTGTGGACCGAAGCATTGATCGACGAGGTCGAAAGGTCATGGCGAGACAAAGTCATAGACTGAAAGTCTTTTACTTTCATCGATTGATCATCTTCTTCTTCTTCTTGATCCTCATCTTCCTTGGCTGCTGGAGGCTGCTCCTGAGCAACAGTGGCGGCAACTTGTGGTTCGCTGGGTGCTGCACTGACAGGAGTAGTCACTTGTACTGTCTGGTTTTGCAGCAGCTCTTGCGCATGCCAGGCCAAGAAATAGACCAATCCAGCCACCACTGCAAAGGCACAGGCGACAAAGGATGTCAAGAGAATGGGAAGCTTCAAAAGACAGAAACGATATAGAAAAGAACAGCCGAAGAGAAGGTGAGTACAACGGTATAACTGCAGAGCTTCTCGTTCCTGAATGCCAAGCATGTACATACCTTGTTTTGAGTGAAAAAGCTAGTGGTTTCGTCTTCCACGTCCGTCTTGGTCAACTGATAGGTTCCAATCGAGAGGAGGGCGCCGGTGTAACCAATCATTTCCACACAAAAGTTGCGCTTGAGCACAAACTGGTCCAAGGCGGCTTGACTCATTTTCGTGGTGTGTTTGGCAAAGGAAGCATCCGTCGAGTCAGAAGTAGGAGGAGCCGAAAGTTCGGCACTGCTGCGACTGGTGCTGCAGTCTTCATCGCTGCTCGATCCTTGCTCTTGCTGGTCTTCTTCTGGATAGTTCGTCGAAGACTCATCGTCGTAATTCTTGTGGCTAAAGCTCATATCGGCATCAAACGACGTTGGTACCTTGTCCATGAAACGATTCAAGGAACTCGAGGAGGACGTCAAGTTGGGCAACGCCGAGGACGTGGAGGCGGAGGAGGAGCGAGAGGGGCGAGGCATGACGAAGGGAGGTTGTGTCTCGGAGGAAGTTATGGGAGAGAGTGAGTGAGATAAGAGAGGGAAGCAGAGGAACGGAAGATCTGAAGAGAGGAACGGGATCGAGATGACTCAGTTGGGGTGGTTTTTAGTGGTTATCAAAATTCGGTAACTGGAAATTGTGAGAGCCAAGGGAAGTGACAAAGATGGCTAGCTAAAATGCATCCAAGGAAATAAACAAAGAATTGTGATCCCCAAACCCAGAGGTCTTTGAAGATGGACAGTGGTCAAGCTTAACGAGAAAAACGATCTTGAGGTTTCTGGGAATACCCCCCAGTTAGGAGGAAGGCCAACTGCCTTACAGTAGATATCCATAAGAAATGTACACAAACTTCATCACTAGCGCTAGTACTGCCCGTACATTTGTACTAGCTAGTACCGTAGAGTTCTCCGCGTGATAGAATTTTGCTGGTACGATAGTAGTGAAACGTTGACAGTGGTTACGGTACGGAGCATACGTGGCGGAAGATCCTCAACTGGGTACATTAGATTTTCTAAGAAAGAGTTTAAAAAGGGCAGTTCGAACGCCGTCTTTGTGACCACTGTCTTTTTCGGAAATTATTGAAATTATTGACACAAAGACATTGTCGGTAAATAGGAAGTTAATGACTTTTTTGAGTCTTGGAGGCGTCTTGCTAACTGGTCGATCGATTGACACCAAAAACATACTTGGCGCATTACGCTTCTCATCATTATCTCTTTCTAACGCTATAAAGACTGCTCCACGTTTCAATAACATGGTTGCTATTCTTAGGGACCGAAAAAGTGCGCAAGTGAAGACTGGCACGACGTGGCGGCTTTTAGTAGAGTAAAGCTCCCGATTGGAACTGTTCACTGCAGTATGGCTATCTACCGTAATCTTCCCTTTACCTAGCTAGCTAGCTAGTCCAGTACTAATAGTTGTGCAGTTCGAGTGAGTAAACCACAGATACGTTACTACTCATAGAGTACTACAAGTAGCACTAATACTTGAGTTCCTGGTACGGCTCATGTAAGGAGTAGGCCCAGTAGTCTAGTAGACAGTCCAAGTGGATCACGATTAGTTTTACTGGGGGCCTATATTTTCTTCCACGGGTACTCAGTCTACGTAAGTACTAGCATTTAGCCGGTGAAGTTGAAGTAATTAAATTTGAGTGCCAATGGCGGACAGCTATAGCCTTTCAAGGTGTAATCTTGTAATCTAACGAACGAGCAAGAAACACGGGCAGGGCCGCAGGGGGCATATGATACCATCCGGTATGGAATCAATAAGACAGTAAGCCTCCAC
>Ga0163148_10007586_pt1 | contig 10162 bp, 7 predicted proteins | sample OliLakLV19MP7P2_FD_148606 | JGI IMG/M metagenome (GOLD analysis project Ga0163148, IMG submission 148606) | Freshwater microbial mat bacterial communities from Lake Vanda, McMurdo Dry Valleys, Antarctica- Oligotrophic Lake LV.19.MP7.P2 | ecosystem: Environmental > Aquatic > Freshwater > Lake >... | reverse complement strand
CGGATGGGTGCTCTCGCCGATGATCGCGGGCGCGGCGATGAGCCTGTCGTCGGTGTCGGTGATCGCGAATGCACTGCGGCTGAAGCGCGCGGTTGCGTAGTACACCGTCGTGTTGGGGCACGCTTCACGCTCGACGATCGACACTCGCTCGGAGTGCGCTCGCGGCCGCGGCACGAGCGCCGCGAGCCGGGCCACGAAGTCGAGCGGCTCGAACACGATCAGCGTGGTGCCGGCGCGCCAGGTGCTCGAGGAGCGTCGCCGATACAGCGCCGTTGGCACACGGGGGCGCGTCGCCGGGTTCGGTTCCCGCAGGCACCATCACTCGTGAAGGTCGACCTGCGAACCTAGGTCTGAGGCGTGGAACTCATCGACGCGGTTTCTTCAATTGGGACGGGAACGAATGCGATCCTCTGCGTCCGTCGAGCCCAGCGCGCCTTTCTCGCGTGCTTCACGGTCGATCCGGGCTTGGGCATGAATCCTGCTTCATCGGCGAAGGGTCGACCAGGCGCTCGAACGTGGATGTCGAGCGCGGGTGGCGCGCCGACGCAGTCACCGCGGACGTTCAGTGGAAGGACTGCAATGAGAACGATCTTGGTTCGACGACGGCCGTTCGGTTGTGCCAGGAGCGCTCCGATCCAGGTGTTCGTGCTCTGCGCGAGCTTGGCGATCACGGCTTGCCGCAGCCCTTCCGCACAGATGCGCGACCCAGGCCCCGAACACCCAGCGAGCCCGCGAGCGACCGAAGCGGAGATGCCGGGAGTTCCGGGTGCTTTCTCCCGACAGGTCGTGGTCGAGCCGCATACGCCGCAGAAAACCGACGCCCACGAGCACGAAGCGCAACCTGCGACGCCTGGGCAATACGTCTGCCCGATGCACCCCGCGGTCGTGTCAGACCGTCCGGGCACCTGCCCGATTTGCAAGATGGACCTCGAGCCCGTGACTCCGAAGAGCTCCCTGTACGGCGACAGAGGTTCTCGGAAGGAGCGCACTCATGGCCGTCCTTAGGGTTGTCGCCCTGGCCTCCGCAGTGCTCTTCTCCAGTGCCTGCGCGACGATCGATCCGCGTGACGACTTCGAACAGGTCGCGCGCACGGTCGCCGAGCGCTCGGGTGAGAAGATCTCATGGCGTGAGCTCGACGCGGATGGAGAGGACGACGGACTCGTCCGTGAGCTTCTCGACAAGGACCTGGACGAGCGCAGCGCGGTGCGAGTCGCGCTCGCCCGCAGCCCGCGCCTCCAAGCGCTCTACGAGGAGCTCGGCATCGGGCGCGCGGACGTCGCGCGAGCCTCGCGTTTGCCCAACCCGATCCTCGATGCAGAGGTGCGCTTCCCCGAAGGCGGCGGCCGCAGTGCGCTGGAGCTGAGCCTCGTCGAAGACTTCGTGAGCGTGCTCACGCTGCCACTCGCACGTGGACGAGCAGAGAGCGCCTTGGAGTCCACCCGCCTCGCGGTGACGCGCGAAGTGCTCGCGACCATCGGCCTGGTCCGCAGCCTTTTCCGCGACTGGCAGGCTGCGGAACAGATCGTGGAGCTGCAGTCGAATGTGCTGGACACCTTGACCGCTGCCAGCGAGCTCGCGCAGCGGATCCATGCGGCCGGCAACCTGCGTGCGCTCGATCTCGCGAACGAGCGCGTCCAGGCCGAGGAAGCCCGACTAGCGCTGGCGGCGGCGCAGAGCGAAGCGGCGGTCGCGCGCGCGCGAGTCGACGGTGCGCTCGGGCTCTGGGGCGAGGAAGCGCGCTGGCGTGGCGTGGCTCGACTGTCCGATCCCGAGCACGAGCCCGTGTCGCTGGAGCGAGCCGAAAACCGCGCGATCGAGTCGAGCCTCGACCTCGCGCTGGAACGAACGTCCATGGAAGCGGCCGCGCGCACCTTGGGCATCGCCGAGAGCCTGCGCTTCTTGGCCGACGGTCAGATCGGGATCGCCGCCGAGCGCGAGTCGGAAGACGGCGAGTGGGGCGTCGGGCCCGCGCTGTCGATTCCGCTGCCGTTGTTCGACGGTGGCGCCGCGCGGGTCCTCGCTGGCCGAGCCGCGCTGCGACAGCGTGGTTCGCTCTACGCGGCCGCCGCGATCGAGATCCGTGCGGAAGTGCGGGCATTCGCGGCCAAGTTGCAGAACGCGCAAGCTCGCGCGCAGCATCTGCGCAGCGTGGTCCTGCCGCTGCGTCGACAGGTCGTCGAGGAAACGCAACTCCAGTACAACGCGATGCAGGTCGGTGCGTTCGAGCTGCTGCAAGCACGGCGAGCCGAGATCGAATCCGGCATCGACTGGATCGAGAGCGTGCGCAATTACTGGCACAGCCGCGACGCACTCGAGCTCCTGTGGAGCGGTGTGCGGCCGGCGATGGAAGCGCAGATTCCGAGCTCGATGGCGGACAGGATGACAGGCGCCGGAGCAGCTGAACGGACGAAAGGGGACGACCGATGATCACGCGCAGGAACTTGATCGCACGCGGAGCCGGCGCGCTGGCCGGAGGAGTCGTGCTGGCATCCGGCGGCACACGGGCGCAATCACAAGATCAGGGCGGCGGAGCGTCACGGCTCGAGGTCCCTCCGGATGGCCTCGCACCCGGGGAGCCCGGCCGGGACTACACGCCCGTGATCACACCGAACGGGACGACGCTACCGTGGAAGCTCGTCGACGGCGTCAAGGTCTACCACCTGGTCGCGGAAGAGGTCGATCACGAGTTCGCGCCGGGATTGAAGGCCAAATGCTGGGGCTACAACGGCCGCGTGCACGGCCCGACGATCGAGGCGGTCGAAGGTGATCGCGTGCGCATCTACGTGACGAATCGGCTCGCGGCACCGACCTCGGTGCACTGGCACGGCGTGCTGCTTCCCAACGGGATGGACGGAGTGGCGGGCTTGAACCAGCGCGCGATCCGACCGGGTGAGACGTACAAGTACGAGTTCACCCTGCGGCAGCACGGAACGCTCATGTACCACCCGCACCATGACGAAATGACGCAGATGAGCATGGGGCTGATGGGCCTCTTCGTGATCCATCCGCGAGGCCCCGACCGGCCGCGACCCGACCGCGATTTCGCGATCATGCTCAGCGAGTGGAAGGTCGTGCCCGGCACGAGTCGCCCGGATCCGAACGAGATGACCGACTTCAATCTGTTGACCATGAACGCACGTGCGTTCCCAGGCACCGAGCCGCTCGTCGCCGGGCTCGGGGAGCACGTGCGCATCCGGCTCGGCAACCTCTCCGCGATGGACCATCACTCGATCCACCTGCACGGCTATCAGTTCCTGACCACCGAAACGGATGGAGGCCGGATCCCCGAGTCCGCGCGCTGGCCCGAAACCACCGTGCTCGTGTCGGTCGGGAGCACGCGGACGGTGGAGTTCGTCGCCGACGCACCCGGCGATTGGGCGCTGCACTGCCACATGACGCACCACGTCATGAACCAGATGGGCCACGACATCCCGAACATGATCGGGGTCGAGGTCGGAGACCTGGACCGCAAGGTGCGGCGACTGCTGCCCGGATACATGAGCATGGGTCAGGCGGGCATGGCCGACATGGCGGAGATGGCCATGCCGATGCCGCCGAACAGCCTGCCCATGGTCGGCGCCGAGGGGCAGTTCGACTACATCACGATGGGCGGGATGTTCACGATCCTGAAGGTGCGTGAGGGCCTCGAGGGCTACGAAGATCCCGGTTGGTACGAGAATCCGCCGGGCACAGTCGCGTCGCTCGCGGATCCGAAGGAACTGGAGCGCGACGGACTCGATGTCGGCGCCACACCGCCGAAAGTTCCGCACGAAGGGCACGACGGACAGCGAGAGAGTGGCCGTCACATGAAAGGCTTCTGAATGGTTGGGGACGCGCCCCCAAGTGATTGAACGTGGCGAGCACGCGCCGTTTTCCCAGTGGAAGTCATCACACGACCACTGGAAAAGATATCTCACGACACGCCCGACCCGATCGCCTTCACCAACGACCTGGAACTTGGAACGCGAGTCCGTTCACGCAGTCAGCCGCAATTCGGGCAGGTCAAGACGTCGATCGAGAATGGGCGCTGCATCAGCTCAGGCCCGGTCGAGCGCGTGCGGCGCTTGGGTTGCCGAGCCTTGGCCTTGGGAGGGGTGTCCGAGTTCGGCGCGTGGCGCTCTTCGCCGTGCGCGCCATCCGCCGAACTCGGCGAGCGCGCCACGATGAGCTCGCGCCACTTGGCCGCCGGCGCCACCACGCCGTGCTGCGTCAACAAGTGCGGCCGAGGAACGAGCGTCGCGAGTCGGGCCAGGAAGTCGAGCGGCTCGAACGGAATCGCGGAAAGGCCGTCGCGCCAGCGCCGAGGAGCCTCGCCTTCGAGCACATCTCCCGGGGGCCAACTCCTGACCACGAGCTTCGCAGCCGATTGCGCCATCCGCCGCGAGCGTTCGCTCGGACATGGCATGGACCTCGCTGCGGGTCGAGGCACCTTGCTAACCGCGCTCACCATCGACCGCCGGCACGTTGCCGCCCTTCTTGCGCGAATCGGAGAACCTAAATGAAGTCCTTGCAACTGCACCCCGCGTCTTTGCTCGCCGGTTTCGGCACCGCTGCGCTCGCTCTCGTGGTCATGAGCCAGAAACCGGCACCCTCCGCCCCGAAGTGGGAGCACCAGGTCGTGAGCGACGTGAGCATCGAGGTCGCCCAGCGACTCGCCAACGAAGGTTGGGAGTACGTCGGCTACCTGGGCACGGGGACGCTCGGGGCGAGCAACGACGAGACGCTCTGGAGGAAGCCGGCGAAGTGAACGCGCTCGGCGGCCTGCTCGCGGATGGCAGCGACGACTCCCTCGAGCCCAACGATGCGTGCGGCGGCGTGCCCGACATCGCGGTCAGCACCTATACGAATCGCATCGTCAAGTACTACGACCCCGACTGGAACGAGATCCTCGTGCCGGCGGGCGCGAAGCTCACGGTCGACCTCTCGTTCACGCACGGTTGGAGTGACATCGACGCCGAACTGAGGGTCAACGGCGGCGACGCGAATGCCACCGACCTATCGCTCGGAGTCGGGAACAGTGAGCGCCTCGAGTGGATCAACACCGGTGGCGCGAACACGGTCGCGTGGAAGGTGTACCTCGACGATCCGCGTAATCAGTGCCGCCATCGATGTGGCGGCGCAGCTCACGGCGGAGGAAGGCGGGGAGAGCCGGGCCGCAGTCCGACGTCGTGCGGGCGAAGAAGGTGGCGAGGTGCTCGCGCAGGACTTCGTACTGCATGCTGCCTTCGGGCTCGCGCCGCACGGGCTCACGACCTGGATCGCACCTCTTCTGCCGGTCCATCCAGAGGTGCAGACCCGTCGGCGGGGCTTGCGCTTGCAGGACCAAGGAGCGCGAATGGAGAGAATGCCGCTCAGAACGCGGCGCTGCGGAGCGGGCCTGAATCGCGCGGATTCAGCTCGTTCCTACGACCTCGACGGCGTCACACACCGCGGCGTGTACGGTGCCTGGCACGCGGTAGCACCGATTCGCCGGTCAGCATCTCCGAGTCCCGCAAGGACGGGTACTCGGGATGAGCGGGCGGACTCATTTCTCGCGCGGGGAGCGCACCTTCGCGTCGGCCGCGCGATGGCGACCGCTGCGGATCTGTCGCACACGCTCGGCCAGGCTCTTAGCCGCGTTGCGCACTTCCGTCTGCAACGCGATGTCGCGATCGAGGTCGTCGTGACTCGTGGCGTACGGCTCGTAGTAGCCCAGGTAGCGTCCGAGCTCCGCAGTCGGTCCGGCCGAAATCAGCTCCATGTCGGTCAGCCAGTCGCACAGGATCCGCCGCAGCTCCAGGACGCCGGCCGCGTCGCCGTGAACGACGACGGAGAAGGCTCGGCCGGCGAGGTGCTTCGGATAGTCCCATCCCGCGAGCTCCAGTGCCTTCGCGCGCGCGGGATCCTTACCGCCGGTGCTGGTCGGATCGGGATTGCCACCATCGGCGCACACGAGCCGGTCCATCATGAGCTTGAGCGGCGACGTCGCTTGGTACCAGTTGACCGGCGTCAAGATCATCACGCCATGCGCTGCGGTGAAACGCGGATAGATCTCGTTCATCCAATCGTTGGTCTGCCCCAATGCGTGGTTCGGGTAGCACGAGCACGGCCAGTTGCACAGCGGCATCGCCGTCGAAACGCACGCCTTGCACGGATGAATCACGCGGCCGTACTCCGAAGCGAGCACAGACAGGTCGAGGAAGTCGACCTCGAATCGCGGAAGCTTTTCCAGCGTGTGCTGCGCGAGCTTCGCCAGCCGATACGTTTTCGACATCTCGCCCGGACACGTTTTGTCGCTGCGCGAAGAGCCATTGACGATCAGGATGCGCGAAGGCGTGCGCGTATGTTTGTGGCGCTTCGCGGCGGCGCGGATCTCGGAGCGCGCCTCCAGCCACTCGAGCGGCAGCTCGAAGCTCGGGTCAGCGAACCCGCGGCCGGCAGCCTTTGCGCGCGGACTCTTGTGGTACTCGATGTAGTTCTTCCACGCGACCTCGGTGACCTCGGCGATCGACGCGGAAACGGCCGCAAAATCAGGGTCGTAGAAACGCTCCAGGAATCGGCGTGTGAATTCCGCCTTCGAGAGTTCGACACTGGGCATGCCGGTGACGACACGGGGCTTCTTCGGCTGCTTGCCTCGTGTGGGCTTCGTCATGGTCTTTGGACTACCCCGTAGAGGGTTCAGGTGCGAGCTTCAGCGCGCGGCGCTGCGTCACGCTTCTTGTTGTCCGTACACGGCGCGACGAGATCACGGATGATCCCTGCTCGCTGGATGGGACTCGCCGAACACGATCTGGAGTTGATCGAGCGTGTGGGCGGCGTCTTCGAAACGGCCGCCTCCGCGACGTGAAATGCTGGACTGAGCGGCCGCGTCCGCGCCAGTACCAGCCGCCGCCGCCGAACACGAGAACAATCAGAATGATGATCACGATCGTTTGCGTAGACATTGTTGCTTCTTCTCGGCTGTGTGCCCGTGACGGATCTCGACCGACACTTCATGCCCTGGGCGGGTCGTGCCCGGGGCATGTACATGCTTACAAAAGTACAGTGCACGCCGCGTGCCACCTGGCCCCGACGGAGTGGCTCCTGTCGCAAGGCCGATGCTCGTCAGATCGTCCTGGCCGTTGCGAGGTCACGGGCGCGGAGACGTAGCGCGCCCCCGCTGCGTGTTGTCGTGCACTCTTCACGCGCGCGATCGCGAGGGGTGATTCGTCGCCCGCTTGCCCTCGGGGTCCGCCAACGCCTCCAGTACGAGCTCGCAGACCGCGCGCGTTCCGAGTGCCGCCAGTTTCTTGACCGCCGCGCGTCACGATTCGGGACGTCCGAGCTTCAAGTCGCGGTGTGCGTCCTGGAGCACGTTTTGTGCTTTCTCCAAAGTTCTACGCCTTGTTGCAAACGGGGGAGAAGCGCGCAGAAGCTGCAAGAGGACGCGCCCATTCCTTCCACTTCGAAGTGCCATCACTGGCCTCCTCGAACGGCGCCGCGCGCGGTTGCGGTTGCAGCACGATGTCTCTGCACGCTGTGCGAACCGCACGCGCGACGACGCATGGATGGTGTCGCCTAGGCGCTGCGCTCCTCTTTGCGGTCGGCTCGATCAAACCCGAAAGCCTGAAGCGCGACTTCGGCGTGCTGGTCGCGCTGACGGGCATCGCGCTGCTCGCGGGCCCATTGGTCAATCGACTTGATTCGCGTTAGCGCTCTTGATCAGGGCGGCGGATGGCGCGACAGCCTCGAATCATGCTCGGCTGGGCCCGCTTCCTCTTCTTCGTCGTCTGGCGCGGGTTAGTCGTCGTTGAAGCAGACCGGGCAGATGGTGAGGCTGGTGTACGTCGGCGCCTTCTCAACCCATGCGTGGACCCGATCCCAGCGCGTTAGGCCGGCGGCGGTCCGCACGCGACGGCAGGTGGGAGCACTGGTGAATCAGCGGCTCGCCCGACACCGAGGTAGACGAAGAGATCGGGCGGCTGAGGCTCGCGGTCCTGCAGCAGCGAGTTGAGGGTGAGGTGACCGGAGCGCCCGGACAGCGCGCCGCCGGGCTTCGCGTGCACGAACGCCGCGTCGGTCACGATCCTCCCCGACGGTGCGCCCAGCCTCAACTCTTCTTGAGCTGGACCTTGCGCCAGGTGCCGGCCGAGCCGGCGACTGCGCCGAGCCCGTAGGCGCCCTGCATCGCGTGGTCGCCCGTGTCGACTTCGCAGGCCCTCTTGCCGGTGACCTCCACGCTCAGCTTCGACTTCGACACGCGCACCCGGAACTCGATCGTCTTGCCGGCCACGACCGTGTCGACCTTGGCCGTGCCAAGCCGTTTCCACTGGGCCGAGCCGAGCCGCCGGTTGTCGTACTCGAACACGTCGACGCCGTAGTCCGCCGTGAACGCGACCTGCACGAAGCCGTTGCGCGTGCGCGCGAGGAGGAGGTTCTGCTGGTGGGAACTCCCTGGGAAGATCTCGAGCTCGCCGGAGATCTCGTAGCGTGCGACCCCCACGTCCTCGGTGCGCCAGCAGATCGCATTCGACGTTGTGAACGCGGCCTGGACGAACGTGTCGTCGTGCGTGTCCAGCGACCGGTGAACTTCGTCCCAGCGCGGCGCGAGAGCGCGCACGAAGGCAGTCAACTCGCGGTCGCGCGCCGCGAGATCGCCGCCGCTCGAGAGTTCCGCGCGCGCTAGATCGGCCACACTCGCGGCGTGCGTCTCCCCGCCGCCCATCTGCCGCGCCCCCGCGAGGATGCGCGTGAGCGCGCCGGACTGCTTCTCCTGGCCCAGGTACGCGAACGTCACCTGCCACACCGAATAGCGGTCGTTGAACTCGAGCTCTCCGAGCAGGTCGTCGAACACCGCGGAAAGGCTCGGGAGCTTCTTGTCGGCCTCGAGCCGTCTCACGCGCACTGCACTCGCCGCATTCATGGGATCGTCCATCGCGCTCTGGATCCAGCCCTGCTTCTTCATGGCCTGCTCGCAGATCCACGTGGCGGATCCCTCCTTCAGCCAGAGCGGCAGTGTGCGGTGGTTCTGCCAAGCGCGCCCGACGATGACGTGCACGGCTTCGTGCGCGATGAGCTGGCGCGTCAGCAGCGGCAACCCGATGCGCTTCAGCACGGAGTCGGAGACGTCGGGCTGCAGCGCGATGTAGGCCGCGCCGGTCTCGTGGCTGGTGAAGGCCAGGTTGCGTTTGTAGGCGCCGTGCGTCAGCGGTTCCTCCGCCGCCTCGTAGTCCGCGATGGTCCGGTAGAGATGGACTTCGAGCGGCTTCGCCTCGTCGATCTGGGGTGCGCCGAACAGGTCGACGGTCCACGACCACGCGGCTTCCGCGGCCGCCAGCGCTTCGGCCGCGATCTTGTCGTCGTCGAAGTGGGCCGTCACGCGGAAGTGCGCGCCCGAGGCGACGCTCTCCGCCGCCGGCCGAGACAAGTGGATCGAGACGGATTGCGTCGGGCAGAGCGGCAGGATTGCGAGGAGTGCCAGCATGAGACCTTGGGGGTTGCAGGAGGACTGTGTGCAGCAGGACCGCGTGATGTGCGACGCCGGAAGCTCGGGGAGCGCGCGTGCATGCGGAGGACGAGAACGGCGATCGCGGACGCCACTACCGTCGGAGATCGAGCCGGCTCCGACGCACTTCGCTGCCGACCCTTCCGACGATACGGTTTCCGCTGCGGTGTCCGCACGTTCCGACGAGGCCCCTGCTCATGAGGCAGCGTCGACGCCCACGAGCCTCCTCGACCGCGAGGACGGCTGTCGAATGACGCCATGGGCCACTCACGAGGCCGGTTCCTGGCGACGGCGGCTGGCTTGGGTGCCTAGGCGGCCCTGGATCCGGACGCGTTCTCGCAGGAAGCACCGCTCTCCCCCGGCCGCCGCCCTCGAAGCCTCCGCCCTTCCGATTCTCGCTGGACGAGTGACCATCGACGTCTCAGCACAACTCGCCCGGCAGAGAGCGCGGGCGCGGATCGCCGCGCGCAAGTTCCTCGGCGCGTAAGGCTGCTTCTCAGAGCCCGATGCGCACCCCGAACCCGAGGAACGCGCTCGCGTCGGGGTTCTCCTCGAACACGCTGTCGCCGGAATCGTCGCGCAACTCGACGCTGCGCGCGAGCAGAGCTCCAACTTGGATGCTGAATTGGAACGCGGGCCGCGGCTGCCACTCCGCGCCCAGCGAGACAGGGATCGAGTCGTCCGAGAGCGTCCCCGGC
>Ga0163148_10007581_pt1 | contig 10166 bp, 9 predicted proteins | sample OliLakLV19MP7P2_FD_148606 | JGI IMG/M metagenome (GOLD analysis project Ga0163148, IMG submission 148606) | Freshwater microbial mat bacterial communities from Lake Vanda, McMurdo Dry Valleys, Antarctica- Oligotrophic Lake LV.19.MP7.P2 | ecosystem: Environmental > Aquatic > Freshwater > Lake >... | reverse complement strand
GCTGGGTTCACTTTAGCGTGTAGGTGTTGATCCAATCCAGTCAATCTAACCCGGTCAATCAGCGAAACCCTGATATTGTGCAGCCCGCTTAACGTGTCATCCAATATCAGGGTTTTCCAGGCTGAATTTAGCGCAAGGCAGCTTGAGCCAAGTGATGGGTCGAAACCCAGCCACCGTCGGCTAGTTCAGCCCAATCGTTTTGGTACTGACCCGACAAGGTCACCCGTTGCCCGTCGTAAAGCGTGCCGATCGCCCTATCGTTGGTGCTCGGGCCAGAATGAATGGTCACGTTCTGACCGTTGTTGCGAGCGATCGCCTCCGCGTGGGTAAAAGGACATAGCAGTGCCATGTCCTTTGCTGGGTGGGTCTCATCCTCCCTTTAAATTTGTAATAAACTCTCTCGATTTTTTGCACAACCAGCTAGAAAAAATTAGGCTTTTAGCGATTATTGTGCTCACAAATATTGGCAGGTCATCATTCTCATTTCCACATGCCCTAACGGCACATATCCTAATTAATCATGTCGCAATTAATACCGTTCTAACAGCAGCTCTACTTCTGCCGCTAAATCCATTGTGTTCAATGCGTTCCACTCGGCTTGGCGCACTGCCAAAAATGCAGTTGCCAGGTCAGCGCCTAGGGCCTTTAGCAATACTGGGTCTTGGCGCAGATGCGCGATCGCCTCTGCCAAATTCAGCGGTAGCCGATCGATTTGGCGCTGTTTGCGTTCTGCGTCCGATAAATGACCGGGATCAACCGTAATCGGGTCTCCGGGTGTCAGGCTGCGCCCAATCCCGTCTAGCCCAGCGGCGATCGCTCCTCCCAATGCCAGGTAGGGATTGGCCGAGGCATCTACTGTTTTCAGCTCAAAATGGGTGGGGCTGGGTGGCGTTGGGTTACTGGGCACCCGCACGGCGGCCTCGCGATTGTCAAACCCCCAGGCTCGAAAGGCACCGCTCCAAAAATGCGGTTGCAGACGACGGTAGGAATTGGGGCTGGGGGTGGTCAGCGCCATCAAGGCAGGCAAGTGATCGAGCATACCGCCAATAAAAAACAGGGCAGGTTTAGATAATCCCTGGACTCCATCCGACTCGGACGTAATATTGTGCCCCTGCTGCCACAAACTCAGGTGTAGGTGGCAGCCGCTCCCAGCCTGGTCAGCAAAAATTTTGGGCAAAAATGAAGCGGTTAACCCATGGCGCAGGGCCACCCCCCGCACCGTTTCCCGGAAGGCAATTTGCCAGTCTGCGGCCTGCAAGGCATTGGTATAGCGAATCGAAATTTCGTGCTGGCCGTGCCCCGACTCTGGATAGTAGCGCTCGACCGGAATCCCCTGAGCCAGCAACGCCTCGGTAATATCGTCAATCACCGCCTGGTTGATATTCATTCCCAGCGTCGAGGCAAATAGGGTCTGGTCTACCGGAACTTTTTCGCCATTCGCGGCGGTCTTAAACAAATAAAATTCGTTTTCAAAAGCAGCTTTGATCTGCAACCCGGATTGCTGTGCCTGGGCGATCGCCCGCTGTAGAAACGCTCGTGGACAAAGATCCCACGGCTGTTGATGCAGTCGCATGTCTGCCATGACGCTGGCGTGCCCTGGTGCGTAGGGCAACCGTTGCAGGGTGCTCCAGTCGGGCACCAGCCACACTTCGCCGACCGGGCCGAGGCCGCTGTCGGGGGCGATCGCATCTGCCATAATCGGCACGGCCTGTTGAGCCATGGAGATGCCAATCCCATCGGTGTAATTTTCCTCCAAAAAGCCGACATGAAAGGCTTTAGCTCGAATTAAATTGGCGTTATCGCACCAGAGCAGTCGCACAAATCGAATGCCATTTGAGTCTAAGAATTGGGCAACAGCGGATAATGACGGTAGCGGACTGCCCATGGGGTTGCAAAAGTGGAGACGGTAGTTGGATCTGACCCTGAGTCGATTAAACCGCAGATTGTGCATCCACCTCAAGATCCACAAGATCCACCGAAAAGCGTTGCCCAAATCAAAAAATGGTATAACCGTTTTCTGGTGACATGATCTAGTGCCTTGCTAGGATGGCCTTTCCGTTCAATAATTTCTACAGGCTATTTCCGGAGATCCATGACAACGCTACTACGGTCTGAGGAGCAACTACCTGACGGGCAACAGCCTGGGGCGCAAGTATCAGGGGCGCACTTATCTGAACGGGCAGAATCGGCATCGGGAAACGGCGATCCGCGCTCTGCGCAGGCAAGTCAACGCCCTTACCTGTCAGTGGTTGTACCAATTTATAACGAGGTCGAAAGTTTGCCGCGATTGGTAGAGGCGATCGCCTCTGTGCTGCGCCCTAGCGGCATGATCTACGAAATAGTCTGTGTAGACGACGGCTCTAACGATGGTTCGGGCGACCTGCTGCGGCAGCTGGCGCAATCTCGCAGCGATTTGCGGGGGGTGCTGCTGCGGCGTAACTATGGCCAAACCGCCGCCATGGCCGCTGGGTTTAACCATGCCCAAGGCGAGGTGATTGTGTCGCTTGATGGCGATTTGCAAAATGACCCGACCGACATTCCGATGCTGGTACACAAGCTAGAAGAAGGATACGACCTGGTTAGCGGCTGGCGCAAACAGCGGCAAGATGCTGCCCTCACCCGGCTACTGCCCTCCAAAATTGCCAACTGGCTGATTGGTTGGGTCACAGGGGTGAAGCTGCACGACTACGGCTGCTCGCTCAAAGCCTATCGCTCAGAGCTGCTGATGGATATGAACCTCTACGGCGAGCTGCACCGCTTTTTGCCGGCATTGGCCTTTATTGAGGGGGCACGGATTACGGAAGTGCCTGTGCGCCACCATGCGCGGCAGTTTGGCCAAAGTAAGTATGGGCTTGGGCGCACGGTGCGGGTGGTGATGGACTTGGTCACTATTGCCTTTATGAAAAAGTTTTTGACTCGCCCCATGCATGTGTTTGGGCTGTGGGGCATGATCTCCATGGGGCTAGGCGGGCTGCTCATGCTCTACCTGGCCATTTTGAAACTGGCACTGGGGATGGCCATTGGCGATCGCCCCCTGCTGATGCTGGCAGTCGTGTTGTTCATTACCGGGGTACAGCTGTTTTGCTTTGGGCTGTTGGCCGAACTGCTGATGCGAACCTATCACGAATCGCAAGGTCGCCCAATCTATCGGGTGCGAGAGGTGGTGGGGACAAAACCAGCGAGGGAGCGTCCCATGGTATAGTGCTCCCCATCCTGACTTTGTGGATTCGGTGCGTTCCCCTCCCTTTTTCCTATGATTGAAACCTTTTCTGCCTCGACTAGACAGGCGGCTCCCGATCGCCCTCTGGTCTCAGTTGTCATGCCCTGCCTAAATGAAGAGGCGGCGATCGGGGCGTGCATCCAAAAAATCCAAGAGACCTTTGCCAAGGCAGGGATTGCGGGCGAAATTGTCGTGTGCGATAACGGCTCAACCGATCGCTCGATCGAAATTGCTAAGCAGATGGGCGCACGGGTAGTGCATCAACCGCTGCGAGGCTACGGCAATGCCTATATTAAAGGCTTCGCCAGCGCCCTAGGCGACTATTTAATCATGGGTGATGCCGACGACACCTACGACTTCACCATGATTCCGCAGTTTCTTGACTGCCTGCAAAATAAAGGCTACGACTTTGTCACAGGCAGCCGCTACCTGGAGGGTGGCCACTCAAATATTACGTTTCTGCACCGGATTGTCGGCAACCCGGCGCTGACGGGCTTGCTCAACTTCCTGTTTGGCACCCGCTATACCGACGTATATTGCGGCTTTCGTGGGTTTAGTCATGAGGCGTACGAGCAAATTTCTCCTGTCAGCCCCGGCATGGAATTTAACCTGGAGCTGGCGATCAATGCCGGGTTAGCCAAGCTCAAAATTACAGAACTGCCGATTGTGCTGGCTCCCCGCAAAGGCGAATCGAAACTGCGCACCGTGCAGGATGGCTGGCGCAGCTTGCGAATGATGCTGGTATATTGTCCCAATAAGGTATTTATTTATCCCGGCCTGCTGCTGCTGGTGACGGGGATGCTATTACACCTGTCGGTGCTGGGCGGGTTGATTCAGTATGAGGGGCGATCGCTAGGCACGGTCACAGGCGTGTTTGCCACAATTTTTAGCATCATTGGTTTTGAAATCCTCAGTTTGGGTCTGCATACCAAAACTTATTCCTGGAGCCGCCGCTTTGACCGAGACAACGCGCTGATGAAGGGGTTTTACAAAACCTTTAGTCTTGAAAAAGGGTTGATTTTGGGATTTGTACTGGCGCTGGGTGGTGTGGGCATTTTGGCCGTCCAGGTGGGGCAATGGGTTCAGTCTAATTTGCAGCCGTTGGCACGTCCTGAATGGGCCTCGTTTGCCGCCACCCTGATTATTATTGGGCTAGGAACTATCTTCTCGTCGCTGTTTATTTCGGCCATGTCGATGAAAAAAGTCGATGACAAGCTAGATATCTATGAGTAATCAGGTGAGTAACAAGGAAAACCTGTCCTACCCTCAGCCCGGTCAGAGCGACTACGTGCAGCCGAATGTGGGCGGCTTGGTCAGCAAGGTATCGCTGTACGCCCGCAAGCGCATGTTGCGATCGCTCTTGACTCTGGCTCAGCCTACGGAAACTACTACGGTGCTGGACGTGGGTGTCACCTGCGACCAGCGAGAAGATTCTAACTTTTTTGAAAAACTGTATCCCTACATCCACAATGTCACGGCTGTGGGGTTAGAAGACGCGGCGTTTTTAGAGCAAGACTTTCCGGGGCTAACCTATGTCAAAGCGGATGGACTTAGCCTGCCGTTTCCAGACAAGAGTTTTGATCTCGTCGTTAGCTTTGCCGTGATTGAACATGTCGGCGATCGCCAGCAGCAGCGAGCATTTGTGCAAGAGCTGTGCCGGGTGGGGCGATCGGTCTACCTGACCACCCCTAACCGCTGGTATCCCGTTGAGTTTCATTCCATTCTGCCCCTGGTGCACTGGCTACCGCCCGTGTGGTTCCGGCGAGTGTTGCGCTGGCTAGGCCAGGATTTCTGGGCGAAAGAAGAGAACTTGAATCTGCTGACTCGCTCAGAACTACGCGCCATGTTCCCAGCCGCTGCGACCGTTTACTACAGACCCTTTTGGTTGCTGGGTCTAGTGTCAAATCTGGCCTTTTTCGGAGTCCAGTCACGATGAATCCCATAGGAATTCGGCTTAAAATATCTCTACCAACCTGGTTTAAAACTAGACCCAACCTGGCAATCGGTCTGACTATCTTTCTAGTGTGTCTGCTGGTCTATCTGATTAATTCACAAACCATTAGCTCCAACGACAACGTCCCCCACTCACTGCTGGCGTTCAACCTCTTAGAAAATCACACGATTAATTTTGATGCGTTTAGAAATTCTCATTTCTATGGTGCCGATGGCCAGTGCGCCAATTGCCCTGGTGGGGTGCCGTACTACTTTTCGGAAGCACCCAATGGGCATTTGACGTCGAGCTATCCGATTGGCACGGCGGTTGTGACGTTTCCGCTCTATTTGGCCTTTTTTATCTATCTAAAAATTCAGATCTGGTTTCAGGGGTTGTTCTCCAGTGCAGCGGTTAGCTTCCCTGACATCACAAGCATTGCATTTGAGTCTTACCGCAGGAGTTTTGAAAAGCTCGCTGGCGCTATTTGTACAGCGCTTTCTGTGGTTATTTTCTATTTTGCTAGCCGTTTAAAGTTCAGCCCTAAGGCAACTGCTGTTTCGACCTTTGTGTTTGCCTTTGCCACCTCAACTTGGGTGATTAGTTCGCAAGGATTGAAGCAGCACACGATCTCAAACTTATTGCTGATTACGGTGATCTATTGCTTACTCAAAGCCAATCGGGTTGAGGGTAAACCTCGGCAGCGGCTGTTGTTAATTGCCGGAATTTGCTGTGGGCTGATTCCAAGTGTGCGACTGCCCTGCACTGTTTTCTCACTGGCGGCGATCGCCTATTCCCTATTTGCCTTCCGCAAAGATACGCTGTTTTTGCTGCTCGGTTTACCCACTGCACTGATTAATACCGTTTGGAATTATCATTTTTTTGGGATTGAAAACCTGGTGCGCGGCGGCTATTCTCGCCTGCTAGACGGCGGATCTGGATCGTATATTTTTACCCTTGACCACTTTAGAGACGCGTTTTGGGGATTATTGGTTAGCCCCAGTGATGGAGTGTTCATTTTTTCACCCGTTTTGGTTTTTACCCTGTTTGGCACATACCAAATTTGGCGGCTGCGCGCCGGTAAAGATGAACAGCTATTAGCGTGTTTTATTGGGGCGTCGGTTATTCTCTTTATCAGCTATTGTTTTTTTGGCCCATGGAATGGAGGCAATGGCTCCTACGGGTCGCGCTACATGACCGATCTATTGCCGATTTTGTGTTTCCCGATTGGCTATTTTTTGGAGCGGATCGTTCGACAGTCCGATCTTAGTGCTGTTGGCAGTTTCAGTGTGGCGGGCCAGCGTCGGCGTAAGCTGCACCGTTTTGGATTGCAGGGAGCCGCAATTTTATTTGCTGTGGCGCTGGTATTCTCAACTGGGGTGCAGGCCGTTGGCGCGTTTAGTCGCACCACCTGGGGCACTGTGCCTCTACCGCTTGCCGTCGATGGCAAGACGCGGATCTGGAGCTGGCACGATACCCAAATTCAGCGCCATGTGAATAGTATTTTGTTCGATGTTTTCAACCCTGTGGGCAATGGCAACGCCTATTTGCAAACCACTGATGGTGAAATTGAGCAAATTTTGGATCGAGGCAATATGCGCTCTGCGCAGGCAAGCCAACGCCCTCTAACAACGCTGGCGGTGAACCCAGGGCGGCAGCTGGTGCTGCAAGCTCAGCTGAAGAACACTGGCACCACCCGCTGGTATGGGTATGAAACCGGGATGGTGCGAGGGGAGACGCGCGTGCTGGTGCGGTTTTTTAATGCGGCCAATCAAGAAGTAAAACCGAGCACCCGCAATCGGCTGTATGTATCTGGGATGCCAAAACCGGGCGAAACGGCAACAGCAATTGGGGCGATCGCGTTTCCCAAACAGCGCGGCGACTACACCCTAAAATTTGAACTCACCGTGGCTGGTGTGGGCAGCTTTATCGACAGCCCCACCTACTCACTACCCTTATCGATCAAGGGGCAGGCTCAAAAGAGGAAAAAGAAATTGTGACCCGTAACATATGACCCGTAAATTGTGACTCAACCTGCTCGTCATGTCGCGCTGATTGCCCTGCGGTTGGCGCATCAGTCTACCTTTGCCGACGCGGCGCTCGATCAGACCCTGCGCCAAGCATCGCTGAGCGAACCCGATCGGCGTCTGGTGACAGAATTGGTCTACGGCTGTATGCGGCGATCGCGCACCCTCGATGCATTGGTTGACCAACTGGCCACCAAAAAGGCGCAGCAGCAGCCCCCAAACCTGCGGCTGATTTTGCACCTGGGGCTTTACCAGCTCCGCTACCTAGACCACATTCCCGCCTCGGCAGCGGTCGATACGACTGTGAAGCTGACGAAGGCCAACAACTTGGCAGGACTCTCGGGCTTCGTCAATGGGCTGCTGCGGCAATATCTGCGCCTGCGCGAAACGGCTGACCCACTGCGACTGCCTGCCGACCCAGTTGAGCGGCTGGGCGTGCAATATAGCTACCCCAACTGGATTGTCCAGGTGTGGCTGGATGCCTTTGGCCGCGAGGAGACGGAACAGCTCTGCAACTGGCTGAATCAGTCGCCCTATATTGACCTGCGGGTGAATGTGCGACTGGCTGCTATAGAACAGGTGGAAGCCGCTATGCAGACGGCAGGCGTGGCGGTGGAACGGGTGCCCCATTTGCCCCAGGCGCTGCGGCTCACCGCTAGCCGAGGCGCAGTGCAGCAGCTGCCAGGATATGCCGAGGGGCTATGGTCGGTGCAAGATGCCAGCGCCCAACTGGTGGGATATTTGCTCGACCCCCAACCCGGTGAGGTGGTGATTGATGCCTGCGCGGCTCCCGGTGGCAAAACCACCCACATTGCCGAACTGATGGGCGATCGCGGCACGGTATGGGCAGGCGATCGCAGCGCCAACCGCCTCAAAAAACTTCAGCAAAACGCCGAACGGCTTCAGCTCAACAGCATTCAGCTCTGCCCCGGCGACAGCCGCACTCTAGACCAGTTTGCCCAGGCCGCAGATCGGGTGCTGCTCGATGCGCCCTGTTCGGGCTTGGGCACCCTGCACCGCCACGCCGATGCCCGCTGGCGGCAAACACCTGAGACGGTGCAAGGGCTAGCCCAGCTTCAGCACGAGCTATTAAACCACACATCCACCTGGGTCAAACCGGGCGGCATTTTGGTCTACTCGACCTGCACGCTCCACCCGGCAGAAAATGAGGCGATCGTCCAAGATTTTCTAACCACCCATCCCACCTGGCAGATTGAGCCGCCGGAACCTGGTAATCCTGCCGCCGCCTTTGCCACAGAGGCGGGCTGGATCAAAGTTTTACCCCATCGGCAACAGATGGATGGCTTTTTTATGGTGAAGTTAAGAGCGCCAGAATCAGGAATCCGCCCAAACGAGGATGTCAACGCATAAAATTTAGCGCATAAAGTTTAGCTCAATCTACCTCAATTGGCTTTATCCCAACTTTTCTAGGGCATCCCGCACATTAACCAGATGATTATTAAATACTTCTAAGGCGGCATCCAAAATTTTGAAAATAGCGGGGTCGCGAATGGAATAAAACACAAAGTTACCCTGCTTGCGACTGGTAACCAGATTCCGGCTGCGCAATACAGCTAACTGCTGAGAGATTGATGAAGGTTCCATTTCCAGCCACTCAGCCATATCATTCACGCTGCGTTCCCCTGTGCGCAAGGCATCTAGAATCTGAATCCGCACCGGATTAGACAACACTTTGAATAGATCGGCTTTAAAGTAGCTAGGTTTAAAGGGCATGTGAATCTGAGTAGCTTCATACCAATTGAATTTGTTTTTGAACAGGATAAGCTCTGTTGGGCAAGGGGCTTAAGCCCCTTGTTATAGGCAGTTTCACAAAGAATTGGTATCAGAACGTTTCAATTAAATTAATACCAATTGTATGAAGATGTACCCTAAGATCGATGTCGCCTCATATTAAATGGTATTAAAAAATTAGTATTGATGGGCTTTCGGCTGAGTTTTGAGCTGAGTTTTGACAAAGCGCAGCCGATCTAAAAATTTTGAAATGGTGATAGTTCCATGCTCATGCGTGGTCAATAATTTTTGATCACAAACTCCGTCTGGGCAACCCTTGGCATGATTTTGATATTGATTCAACATCTGGGGTGAAACCCGTTGGTTCAATTCATTGGAAATGATGATCAGTTCAGGGCTACAGTAATCAAATACTTCGGGGCAGTAGCTTGCTTCTCGCCCATGATTGGCCGCCACAAACATATTGACGTGTCGCAGGCGATCGCGAAATTCGTCATGCTTCAGCAGTGCCCGCCACCCGTCTACTTCGAGGTCGCTAGGAAAGATAATGTTAATATCTCGATAGCTAACAAATGTGACCAGGCTGAGGTTGTGAGCATCTTGAAAATCTGGATAATTGTTCCAGAAAAATGAGCAATCAATCCCGTGAATTTTCACTGACTGACTGATTTGTTTACCCTGCGAATTTTGATCGGTCGCGATCGCATTGGTAAATCGTTGATTGGCTACATCTAGTTGATGAAACTGATCGGCTTTTAGTGAGGGATTAGCGGCTAAAAAATGGACGGCTAAACCCTCTACCAAAGTTTGTTTAAGAAAATCGGAAAGACCAGCTAAATGCTCTTTACCGTAGGCAGGCACAATTAAACAATCTAGAGACGTGCAGTTTTGCTGTAACAGGTATTGTGCCGGATTGAAGCCACTGCGAGTATTGTGACCAAAGTCTATCAGAATCGTATGGTGATCTTTAGTACTAAGAGCAGCACAAAATCCCTGATCAACGTCAAAAATTTGAATATCTAGCATCTTTTGTTTCTAATTAAATGGTTTGTTTAAAGGTGTTCCTGATGAGAATATAAATTGCAAAATCCGCCCTCACCCTAGCCCTCTCCCAGCAGGAGAGGGAACATGAATTCTAGCTCCCTTCTCCCCGAGGGAGAAGGGTTGGGGATGAGGGAATCATAGTTGAATTCAGCAACGCCCGTTTTTAGGTTGTTTTAAGTACTTGCTGGCTACA
>Ga0163148_10007571_pt1 | contig 10178 bp, 10 predicted proteins | sample OliLakLV19MP7P2_FD_148606 | JGI IMG/M metagenome (GOLD analysis project Ga0163148, IMG submission 148606) | Freshwater microbial mat bacterial communities from Lake Vanda, McMurdo Dry Valleys, Antarctica- Oligotrophic Lake LV.19.MP7.P2 | ecosystem: Environmental > Aquatic > Freshwater > Lake >... | reverse complement strand
GTTCTTTAGCGTGGGAGAGGGTTTCAGAATCTAAGTTGCACCCGTGGCGTTCGTTAAGGATGTTAATAATTTTAGAGGTGGCGGTTCCGCCTAATTGATAAAAGTGTTCTTCTTCAAAATGGAACGGGGCGTCGGCAGCAGCGAGGGCTTGGAGCCAAGCTTGATAATGGACGGGCATGGAGTCGGCTAGGGTTCCGTCACAATCAAAAATATAGCCAGAAAAAAGTCCAAGAGGTAAAGAAAGCGTCATAGGAAAGAAAAGCTAACGAAAGATAATGAGAGATGAAAGTGGGAAAAAGGCTAAGACGTAAGTGTAGGGCTAATTTAAACGAAGTTTATCCAAAGCCTTTTAAGAAAAGACGAAGAAAATTCATGGTAGTGAAAGAATATTCTTGTATATTCGATTGAGCAATTGAAACAAACAAACAAATGATCAGCCCCCTATGCAATTAGCAATGACATTAGAGGAGTTAGTGCCTGAGGCACGACTTGGTCATTATACCATCATTGAGCATATAGCGGAGGGTGGTATGGGGCATGTCTATCGTGCTTTTGAGCCCAGTCTCTCCCGGGAGGTGGCGATTAAGGTTTTAAAAGCGGAGTTAGCGCAGGATTCTGAAAAGATCACTGCCTTTGATATGGAGGCGCAAAATATAGCAGCTTTGCGACACTCGAATATTGTTCCCATTTATTTTGTGGGACACCAAGGAGATCTTCATTACTTCGTCATGCCATTTATAACTGGATCGACGTTAGATGAGTGGGTGGAATCAGGGGCTTCAATGAATGCAGAGCAAGGCTTAATGGTTTTGAATCAAGCCGTGGAGGCTCTAGATTGGGCGTATAAGAACGGAATCGTTCATTTAGACATTAAGCCTTCTAACTTTTTAATTGATAATAGCGGCGTTATTTTATTAACGGATTTTGGATTAGCGCGGACGATGGGGGCTACCATTTTAGAAAATGCAGACGAATGTTTTGGCACGCCTGCTTACATGTGTCCTGAACAGATTTTACAACAACCAACGGATCAACGCAGCGACATTTATTCCTTGGGTGCCACGATGTATCATCTAATGACGAATCATTTTATATATGACTGTGAAACGATTTCTGAGTTGGTGCAAGCCCACCTTGAAAGCCCCTTCCCCCATTCCGAGGCCTCCGCTTTAGGCTTAGCACCAGGTTGGGTGAATCTACTGGATCGTATGACGCAGAAAAGTCCTGGAGCACGTTATCAAAGTTACGACGAGTTACGGCGTGCTCTGTTGAATGTGGATCGTTTGACTGCGGTTAAAAAAACACGCTCAGAAAAGGAAATTGCAGCTAGCCAAGTTTTAGTGCCGCTACGTGGTGGTGCAACGAAGGAATATGCCTACGGGTTTTTGCATTCCAGTTTTAATTCTTGGGCCGAAACCACGATTGATCCTAACCTAAAAAAGAAGAGGGAAGATACCTTACGGGAATTGCAAAAACCTCTCAGGCCTTTACAATTGCCCAAGATCGTAGCCGCCATAAAAGAAATGCAGAAATCTCAAGTCCCAGATTTAGATGATCTCGTGGATGCATTATTGATTTTGCCGACGGTAGATGACTACGTCATGGCACTGGCTCATACGGGCTTTGCCACTGAGCAAGGAAAGTCCGATATTTCCAGAAAAAAAGCGATTCGCATGGTCGGGCCAAGTCTGGTTTCACAATTAATTCTCACATCGTTAATGTGGCGCAATGATTTTGTGGGGAACAGAGAATTTGTGTGGAAGGACTTTTGGCAACACTCCATTTCTACGGGCGTGATTACTCATTACCTCATGAAAGCAGTCATGGGGGAATTTACTCCAGGCCGTGGCTGGCTAGATCACTCACAACAGAAAATCACTTCGCTCCTGTCACTCACTTCATTTCTAACCAAGAATAAAGAAAACTATTTTTTAGCGGGCCTTGTTCATGACATTGGTAAGCTCGTCTTAGCGGAAGTGGCGATCTATCCTTATTATTCTGCTCTGCGCGAAGCTATTGATCGGACAACGACTTTACAAAAACAAGAGAAAATCTTTTTGGGAATAGACCATGCCGAAGCGGGAGAGCTTTGGCTTGGCTCCTATGGAATGGAAGGTTATCTAAAACAAGCTGCGGCCAAACATCACGACTTTACGAGCAAAGTCCCACCCGTCGTAGCCGCTGTGGCAGTTGCTAACCAGTTAGTGAAAATTTACGGCTTAGGCTATAGTGGCTCACCTATTGTTGACGTGCGAAACCTCTGGGCAACAAAGGTGTGGAAGGACTTACAAGCCTCTTGCAAAAAAGAATATCTCACGCCAGAATTAATGGAAGAACACTTCGTTCCCCTCGTCAGCCAACTTCCTTTATTAGAACCACTAGAGCGTTAAGATCAACGTACAGAGCTAGCATGAAAATAACCTTAACGCGTGAGTTTACCTTCGACGCCGCCCAGTCGCTAACCGTTTTCCCCGAAGGTCATAAATGTCGTAACCTGCATGGCCACACCTTTGTCGTGCAAGTATCTGTCCACGGCTTAGTCGATTCTCAAACGGGCTTACTCTACGATCACGCCATCATTATGGAAAAAGTTAAGCCTCTTATCCAACAACTTGATCATTCTTATTTAAACGACATTCCCGGCCTAGAAAACCCCACTCTAGAATGGCTCTGCAAATGGTTTTGGGATAAGCTTTCCCCTCAACTTCCTGGCCTAAGTGAAATACGCATCAACGAAACTCCTCGTGCTTGGTGTTCCTATCATGGGGAATAATCTGCTATGAAAATCTATGCGACAGCGACCCTCATCGGACGCGACAAGTCGGGGGTCATCGCTTCGGTCACGCAATTTTTATTTCAGAACAAGGCCAACATTGAGTCTCTGGAGGAACAAGTCTCTCGCGGCCAATTCAGCATGACGCTGCAAGCTTCTTGGCTCAAAGAAAACTTTGATACGGTTAAAGTTAAAAAAGGCTTAGAAAAGCTGGCCGCAGATTTGAAGATGGAGCTTAAGCTGCACATCGCTTCAGCCAAGGCTAAACAACGAATGGCTCTTTTTGTTACGAAAGAATCCCACACCTTGGAAGCAATCTTAGCCGCTGTGCAACAAGGAAAAATTAAGGCTACGCCCGCTCTTGTTATCAGCAATCGTCCCAACTTAAAGTCTCTCGCTCAAAAGGCAGGTCTGCCTTTCCTCCACATCCCCTACCAAGATCAAGACCGAAAAAAAGCGGAGACTAAAATGCTAGAGGTTTTAGAGCGTGAGCAAATCGACCTCATCATCTTAGCCCGATTTATGAAAATTCTCTCGCCCCAATTTGTCTGGCGGTGGAAGAATAAAATTTTAAATATCCACCCCTCACTTCTCCCAGCCTTCCCAGGTGCTGCTGCCTACCGGCAGGCTTATGAGAAAGGTGTAAAAATTATCGGCGTCACGTCACACTTCGTCACGCCAGACTTAGATCAAGGCCCGATCATTTGCCAAGAAGCTCTTAAAGTCCGCCCAGGAGAAACACTTGCCTCCATGATAATACGTGGTCAGGCTAGCGAGAGTAAATGTCTCGTGCGTGCGATCCAACTTGTACTTAAAAAAAGGTTAGACGTGCATTGGGGTCGGGTTTACGGCGTGTAAATGAACTGGAGATACTTCATATGACTAAACAACAATTAATCAGGTTGGGGAGCCTTATATTTATAGTGGCTCTGGTGCTGGTCAGCTTGCTTGTCGTGAATAGTTTGTTCATGAAAGCTAATATGGATCAAGGCCTACCCGTAGTCGTGACGGTAGAAGAATTTTTATCCGTCAAAGGAGAGAACACCCTACTTAAAAAAATGCTCGGTCAGATGGAAGGTAAAATAATTCTGCTAGGTCCTGTGGGAAAAAATTCTCAGCTTCAAGGAAAGCTCGTTTGGGATAAAACACTCCAGCAAGGATTCCTCCATCTAAGTGGGCTAGAACCTGCAATGAGCTATTCTTTAATTTTAATAACTAAAGACGGTGTAGAAATTACCGCAGCGCAGCTAACCACAACGGATTCTCTCGTCCCATTATGGCAGGTGCAATTCAGTGTGCCGCAACGCATACTCAATCTCGCAGTGGTGGAAATACGCACGGCAAATACATCAGCTGCAACGGAGATGACTACTTATGCTCGCGGCGTTTTACCAGAAAATTAAGTGGTTTCTTCCAGCCATTATCTGGGCGGCCCTCATCCTAGTTGCCTCCAGCATACCTGGACAAGATTTGCCTAAACAAGAAATCCCCCACCTCGATAAGCTCGTTCATCTGGGGCTATACGGAATCTTAGGCTTTCTCATCGGTCTTCGCCGCATACCCTTTTATTATTCACTGCTTCTAGCCGCTCTCTTTGGGTTGTGTGATGAACTGTATCAGCTGCAAACACCAGGCCGCAGTATGGATCCCATGGACTGGTTGTGCGATATCCTAGGTGCCGCCCTAGGCATTTATATCTGCCAATGGATTTTGAAAAAAAGAGATGAGCGCTTATGAGATTGCACGCTGACTATATTGCCTTGTGCGCCCGAGTGCGAGCGCACGATCTAGCCTATTACTTACAAGCCAAGCCGACGATTCGTGACTATGAGTATGATCAACTTTATCAAGAACTTCTGACCCTCGAGCAAGCGCATCCAGAGTGGCTCACTCCAGACTCTCCTAGCCAAAAGGTGGGTGGCCATGCTTTGACGGAGTTTAAACCAGTTACCCACCAGCAACGAATGCAAAGCTTGGATAACACCTACTCCGAGAGCGAACTGCGCTCTTTTGTGGAACGAGTTTCAAAGTTGCTGGAAGGTCGCCCTACGGCATGGATACTAGAGCCTAAGGTGGATGGCGTTGCCGTAAGCTTACGTTATGAAGAGGGGCGTTTAGTTTCTGGTGCCACTCGTGGCGATGGGGTGACGGGTGACGACATAACAGAAAATCTTAAAACCATTCGACAACTACCCCTCATTCTTAAAAATGCCCCTCGGGTTTTAGAAGTGCGGGGAGAAGTTTACATGAGCTTCCCTGCTTTTCAGCGCATAAATCAAAGGCGCGAGGAAGTTGGGGAGGCACTGTTTGCCAACACCCGCAACGCCACAGCAGGAACCCTAAAATTGCTGGATTCTAAAGAGGTGGCGCAGCGCCCCCTTTCGATCGTGCTCTACGGGACAGGAGATCTCATCGGTTTGGAATTAACTAGTCAAAGTGACTTGCTAAAAAAGTTAACCGCTTGGGGATTTCCTGTTCCTGAATGGACGGCGCAAGCGGAGCAGGTAGATGAATTACTCGCAGCCTTACGCGAGCTGGATAAGATCAGGCAGAAGTTCGCCTACCCAACGGATGGTGCTGTGATAAAAGTAGATTCCTTTGAGCAACGCACTTGGCTTGGATCTACTACGAAAGCTCCGCGCTGGGCTATCGCTTATAAATTTGCACCAGAACAAGCGGAAACGACGATACGTTCCGTGACCTTTCAGGTCGGGCGCACTGGTGTTATCACGCCCGTAGCTGAGCTAGAACCAGTGGCTTTAAGCGGCACTACCGTGAGCCGTGCCACTCTTCATAATTTTGAGGAGATTAAGCGTAAAGATATTCGTATTTACGACCGTGTTCTGGTGGAAAAAGCTGGTGAAATTATTCCAGCCGTGGTGCAGGTGGTGTTAAGCGCACGTTCAATGGAGGTCAGTGAAATTATGCCTCCGACAGAATGTCCCTGTGCGCTGAAGAGTAAGGAACTTAGTTGGGACGGACTCTATTATAAATGTACTCATGCACGTTGTCCTGCCCAAATGAAACGTCGGCTCCAGCACTTCGCCCACCGAGGAGCTCTTGATATTGAGGGACTAGGAGAAGCCCTAGTGGAGCAATTGGTGGATAAGGGGTTGTTGGTAAGTGTAGCAGACATTTATACATTGGATGCAGATGCACTGACAGCCTTGGAACGAATGGGAGAAAAATCCGCCACGAATCTTTTAGAAGGCATCGAAAAATCCAAGCGGCAACCTCTCTGGCGTTTACTCTTTGGGCTAGGCATTCTCCATGTGGGGGCGGGTTCGGCGCGTAAGTTGGAACAGGCGTTCCCTGATATGGACGCACTAGCTGGGGCTTCCGTGGAAGAGCTACTTAGGGTCGATGACGTGGGTGAGGTGGTAGCGGAGAGCATTTACTCGTATTTCCGAAAGGATGAAAACCGAGCTGCGTTGGAGTTTTTACGCCGCCAGGGTTTAAATTTTAAATCCGCACCGCAGGAAAAAGTGAGCACGATCTTTGCAGGCAAAAAATTTGTCATTACAGGGACATTATCTAAACCGCGCCCAGCCTTTGAGGTGCAGATACGTAGCTTAGGCGGGGACGTCAGTAGTGCCATCAGTGCCCGAACCCATTATCTCCTAGCGGGGGAAGACGCAGGCTCAAAATTGGAAAAGGCACGGAAGTTAGGGGTGACGGTTTTAGATGAGGCCGCCTTTGAAAGGCTTGCGCTGGAAGGCTACGATCATTAGAGTAGGTTTGAATGATCAGTAGTAGAACGATTCTTTTCAGCAGTGTTTGCGCCCTTCTTCTTGTGACGGGGACACTCCGTGCCCAGGTGGGAGATCCCGCAATGCGTGAGGATGAGGCGATTGAGCGACAAAAAATTCTTAAAGCCGCAGATCAACTAGACCTGATCGTTTCACAAAACCAAAAGCTACAGGATGACTTAACTAAGCTACAGCAACAGGTTCAGGTTTTGACTGATGAAAAATCTTTTTTACAAAAAAAAATAGATGACTTAGAAAAAAATAGGGAGCGGGATAAACAGTCCTTGCTTAAGGAAGTTGCAGCCATCGTTGCTAGCAAACCTACCGTTGCTCCCACAACACCTGTTCCCCAAATTAAGGACACACCTTCAGCTAAACAGGAGGGATTCGAATATGTGGTGGAGGCTGGAGATAATCTCTGGGCCATAGCTAAAGCCTATCAGGATGCCGGTGTTAAGATAAGTGTGGATGATATACGTAAGGCTAATCGGATGGAAAAAAATCAAGATCTCCAAGCTGGCCAAAAATTGTTTATCCCCAAGAAATAAAATATGAGCACAGATTCAAAAACAATCCGTCTGCGTAAACTAGAAGAAAACGAAATTCTTGGCCCTATGACATGGCCTGAACTAAAGGTGCTGGCTGATACGGCCTTTGTGTCCCCTGGTGATGAAATTTCTTTTGTAGGTGATCACTGGGTCAAGGCTAAAACCATCGAAGATTTAGAAATGTTTTGGAGAATTGTCTCTAAGGACGGAACGGAATATGGGCCAACCACGCTAGGCACGGTGCGAGAATTTTTTTCCGCAGGTGAAGTAGATAAAGACACTCGTTTAGTTCATACTATCACAAATAAAGAAACCACAGCCGAGGAGGCGTTAGGTAAAGAAGTGATCGCGCAGTTAGAGAAGGAGAAAATTATTGAGCCTGCGGATACATTGGATATAGACTTTGAGGCTAGTTTAGAAGTGGCTAAGGATATCCGCATCCGCATGTTAGAAGTTGATCATGCGGCACTTAAAAAAGAGTTTGATGATTTGAGCCTTAAATATCGTCGAGCTGTTGAGGAGCTTTTAGCGATTAAAAAAGCTTAGTGATATAATTGCCCTGACAAGGTAAGCTTCATGTGGCACCTGTGGGCAAGCGAGAAAGTTCGCCGTCAAAGGGGTGCCCTGCCCCCGCAACCCCAGCATCTCGAGGAGACTCTGGGTGCCTCTGCAGTGTGTTTTCGAAAGAGAGGAAAACGTCTCCCGGGCGAGCGATGTCAACGCGAATCTTAAGAACAATTTCGGAATCCGTGCCACTGCTCAATCGCAGCAAACTCATCCATCTAGGGTGCGGGACTCAGGGTAGATGTGACAAACTCTGATCTTTCAGTTTAAATCAACAAGATCCCTAGCCTTCTTTGCAACTTAGGATAGTTGCTAAATCCTCTAAATTTAATCAGCGTAGCTGACGCCCGCTTGCTGCAGCCAGAGCTCGAGAGTTTTTACGTTGCCTAAGGTATCTTCAATGGGAACTTCAGGAACGCTGCGCAGGCCGGCATGTAAGGCACGGGCGAAGGCATCGACTTCCAGACTGTAAAGCCAGCGATTGGTTTGAATGATGATTTCTTTTTCAGGTAGTCCGTTGTGTTCGATAAAGATGCTGTGCGCACCTCCTTCAATGGCAGGCACCCAACAGTTAGGGATGCGGAGGCGGCCTGCAGAGCCGTAAACATAAAGGCCGTTCTCTTGATGGAGTTGGCAGCCGCAGTTGACTTGAGCCAAAATATTTCCAGGAAATTTTAAAGTAGCGGCTGCCCAACCATCCACGCCTGTCTCGATTAACCCGGCTGCTCCTAAAACTTGTAAGGGATCGGAGAAGGGCTGACCGATGGCTAGGCCAGCGATAAGGCGGGCAAGAGAAGTTGTGTAGCAGCCGACGTCTAGGATACCGCCACCGCCAAGGCTTTTATTAAGGAGGCGACTGCTAGGGTCATAATCACAATGGAAACTGAAGGTAGCTTTAATTAATCGAACGTGGCCGAGGGCTTTTTCCGTAATGAGTTTTCTCAGTTCATCAATTAATGGGTGGCAGCGCACCATGAAGGCTTCCATGAGGAGGACGTCGTGGGTGCGAGCGCAGGCGGCGGCGCGGAGAGCCTGCTCATAGTTCATGGTGAGAGGTTTTTCGCACAAGATATGTTTGCCCGCACGGGCGGCTAGTTCGATCCATTGGACGTGTTGCGGATGAGGGGTAGAAATGTAAACAGCGTCAACATTGGGATCTTGAAGGAGAGCTTCGTACGTGCCGTAAGCTTTTGGAATAGTATAGGTGTGGGCGAAGGCGTCAGCGGTGCTTTGTTGACGGCTAGCCACTGCTTGAAGTTCACCGTATTCAGAGTGCAGAACTCCTTTCGCAAAAGAATTGGCGATGGCTCCAGTGGCTAGTAAACCCCAACGGACTTTTCTCATACTCTGTTAAACAGGCTCAGCAATGAGGTCGTAATCGGTATGCCCGACGATTTTAACGTGGGCAAATTCTCCAATGGGAAGCTGTCCACGAATATAAACCCGACCGTCGATGTCAGGGGCGTCCGCCTCACCACGAGCGAGGAGGTAGTTTCCTTTAAGCTTAGCTGCGCCACTGTCGGTCTCCCGGATGAGGCCGTGTTCCCATGAACTGATGTTGGCTTTTTTAAGTTCACGAGCACTAGCTTGGCCTTCTACGAGAACGCGCAGGGTCTTACCAACGAAGTTTTGGGCGACGTTTTGAGCAACGATATGCTGAGCTGCCATGGCTTGCTCCCGGCGGTGTTTTTTAATTTTATCCGTGAGTTGACTGCCCATAGCAGCAGCGCGGGTGCCTTCTTCGTGGGAGTAGGTGAAGACGCCGAGCCGCTCGAAGCGAGTGTCTTTTATGAAGTCGAGTAGGGATTGAAAATACTCGTCCCGCTCACCAGGAAAGCCGACTATGAAGGTGGTGCGGATGGTGATGCCGGGGATGCCGTGGCGGATTTTAGCGAGGAGTTCTTCTATATAGCTGCGGGTGGTTTCTCGGCGCATACGCTCAAGCATATTTTCATGTATGTGTTGGAGGGGAATATCGATGTAGCGGGCGACTTTCGGACATTCGGCGATGGTTTGGATGAGTTCATCTGTCCAATGGGCTGGATGGGTGTAGAGGAGGCGAATCCAGAAATCACCGGGCAGGGCGTTGAGTTCACGCAGGAGGGTGCAGAGGGTGGTGGCGTCTGTGGGGAGAGCTTTAGCGGCAGCATTAAATTTCTCTGGGGAGGAGATGGCGCGGGAATGGTTGGCGCGTAAATCAAGCCCATAATAAGTGGAGTCTTGAGAGATGAGGTTGATTTCTTTAACGCCCTCGGCGATGAGGTTGCGGGCTTCTTGCAGGATGTCGTTTTGCTGACGGCTTCGGTGGGTGCCGCGCATACGGGGGATGATGCAGAAGCTGCAGGGGTGGTTACAACCTTCCGCAATTTTAAGGTAGGCGAAGTGTTTCGGGGTGAGACGGAAGCGTGGCGTAGCGAAGTCGGGGATGAAGAGGGGGCGTTGCGTGACATCGACTAAGGGTACGTCTTTAACTGGGGCAAGCAGGACTTGTTTCGTGTTACCAAAGGTTTCACTGCCGCGAAGAGATTCCGTTTTTTCGTGGTC
>Ga0163148_10007561_pt1 | contig 10185 bp, 9 predicted proteins | sample OliLakLV19MP7P2_FD_148606 | JGI IMG/M metagenome (GOLD analysis project Ga0163148, IMG submission 148606) | Freshwater microbial mat bacterial communities from Lake Vanda, McMurdo Dry Valleys, Antarctica- Oligotrophic Lake LV.19.MP7.P2 | ecosystem: Environmental > Aquatic > Freshwater > Lake >... | reverse complement strand
GTCGTAAGCGGCACGCGCTTGCTCCAACCCCGCGGCGGAGAGGAATTGCCGTTCGCGCAGAGTCTTCGCGCGGTCATAGGCAGCTTTTGTTTCTGAGACGGTCGCCTGCAGTTCCCTCACCTTCGCCTCGCGTGCGCCCCGCGTGGCGCGAGAGCTTGCGATTTGCGCGTCCAACGTCTCGGTGTCGAGTTCAGCCAGAACCTGGCCCTTCTTTACCGTGTCGTTGTAGTCGACATAGACGGAGCGAACGGTGCCAGAGAGCTCGCTCGAAATGTCGACCTGATCCGTGGGTTCGATCGTGCCCGTCGCGCGAACGTTGACCGCTAAATCGCCGCGCACGATCGGCTGGGTCGTGTAGGTGATTTCAGTCGTGCCAGTGCCGGCGAAATACCAGTACGCGAGCACGGCGACGAGAACCACGCCGAGCGCAATCAACACCCAACTCGGTGGCAAGAAACGGCCCCAGTCAGTGGTGCGATTCTTTTCGAGGACCGTTTTGAGGTCGACTCGTACAAGCTGCTGCATGGTGAGACGTCCAGATTAGCGTTTAGGCTAATCTCGAACGACGGACCCCAACTTGAGCCAGATCAAGCGCCAGCCAGCGCCGCGGTATCAAGGCGCGGGATCGCACAAAAGCGCCAGTTTCCCTCGTGCCTACGTGCGGCATACTGCCTGTCGCGCGAGCGCGGGCAATTGATCCAAGTCAGAGGGCAATCAGAATCCGCTCGAAAGTCCTGAGATGTCCAGCAAGATCGACTCCGACAGCCGCCATCATCGCTTGCGCGTCGTTCGCATCGGCATAGACACCTATCAAGAGCCGGTTGTGTACATGCATGCCGATTGCGAGGTGTGTCGATCGGAGGGCTTCGCGGCGCTTGCGCGCGTGCGCCTGTCGCTCAACGGGCGCGAGGTTATCGCGACGCTCAATGTCGTGCATACGAACCTGATCGACAGACACGAAGCCGGCTTGTCCGACGCTGCATGGGACGCTCTCGGCGCTCATCCGGGAAACGTCGTCGATGTTTCGCACCCCGACCCCGTCGAGTCCTTTTCGAAGGTGCGCGCCAAGATCTACGGGCAGACCCTCGAAGCCCGCGACTTCGATCACATCATCGCCGACGTCGTCGGGGGCCGCTATTCCGGTCTCGAGATGGCGTCGTTCGTTACCGCTTGCGCCGGCGATCATCTGTCGCTTGATGAGACGATCGGACTGACGCGCGCCATGGTCTCGGCGGGCGCACAGCTGACGTGGCACGCGCGTCCGATCGTCGACAAGCATTGCATCGGCGGGCTGCCCGGCAACCGCACGACGCCGATCGTTGTCGCGATCGTCGCAGCGGCGGGTCTCACGATGCCCAAGACATCCTCGCGGGCGATCACGTCTCCGGCTGGAACCGCCGATACGATGGAGGTCATTGCCCCGGTTGTGCTTAGCCTGCCTGACATGAGGCGCGTGGTGGAACGCGAAGGTGGATGCGTGGTCTGGGGCGGCGGCATGGGCATCAGCCCGGCCGACGACATCCTCATTCACGTCGAGCGGCCGCTCGACTTCGACAGCGACGGCCAACTGACGGCATCGGTTCTGTCGAAGAAGGTGGCTGCGGGTGCAACCCATGCACTGATCGACATTCCCGTCGGCCCCACGGCAAAGGTTCGAAGCGCCGCAAGCGCTCAATCCCTCGCCACGCGCCTGACCGACGCGGGCGCTGCGTTGGGCCTTTCGGTCAAAATCGTTCTGACCGATGGCACGCAACCGATCGGCCGGGGCATCGGACCGGCGCTCGAGGCGCGCGACTTGCTGGCCGTGTTGCGCCGCGAATTGCACGCGCCGCAGGACTTGGCCGAGCGCGCTATTACGCTTGCCGGCCATATTTTAGAAATGGGCGGCCATGCGACACCCGGTCTTGGAGCCGCACAAGCGCGGGCGCTCTTGGAGGGCGGTGCTGCTTTGCGGAAACTTGAGGCCATCTGTGAAGCACAAGGCGGTATGCGGTCGCCGCCGACAGCGCCGCATCAGCACGTGTTCTTGGCTCCGACCGCAGGACGCGTCACGCGCATGGACAATCGCAGGCTGGCGCGCATCGCCAAGCTCGCGGGCGCACCGCGTGCTCCCGCCGCAGGGCTCGACCTCCATGTCCGGGTCGGCGATCGCGTCGGTAAGGATCAGCCCCTGTTCACTGTGCACGCCGAATCGCCGGGTGAACTCGCGTACGCGCTGCAATACGGCGCTGCGCACGAGGGCGCCGTTGCGATCGCAGGAGACTGAGTTCGCCCAGTGGTTCGTACTCTCCCTCGTGCCGCGCGCGGCCGGAAAGCGACCGTACTTGACCCACATCAAGGTCGTGGTGGCCTACGTGAACTACTGGAATCGCTGTTCGAAAAAGGGATCAACGACATGAGTAGATTTTCGCTCCCGCATAATGCGTGGGTGCTTGTGGGCGACGGTCGTAAAGCGCTCGTGCTCCGCAACGAAGGCGACGCGGCCTTTCCTAATCTCAAACGCGAAGACGTCTTCAAAGATGCTGCAAATCCCGCCACGGCTGCAACAGGCACCGACCGGCCCGGACGCTCCGAGCACTTAGCGGGACGGCGCAGCAGCGTCGAGCAAACCGACTGGCACGACATTGCCGAGCACCGTTTTGCCCAGCACGTCGCCCATATGCTCGACGCGCGCAATACGGCGGGCGATATTTCGGCCCTGCTTGTCGTTGCGCCGCCGAGAACGCTCGCCGACCTGCGTCAGTCGTTCTCGCAGTCGCTGCTCGCCAAGATCATCGGCGAAGTGAACAAGGATCTCACAAAGCATCCCGTCCACGAGATCGAGCGTCTGCTGACCCGCGGCGACCACGACGCGTGATTTCACCGCCGACGTCATGCAGACTTGCTTGTCTGCATCCCAAAGGCACGCCGCACGCTTGCCAGGGGTTTCAGCAAATCGAACCACCCGGCGGAGGCCACGCCCGCCGTGGTCGCCGCAACGATATGCCAGGCCGGCGGAACGTCGAAGTGCAGCAGCGCGCGAAACGCCGGAACGGCAAGTGCCAGCGTCATGCCTAACGTGACCAGAGCGACCATGATCCAAAACGCCGCGTGGCCAGGATGGAATAGGCCGCGAAACGCGCTACCGAGCGTTGAGTTGACGCGCACGAGAGTCAAATTGCCGGCTGTCAGTGCAAGAAACGTCAATGCTCGGGCTTGATCCACCGGAAGACTTTGGTTGAGGGCGACCCAGTAGATCGCGAGCGTCCCGATGAGCAGCGACAGGCCTTGGACTAGCGCCAGCGCCAGTTGGGGCTTGCCCATGATGGCCTGCGATGCAGGCCGCGGGCCGTGACGCATAATGTCGGGCTCTTCCGGCGTTCGTTCGAACACGACGGAGCACGCGGGGTCGATGACCATCTCGATCAAGGCGATGTGCATGGGCAGCAGCAATGGCGGCAAGCCGAAGACAATCGGCAGCAGCGCCAGGCCGGCAATCGGTACATGCATCGCGGCGATATAGATCATGACCTTGCGCAGGTTCTCGAAGATGCGCCGCCCCATGCGAACCGCGCTGACGATACGCCCGAGGTCTTCGTCGAGCAGCACAATCGACGCTGCCTCGCGGGCGACGTCGCTCCCGCGTGCGCCCATGGCAATACCGACGTCGGCGGCCTTGAGCGCCGGGGCATCGTTCACCCCGTCGCCCGTCATAGCGACGAACTCGCCATTCGCCTTTAGCGCCTGCACCAAGCGCAGCTTTTGTTCGGGCAGAATGCGCGCGAAGACCTGCGTGGCACCGACGGCTTTGCGCAGCGTCCCGTCATCCATCGCGGCAATGTCGGCGCCCGACAGCACGCCACCTTGAAGATCGATGCCGGCTTCGTGCGCGATGGCGGCGGCGGTTGCCGGGTAATCGCCCGTCAGCATCATGACCCTGATGCCCGCGCGGCGCGCCTCCTCCACCGCATCATGGGCCGTAACGCGCAACGGATCTACGAAGCCGGTCAAGCCCAAGAACTCGAAGTCGAAGTCGTGCTGTTCGGCCGGCAACGCGCTCGCGGTCGAACGGCCGGCCGCCACGGCGAGGACGCGCTCTCCCGCCTTCGCGAGCCGCTCCACCGCATCGAGAATTGGCGCTGACTCGGCATCGGCCAGGTGGCAAAGATCGATGATGGCCTCCGGTGCGCCCTTCGCCGCGACGACATATGCGCCGTCCTCGGCGCGCCAGGCGTGTGACATCGCCAGGAATCCCGGCGTCAGTTCGTATTCCTGCGCGAGCGTCCAGTTTCCGTGCAGGTGCTCCGTGCCGCTTAACGTGGCGCGCGCGAGCTCCGAAACCGCCCGATCCATCGGATCGAACACCGACGTATGCGAAGCGAGCAGAGCATATTCCACCAAACGGTGATGGCTTTCGGGCAGAGCGCCTGCGCCGGGTGGAACGCTCTCTTGGATGCCGCCGGCGACCAGCGTCCGGATGCGCATGCGATTTTCGGTCAGCGTGCCAGTCTTGTCGACGCAGAGCACGGTCGCGGCTCCAAGCGTCTCCACCACAACCGGACGGCGGGCCAGGACCTTCAATTGCGCCAAGCGCCAAGCCCCGAGCGCCACAAACACCATCAACACCATGGGAAATTCTTCCGGCAGCATCGCCATGGCGAGGGCGATAGCCGAGAGTGTCCCTTGCAGCCAGTCGTGCTTCACCAGGCCGTAGTACAGAGCGATCGTGGCACTCACGAACAGCGCGAAGAGGCCGAAACCCCGGATGAGCCGCGCGACCGATCGTTCCAGAGGCGTCGACGACGTCTCAATCGACGCGAGCCGGCAGGATCGGCAGCCGGCGGGACGCCCTCACCGAGGTACGGCGATTTGCGCACCGGCGCCGACTCACCGGTGAGAAGCGATTCGTCGACGTGTGCGCCCTGTCCCCGTCGCATCACGCCATCCGCGGCGATGCGCTCGCCTTCCGCGAACAGAAGAAGGTCTCCCGGAACGACCTCGCGCGCCGGGATACTCTGTGTCACGCCTTCGCGAGCTACTCGCGCCGTCGGCGCAGCCATCGCACGCAGCGCGTCGAGCGCGCGCTCGCTGCGCCTTTGCTGTACAACGACAAGCGCGATCGTCAGCGCGGCGAACGCCGTTAGAAACAATCCCTCGCCGATATCGCCCACCACGAGATAGATGCCGGCGGCGGCGGCGAGCAGCAGGAACATCGGCTCCATCAGAACGCCGAGTGCCACGCGCAGAACGCTGCGCCGCTTGCTGCCGGGCAGTTCGTTTGGCCCGAACTGTGCAAGCCGCAGCGCAGCTTCCGCGCGAGAGAGACCGCGTATCAGGTGTTTGTCGTGCGATTGATCCACGCGGCTAATATGCTGTGAGCGTCGGCCAATGACCAGACGGATGCGCTTCAGCAACGAACATGGCTCCGCGAAGGCGCATACGCTCGGACGACTCCTTCAGGATTGCCCCAACGGCAGCGAGCCGGAGCGATCTTGGCCAGGCGCGCCCCGCGGGCCTATTCGAAATGCGCCAACGGAATGCACATCGCGCTATTCGATCGGCGCGCGGCGAACACGCGCCTTGACGTCGCCGCGCTTCTCGCGCGCAACGTCCTGAAGCTGACGCCGCGCTTGTGCAAACGCGTTGCGCAACGCCACTGTGAGATGCTCCTGTTCCGGACGCCCTTGCGCTCGGTTCGTCACTTCGATGTCGGTGTGGCCCGGCACACGCAGCCGAATGTGCACGTCGAAGACTCCGCCCTGACGGTGCCGCGTGTCCGGGCCGCTGACCGCGACGCGGCACGACGTGATACGAGCGTGAAATCGCTCCAACGCGCCAGCGGCTTTGAGAACTTCCGCCCGGGCCAGTGTAGGTTGCGGCACTTTCGAGAGGGCGATTTGCACTGGCACCTGCATGGCGTTCTCCGTTGATGCGGCGGATCAGGCAGAAATCAACGAAACCTGCGCGCGGCATGGACTTGAGCACGAGCGTTTCGCTGGAACCTTCTAGCCCAGCGCGGACGCACCGTTGTTGAGCCACATCAAGCCGATTTCCGGACCGCATATGTCCTATTCGAGACATTTCGCTCGTTTGATCTAGCGCAAGAACCGCCTGTCACACAGGCGTAACTTGATCCGCGCGCGCATCAGCTGGATGGCTGTGCGGTATCTGGGAGACGTCAAAGAATGGGCTCGGTGCCGCGACCTCATGAGCGAGATGCTGCTGGATCACGAAGCGGCGACGGACGGCAATCGTTCAGCGTGCGCGGGCTAAAGCTGGTGCGATGAGCAAACGTGCACGTGCGAGAACGCCTGCGAACCAAACCGCGGCGGCGATTATGTCGCCGGGTGGGCGCGTCTTTAGAGACGCGGACACGGTTGGGACCGCCGCTCAATTCCTGGCCACCGGCTTCAAAGGCGGCTCGCACGTCTACGTCGCAGATCAGTCCGACATTGCGATCGGGAGCATTCCCATCGCCACGCTGGTTGGCGCGCCGCGCGAGGCATGCCTTGGGCCCCTATCGAACCCGCTTGCAGCCGTTGCGACCGCCGACATGGATCAAGAGCACGTCGCAGCGCTCGCCGCTGACAACAACCTGAGCGAAATGCCGGTGATCGACGCGGCGGGGCGTCTCATCGGCATTGTAACGCCGCAGACAATCATTGCCGTCGCCCGCCAAGAACATGTCGAAGACATGCACAAACTCGCGGGCATCGTCCACCAACAGAACTATGCCGCCCATGCCCTAGAATTGTCACCGTGGCGTCGCGTTCGGGATCGGCTTCCCTGGTTGATGGTCGGACTCGCCGGTTCCGCACTGGCTGCGTTCATTATGGCCGGGTTCGAGACGACCTTGTCTGCCAACCTCCAGATCGCATTCTTCGTTCCCGGCATCGTTTATCTTGCCGACGCGATTGGCACACAAACCGAGGCCGTCGCCGTGAGGGGCTTGTCGTTATCGCACGCGCCGCTCGGCTCAATCCTCATTCGCGAATTGTCGGCGGGGTTGTTGATCGGTTTGATTCTTGCCGCCATCGCTGCGCCTGCGATTGCGGCTTGGTCCGGGAGCAGCCGCCTTGCCTTCGCTGTATCTGTCAGCATCGTCGCGGCGGGAGGCGCCGCCACGAGCATCGGCCTGCTCTTGCCATGGCTATTGTCGCGCATGGGCTACGACCCCGCGTTCGGCAGTGGACCAGTCGCAACCGTTATCCAGGACGTCCTAAGCCTCGTTGTCTACTTCACCGTCGTCCTGCTTGTGATGCCGGGCAAAGTTTGATCGAAGTCAATACGAGACCGCCAAAGGACACTATTTTGAATTGCTGGCGGATAACGCGTTCATCCAGCTGGAAGTTGTTCACGGACGAGCGACGGCGCAACTGAGCGCGAAGGGCGCCTGAAAGGTGGACCGGTTGGACCGCATTTTCCTTGCGACGGATTTGACAGCTTTGTCCGATCGTGCCTTTGACCGTGCTGTGCAGCTCGCGCAGGCGCAGCATGCGGAACTGCGGGTCTTTCACGCGATCGACACCAGCCTCCTTCTCCCTCGGTTTGTGAAGCAGGAGCTGCGCGAGGCGAAGGCGCACCTAGAGACCGAAATACGCGAGGCCACTGACCAGCCGCTCAAAATCGTTGCGCAAGTCGCGAGCGGCGATCCCGACGTGGCGATTGTCGAAAGGGCGAAGGCGGCACGGGCGAATTTGATCGTTTTGGGAGCGCCGGACTACAGAAAGCTTTCCGCGGTATTCCGCGGAACAACGGTCGACCGCGTTGTGAGGGCCGCGCCCTGCCCGGTGCTCACGGTCAAGACTCGACCGCGTCGCGCGTACGCATCGATTGTCGCCGCGGTGGATCTGGGCAAGCCGTCGAGCCTGGCTTTGGCGTCTGCACTGCGACTATTCCCCCAGGCGCGGTTTTCGATTCTGCATATTGATGACGCCCCGGCTGGTGGGTCTGGCGCACGGCGGCACAAGGAGGAAGTCAAACGCGGCATCGTTGAGATGGTAGGGACAGCTTGCGCCGCAGCCCATCGCCCCCCGCCCGGCGACGCCGCGGGACCCAAGGTCCTTATCCGGAACGGCGTAACGCGGGATAGCTTACAAGGGGAAATTGAAGCGTTAGAGCCGGATCTTCTGGTCATCGGCACGCATGCTCGAACCGGTGTCTCGAAACTGTTCTTGGGCAGTATGGCTGAGGTCCTCTTGAGCGGATTGCGGTGCGATACCTTGGTTGCGCGCGCATAGTTTCATTTAGGCGATAGGTTGAAGATGAATTTTCTCATTCTGTACGGCACGACCGAAGGACAGACACGGAAGATCGCGGATTTCGTCGGCGAGCAGGTCCGAACTCACGGACACACCACGACCATCATGGACGCCACGAATGACGAGGTCGGTCGTCTCAAGCTGCGCGACTTCGACGGCGTCATCATCGCGGCATCGCTGCACCTTGGGTTCTATCAGGCTGCGGTGGAGGACTTCGTGCGCAGGTATCACGACACGCTCAACGGCATGCGCACCGCGTTCCTGTCCGTGTCCCTTGCCGCTGCAAGCAAGGACCCAGAGGACCGAAAGGGGATGGAGAGTTGCGTGCAGCGTTTCCTGACGGCAACGTCATGGAAGCCCGGTGAAGTGCACCATGTCGTCGGCGCCTTTCGCTACACGCAGTACGATTTTTTCAAGCGCTGGGGCATGAAGCTTATCGCGCGCGAGAAAGGAATCAGCACAAGCCGGGATCTGGAGTTGACGGACTGGGTCGGGCTGGCAAGCCTCGTCGAAGGGTACGTTGCGGCGGTGGCGGGAGCCAGAACCGTCAAACCCGAACGTCTGACGTAGAGGGCCGCATGCCGCCATCCATGCGCGCCATGGTGCTGCATTCGCCGAAAACGGCTTTGCGCATGGAAGAGCGTTCTGTTCCTCAACCGCGCAGTCACGAGATCGTGGTGGCTGTTGCCGCCTGCGCCGTGTGCCGGACAGATCTCCACGTCGTTGACGGGGAGTTGCCCAATCCAACGCTCCCGCTTGTTCCCGGCCATGAAATCGTCGGACACGTGATTGCGCGCGGAGACGGCGTCACCGAATTCGCTCCCGGCGACCGCGTCGGAATCCCCTGGCTCGGTGGAACGTGCGGGTCCTGCAGCTATTGCACGGCGGGGCAAGAGAACCTGTGCGACCGGCCCATTTTCACGGGCTATACACGCGACGGCGGATTCGCGACGCACGCGGTCGCGGACGCGCGATTTGCCTTCCGCCTTCCGCCGGAGCTGAGCGATGTCACCGCAGCGCCCTTGTTGTGTGCGGGCCTCATCGGCTGGCGCTGCTTCAAGAAGGCGGGCCGCGGTCACGTGCTGGGTCTCTACGGCTTTGGGGCCGCGGCGCATTTGATCGCTCAGGTGGCGGTCGGGCACGGGCGCCATGTCCATGCCTTCACAAGCCCGGGTGACCATGCCGCGCAGGCTCTGGCAAGAGACGTCGGCTGCGTCTGGGCGGGCGGCTCCGATGAGGCGTCCCCTGAAATGCTGGATGCCGCCATTATCTTCGCGCCGGTCGGGTCGCTCGTGCCGGCTGCCCTGCGGAACGTGAAGAAGGGTGGTCGCGTGATTTGCGGCGGCATTCACATGTCCGACATTCCCCAAATGCCTTATCGGCTACTTTGGGAGGAGCGGGAGCTTTGTTCGGTTGCCAATCTCACGCGGGCGGATGCGCGCGAATTCCTAGCGCTCGCACCAACGGTCAGCTTGCGTGTGAAAACGACAACCTATCCCCTCGATCGTGCGAACGAGGCGCTCTCAGATTTGCGCGCCGGTCGGTTGACAGGTGCTGCCGTACTCGTTCCCTGACGCTCGCCGGCGCAAGCCAGATCTGCTTCAGCCTACAAGATCACTTAGCGCGCATTGTGGCGCGGCTTGGCCTTTTTCTGAAGCTCAACCTGCTTTTGCCGTGCGCGTTCCGACTCGCGACGGGATTGAGACGCGCCCGACAAGTATTGCGACGGCGTATCAATATCAACGCCGTACCAGGCGGCGGCGTGGCGCGTGAAATAGGGGTCGACGAGGTGTGGGCGGGCGAGCGCGACAAGGTCGGCGCGGCGGCAGGCGATGATCGTGTTAACCTGCGCGGGCTCTGTGATCGCGCCGACGGCCATTGTCTTCACGCGCGTGACGTTGCGAATCGTCTCGGCGAAGGGGACTTGGTACATGCGGCCGTAGGT
>Ga0163148_10007560_pt1 | contig 10187 bp, 6 predicted proteins | sample OliLakLV19MP7P2_FD_148606 | JGI IMG/M metagenome (GOLD analysis project Ga0163148, IMG submission 148606) | Freshwater microbial mat bacterial communities from Lake Vanda, McMurdo Dry Valleys, Antarctica- Oligotrophic Lake LV.19.MP7.P2 | ecosystem: Environmental > Aquatic > Freshwater > Lake >... | reverse complement strand
GTGGGGCCCTGGATTGTAGAAGCTGAAGTGTGCGACCATAGAGTAGATCCCAAAAGAGAAGAACTGGTAAAAAAGAAGGCAGTTCCATCGATGGACCATTTTATGGAAGGATTTGTTGAGTACTATTTGGAGTGCCCAACAGTTCCAGAGACGTCAAGTGGTAAAAATGGGGATTCGTCTACAGAGTATGCTCCCGCCCCTCTTGTGTTTGTTTCGTCGTTTCGAAAAGCAACACGACCTCCCGCCTGGAAGAATGCGGATGAAAAACTTCAAGAAGTAATCCCTTTGCTGGGTATCTCGGAAGAGTCTGTTCAAGAACTGAAAAGTCCCGGTGCTGACCACCCTGTTTCCATCGTCCGAGTTACCCTGGATCGGAGGTTTTCATCTTCATAGACGATGTGACTTGAACGAATGGAGCATTCTTGATTGTGTACCAGTACCAATTTGTATAAATTTGCTAATTTTCTATAATGCTAAATTGCTTCACGGCTCGAGAATCTAGAAAATGTGGAACGTTCTACTCTTCTGCTCCTACAAGTAGTAGATAAACAGACTAGTACTAATCTTATTGCTGTGTTACCAGATAATATCAGTACTGGTATTTGGCTGAAGCAATTTGCAACGCATGTGGAGCAGCTGTGCGTCGACTGGATACATGTCATCTTTCTTTCTTGTTCTCGTCACATGCACAGGCCCACATCATTCGTCTTTGCACCTACTAGTACCCGAGCGATCAATGAATCAATCCGCTCACTCTATTATTAATTCTACTATAGCTACCAGAGTAGCAGACAGCAATTAGCTACAAGCACAAACAAATTGTATCATCCCACGATGATAGTACCAAAACTGTTATTTGAGAACGAAAGAGTAAAGGTCCATGATTTGCGACTGGAAGTAGGCGAGTCTATTCGAACGACTCTGGAATTCCCTACTGTTCGATGGCAAGTCGATGATGGCTGGGTAAAAGGAGGTGGCGACAATGCAGTACAAAAAATACACGACAAAGAGGTCATCTTTGAAGAATCTGGAACCACATGTTTTCTCGAAAATGCAGCATCACAGCAAGACCAGCAGTTTCGTCAAATTTGGTTTGAAATTCTGCGAGAGCCATCACGATCGGAACAAGAAGTTGAAAAGGCATTGTCCGAGTCTATTTACACGAGTGATGTTGGCACAAAATTGCTATTTGAAAATCGATGGTGTCGAGCTTGGGACTTTTATTTAGAACCGGGAGAAGGCGATCCGCTGCTAGCCCATCATCATGTCTTGGACTATGTCTTTGTTTATGTGGCCAAGGGGCGTCTCCTGGGGTATACTCATGATGGCCAACCTGGATTGTTTGATTCGGTCAACGAAGATGGCGATGTTACATGGTTTAATATACCTCGCGGGGCGGAAAAGGACGTCAACCATGCCCACGGGGGTAAGAACGGGTACGACAACCTTCCCATGCGTGAATATCTATTAGAATTAAAATAGCTAGCCTTGGTATTTTTGGATACTTCCTCGAGAAGATACGACGGGCCATCTAATATGGTAACAAATTATCAATTTTGATTTAAAAAAACATCAAAAACGATATGCTTCTGTGTGTTTCGAATTCCAAGGGGTCAGTTTGGTCAGAGTCCACAGGTTTCATCCTGTTGGGAGATTACTTGTGGGCAATCGTCATTCAACCTCCCCTTGAATATTGTCGTCACAGCATTACGTTACTTGTGTTCTGGCACGGCCTAGCAAATTTTTGGAATGATGGCTTGAATCGTTTCTACTTTTGTTCCATAGCAGCAAACCGTTCCAACATCTTCGTTGTGCTTTCCAGTAACTTTTCTTTTGGAACACCACTTCCCGAGACCGAAGGATGATCCACAACAGCTTTCATCCATTGTTGGAGATGATTCAATCCAAGTTCTTGGCAGAGCTGCAAGGGATCCACGTTGGCAAAGGCGGGTAGAATAGTGCATGCCCGCTGTACAAAAGGTGCCGCATTGCATTCCGCCAATGAGAATTTATCTTTCAATAAAAATGGGCCACTCTTGTAATGTTTCAAAAAGGCGTCGGCGCCGACGAGACCATCTTTTAAAGTTTGGAGAGCCGTTTCTTTCTCCTTGTCGTCTTTGGCACGCAACAGAGGAAAATAAGAAAATGCGGATCCTCCACAAAGTTCAGTAAAGAGGCGAACCGTAGCGCGATCTTTTGCAGAGGAAGGATACAAAGAACTGTCTTGGCCAAAGTGCTCGGCAATATAATCCGCCACCACCAGACTTTCCGTGAAGTACATGGGTTCATCGGATTGCTTTGGATCTGTAACTTCCAACAAAGGTACTTTGGCTCGAGCACCGGGCAGGGGGTTGGCCAGAGCGTATAACTCCAGAAATTCCTTGGGCTTGTCCTGAAGATCAACAGTGACTATTTCATAGTCTACCTTGCATTCTTCCAGGGCGATCCAAGCCCTATGGGCGTATGGTCAGGTGCCGCTGTCAAAGAATCTCACCTTTGGCGGCGAGGCCGCTGCCAATCCGTCCACTACCATGGATAGAAACAGAGCTGGGAGAAAGGCAGTTAGAAAAATCGTCCGCATTCTTCTTGTAGCAGCAAGAGAAGAAGCTCTGTTACCTACTTAACTACTCTCGCTTCCACCAGGATAAATTGTCAAATATCCTCTGTTTGCCAAATCTCGAGTGAGTATTGAGCTGTGTACTATAGTAATAGGTAATGCTCTTCGGTTGGGAATTTCAGATCGGTGATGCATGTGGATGATGAATGAATCAATGAGTCACACGTACGGCTTCATTCATTCATTCTATTCTTCAATCGATCGTTGTGTTTGGCCGTCACCCATGTTGACTCACTACAGCAGAAGAACTGTGCGATCCAACCAGCGGTTGGAAATTCTGAGTTTCTTAAAAATAAGGCGACGCACAACTACATGGACGGTGACAGCTGCCTGATACAGTAACTACCAGGTAGCTAGCTACTGTAGCTATTAGTACGATAAGTACAATTTTAGGTTGCGAACTTTCCACACTTTACTAACTGACAATCGACATCAGCTTCGACATTTCCTTTCCTGGGATCCATTATTAAGTTGATTGATTGACCTGTTTTAGCTAGCTAGCTGGCTACCATAATAATATATTTGTGTTTGGAGCTGACAGCCGGGTTTGGTCGCATCGCACAAGCAACAGAAGGGTAATTGCAAAGAGGTGGATACAAATAATTGGATTTGGCGTGAAATACTGAAATTAATAGAATGGGTACCGAGGATTCATCGTCTGCTGTGAAAGCAGAGTCAGCCGACGCGGCGGCAAAAACTCCCATTAAAGCAGACCCTGACGCTGCTCCATCTCCCATGGTGGTCGACACTTCTGCCAGCCCAGCAGCACCCATTCCTTCCGTTCCATCTCAATTAATGGCAGAACTACCGAAGAATCGGTTTGAATTAGAGCTGGAATTTGTCCAGTCTCTTGCATCCCCTGCCTACCTTCACTACTTGGCCACAAATCCCTCAAGTGACGATCACAATTGGCTCGACGATCCCGAATTTATTGAATTTTTACGCTACTTGCTCAGAGTTTGGAGCCGTCCCGAATACAATATTTATTTGGTCTATCCGCAATCCTTGTATTTTTTGGAATGGATGTTGAATCACCGCCGTGAAGAATGGGCGCAAGTTGGTTTTCGAAATTTTGCCCATCAACAACAATTCATGAGTTGGCAACATCGGGCTTCCAAATTATATGGTCGTGGATCGACCGTGCCCGTCGCGCCAGAGCAAATGCCAGCGGCGGCGGCCGATCCGGACACACAAGCACAACATTTACAACAACAACAACAAGGACCCACGTTGGATCCACAAACTGGAATGGAAATAGAGCCATGATGAGACGTAAATGCCCCTTGGTTCTATGCCCATGCACGAAACATCAAGATAATGCTATTGTTGTCTTTAGTAAAGTTGTTTGTAAATACAGTGAAGTCATACGGTGCCGGCTTTGTATCCGTAGTTTTGGCAGCTGGCTCTATTTGATGTTGACACTGCTATTTGCCATCCACTGCCCGCCATTGATTGTTTTGGTTTATAATTGAAATTGAAACCTAGTTTGTTCAACGCTTCGCTCGCATGTCACATTGGACAGGATAGAGAAGTCAAGGCTAATACTATAGTGAAAAATCAATTGCTCTGTCCTCTCTCTAAGTTTCAAATGGTGAACAGAGACTATACAGTAGTCCTGGTCGACTGCTGATGAGAAAGAGTGTCAAAGTGTTTTGGATTTATGTAATAAGCCGGTAGCCTCTAATTGACTGCATTCATTGTATGTATGCAACAATCACACCTTGCATATATAGCTAGCAAGTCATTTTGACAATGTATCAATCCCTACCAGACTGGCAGTCCCTGCAAAACAAGTCACATCAGGATTTCCAAAACTAGGCTACCTACAGTAGGAATCAAAAATATTTTTGATAACAACAACAATGAACACATGAGTAAAACAATTATGTAAGCTTCAGACCTTAAGGCCTTAAGGGACAAATTGAAACACAAGGAATCGCATGTGACAACTCAAAATAGTTTTGATGGATGCAGAAGATTTCTACACGGTAGTCTCCCCTGACACTAGCAAGAAAAGCTCCAATGTCATTCCGAAGAAACCGAATCACTGTCAAAAACTGCTTAGATGTGATCAAACTTGGGGTGTCCTCAACACCACTCAGCTGCAAGGACAACTGGTATGAAGCTATTGATGTGAATCAACCGACTTAGACAGTAGACATTGCTGCTGCTGTGCTTGCCATCGCCAACTCTCACATAAGGACAGAACTGCAGCATTCAACAACAAACTGTCCTATAATGACATTGATGTCCAACCAGATGTCAAAATTGCAGAAGCCACTGAACATGCTTGCTGAGGGCAGCTGCCTCCAAGTTACCTTTAGCATTTGGCTAGACAAAGCAGAGCGAGGGGGGAGAGATACTAGTACAAAATGATCATTGTCGCCCAAAAGCATTGGTGAAATCTAACAACAAATACCTGACCACATCTTGACCCAGAATTTTTGAAGTCAGAAAGAGGCAAACTGCAATTCTGCAGTAAGAGTGTCTAAAACCAAACCAACAGCAAGTGCTTCAATGCTGACAACATCCATATCAGAGCACATTTCAACACAGCCCCTTCAGCAGTCTACCAAAGATGGTCCAAGCCAACCACCAAAGCAAACAAATGCTTCCCACTAGACAAAATCCACCCTCACAACTTTAAAACACTGAAATGTGCTGTCTTAAATGACCCAAAAGATCCCCATAGAGCCACACTGACTACTGGTGAAGAGCTTACAGTGAATGAACAAAACAAAACCAACAAACTAGCAAAGGACAAAAATGCCAATGAAAGAAACAGACAATAACAACTAGTTTCTGTATTGTCAGTAGCCAGTTCCAATTTTTGTACTATTCCAATCTAGAGCACTATCAGCAAAGTCAAAGCCACACTCAACCACAACAGCTGATAATTTTAATATCTAACCACAGGTTCACCAACCTTACAGAGTGATTTTCCAAGCACTGCAAACCTTTCCAGGATGATAAAAACTGACATCACTTTGAAGGGCTTTGAACCCTTACCATGCAACTACCTACTAAGAAGAGGAGTTAGTGGTTGTCGCTGCAACAATGTTTGTAGGAACTGAACTCAATTGTAGCATGCACGGTCAAATGCAACAACGCGAGAAAAGATGCTAACTGAATACTTGTCAATGTTATTGAGAATCTGATTCACACTGCATGCCAATTTGCAACCCAATTCCATGAGAAATGAAACCCCAACCCATCAATCCAACCTGAAGGTACTAGTATCACTTGCATCAACATCTTGGGTGGCAAGACACCCCCACAAGTCCAGTAAAAACCTTAGCAACTAAGAACTGTGCTCTAAGCACCCCAAAGAAAAAAATTCAACTCCTAAACTTTCCAAAACGAACCCTCAATCTCTAATCAACTCCAGCAATGAAATCTGCGGTGCCTGCCAAGACGTTCCAAGATCCCATAGGTATGTAAAGCAGACTGATGACCAACCAATGCCAAAAGAGTCAACCCAACAGAAAAAGTTAGCACCAGTGCTATTAAGTGCAATGTTTGCCAAGCTGATTTTGAAATAGGAGCACTGCGAGACCAACAATAAAGAATTATTCCTATTTATTCTCAAAGCCATAGCCTTAGAAAAAGAGGCCAATGATTTCGTATAGTCACTCTTTGTTGTTCAGCATGAGCTGGAAAACCTCACTATCTATGACCACTAAGTAAAACACATTGCCGTGATTTCGCTTTGCCTTCCGCTTCTATGGACAGCGAAGCGGCTAGTAGCCCTTAAAACCCCGTTGCCAAGACAACTCCAGATAGCTAGCTAGCTGGGAAATATATGTGTAGGACCGTGCAATCACCTCTCGAAATCGTCTTGGAAACAAGGGGATGGAAGCGGATGTCGACCACGGGAACAGATCGAAAGAATTCAGTTTGCTCTATCGCAGTGGCAATGTTAAGTGGGCGGCCATGTCGTGCAATAGCTATACCAAAAGTGAACATCGGACTGGCTGGATAGGTGGATTGTTGCGGCAAATAACTTTTCGTGCCTTTTACCCCAGGGGACCGAACAGCAACTGTGTCAACTGGTGGAAGACACTCTTTTCATGCGATTCCATATGGCGTGGCAATAGGTATATACCCTTTGTTTCCCATAACTTTACAGTAGCCATAGAACTGTTCTTGTTGCCAATCTCCTTCTCCTTTTCCAGACCTTCCCCATGATATTTCCATCTCAGACCTTATTTTATACCATTGATTATGAAGTTTTCTGCATAATCGATGTTGAATCTGGTCCAAATCATGAGGCAAGCACAGCCACGGCTTTTGACATAATGTGTAGTGGGTTGTTAAAACATCTTCCAGAGGCCTGCTTCTGCAGTCTTCGCACTCTTCTTCGCCAGTTCTACAATTTCCGTGTACAACATCTTTGACAGTCTTCTGGTCTCTAGGATTATCGCACATTTGATTCACCACACACCGGTTCAGTTCAATGGCCTCTCCCGGATGAAGCACATCATAGTAGTACGGCATAATACCCTGAAAAGTCATGGATCCATAAAAAGGACCAACAAGGCCACCCCATCCTCTGTTATTGTTATTGATGTTGGTATCGTGGAGAAACGAGTGTGAGAGGGAAAACACACGAGATGAACAGTCAAAAATAACGAATTCACGAACGTACCCTTTGTCGCGAAAGTCGCCCTTTTTCACAATTTCCTTGAACTCATTATAAACATCCATCGATGGGCGCATGACCAAGAAGCCTCCCTGTACAGGTTTGTATTTCTTCTTGGGGTGAACCATATTGTCTACGATATGTAGGAATAGAAAATGCAAAAAATCAGCATGCACACAATATCAAGATCGCAACAATCTACAACATTCCCTCGGAGTCGCGCACAAGCAGCAACGCGCGAACAACTTACAATCACGCGTAAAGAAAGCATTCACTTGAGTAGGTTGTGGCTCCCCTTCCTGGGGAGGAAAGGCGAGACTCAGTTGTGTCAAGTCCAATGGAGCGTCCTTAGCCTTTGTTGTACTCGACATCATGACATCAAACAAATCATCCAATGGCTGTAATACTAGTACATCCAAATCCAAGTGCACAACAATTGGGTGTTGTGTCAGAGTGTATGCCTCCAACTTGATGAGTTCCTTTTCTCCACAACAACCATTCTTTTCAATATTGGTTCTTAAATACTCCCCTTCAATGTCCGCCACCTTGACAAATACTTCTCGTTCCAATAACTCGTACCCCAACGGTTCCATGGTTTTGGCACATGCAATGGCATTGGGATGATAAATGGCATACATTTTATAATTGTATCGTCCTCCCAATGTCCCTCGTATCGAGGCTCGGTGGATGGAATGTTTCAATACAGCGGCTCCTTCGGTGAGCGGGTCCGATCCACACCCCGTCACGGACACGGCAAAGGCCACCGTTTCGGCATCTTCGGGACGAATGGCAGCCGCCTTTTCGAGTCGCAATTGTTCTTTTTCCTTGACATTCATGGCATGGCCATCTTTGGCTCGCAAATGTGGGTTTTTGGAAAGCAAGCCTTGGACATAATCCTTGACGGAATCTCTTCGATCGGCATTATTGATTTGATGCAAGAGACCGCCAATGTTGGAATCTTTGGGAGAGGAATAATTCATGACATTTTGGAATAAAAAGAGTAGACATATCAGTGTCACGGCCACCAAGACAAACCATAACATGGCAAAGATCCGAATCTTGTTTTTGCACAGGCTATTATTGTTGGGCCCTGCAGCAGCAGCTGCTGCTCGAGTTCTAGCTTTTTTGCTTATTTTGGGGGGCGTACTTGCTTTTGTGATCATGATGGTAATGTCAGTGAAAGGAATTGGGCGTGCCGATGATAAGGTGTAGGTCTGGGGCAAACACGATTTGACGTAATTGACTGGGGGGTCGTCGACTGCACTCTGTCGTCAGACCTTTTGAGTGGTTGTTTTCTTGCCTTAGTCAAACCAATCCGCCAAAGCCCCTTCTGTTGTTGTCAAAGTTTGTCAAAGGTATCTTGGCGGTTGAGTTGAGATTGTTTCAGGTGCGCTTGAGGGTCGTCGATCACTCTATTATGGCTGTAATCCTGGGTGTCTGATTCATTGATGGATGGATTGAAATCCATTTTAATTTTGATCAATATTCACACTCACCTGCATGGGTTTGTGTGCGTGACACCTGTTCGGTCACTAACTCGCCGTCCAATAATGACCCAATCACGAGTGCTTCTTCGAGTCCCTTTTAAATTTGAGATCATGTGCATCCAAAGTTTCAAATTCTCAGTGGGCCGTCTCACTCATCATCATATCCGAAGTGAATCTTTTCACAGTGTTTTAGTACGTGGAATCCCTATCGCTGTTTGCTGGACGACTTCGCAGAAAAACCTCATCACGGTTTTGAACCAGAAAGAGGGGAGCCATCAACGATACATCTATTCTACTCTAGCAACTAGTAGCAGCTTTCAGATTACAACTAATTTATCTACCAACGAAGGCGTCGATTCCTCGTCTACAGGAGCTAGTAGCTAGACTGTGCGAATCTGTGCTTGGTAGAATAGGCTGCTTCCAGCTTCGTTTAGTAGAAGATTGGATGGAAACCATGAGGAATCGAACAGATTCTTTTGCGACGGCGGCAGAAAAACCTCCGAGCTCGACATCTCTTGGGAGCACCAGCACCAATGGTGGCAATAATAATAACGTTTTAAAGGGTTTCAACGGATCTCGACTGAGACAGCTACAACTGGAGAGGGCGCGAAGCTCGATTTCAGTAGACGAGGAAACATCAAGACAAGATGCCCTGCGTAAATGGCAGGCGAACTCGAACGATAAAACAACAGAGAGAGACAAAATTCTCAAACCAGCGGCAACAAAAGCAACAGGTTTTTTACCAGAAGAAAGGGGAGCTACCACCCAGAATCGTCACCAAAAAAGTGTTGCTCCCCAAAAAGTGCAGGCCTCCGGGCGTTTCAAGAATCCCGACGATCCAGTCGGCTATGTCCTCCCAGATCTTACCAAAGAAGAATTATTTCCACCAAAGAAGGAGCCTTTGACACAAGCACGACAATCGAGTGTGGATGCATTTGAACGACATCGCAAGTTGAAACAACTTCGAAAATCCACCAGTGAGAACAACAAGAACAACAATGAGTGGAATTTGAAGTATCCTCATGGCATGCCTCGTTGGGGTCCCACATTGGTGACCGCTGACACAACAAGAAATGAAAAAAAGGAAAAGAACAAGGAGGAAGAGGAGAAAGAAAAAGAATCTACTCCAACCCTCAAATACAGCAGTCCTCGCCGTCGTTTGGAGGAAGACGCGTCATGCACAACCGGTTCCAAAAGTCAAACCCTTTCCGCGATGGAAAAGGCAAAGGCACAGTCTCAGATGGCAGCTGCCAGAGCCGTTCAACACGTTGTAACCACAAATTCCTACGACAAGGATGACTCTGCTGCTCTACCTGTGCATGTATACCACAAAGAAGATACTGTGGTTGGGCTGAGTTCTCGATGGCTGGGACGTCGCAATGGCAAGAAACTAGCACCATCGCTTTTACAATCCGCGCGGATGCAACAATCCCGTATCATC
>Ga0163148_10007556_pt1 | contig 10191 bp, 9 predicted proteins | sample OliLakLV19MP7P2_FD_148606 | JGI IMG/M metagenome (GOLD analysis project Ga0163148, IMG submission 148606) | Freshwater microbial mat bacterial communities from Lake Vanda, McMurdo Dry Valleys, Antarctica- Oligotrophic Lake LV.19.MP7.P2 | ecosystem: Environmental > Aquatic > Freshwater > Lake >... | reverse complement strand
TTGATTTCGAACGCACGAGATTCAGTTTTTGTCAGCTCCCGAATTTCGGTGAAGCGACAATATTTAGCTCAAAAATGTTGGACTAATGATACTATAAAATGAATTTCGTGTTTTTCCCAAGGCTTTTGGTTTGTTTAGAAGTGACATTCCAATCTTTTCCTTCCGTAGGCCTTTTGGTACTACTGTAGCAGTGGTTGCTCTACAGTCTCTCCTCCTTCTAGTAGAGCTGGCACAAGCACTACTGTATTTGATCATTGGTTGGACCATTTCTATTTTGGGGTCAAGCACAGGAGGAGCAATGAGCTGAAGCCTTCCGGCCCCTCGTAGCATTGACGGAACAGGTGCGCGTTCCTATAAATATGACCCTAACCCTCTGAAGCTCAACAAATATCGATGAGAACCGGAAGTGGAAACGGAAAAGACAAAATTAATAACCGATCGACGAGGTGCACCATCACCATGCACGATGACGATGATGTTGATGATGACTGTAGTTACTAACTACTAGTTAGACTAGCTAGAATATAAGGCAATTACAATCAAGAAAGCAAGAGCCACAAGGGACGAACGAGAAGCTACTAGAAAAGGGAGCCGTGCAAGAGAAAGAGAGGCAACAGCAAAGAAGCTTGTCCTCGTTTCTGATTCTCCCGCAAAAAATGCTCCTGGGGTGTTCACAGTAACATCATCATCTAATCATAATGGTAGGTTCATTTCATGCTTTTCCTTGTCTGGTTCATTCGGAATTGAAGCTCTAAACATTCATTGATCTTCCACTCATGATATTTTGAACAGTCGACATCTTCTTTTTCTATTAATAATAATAATAATGCCCTTCTCTTGAGATTTGGGAACTGGGTTTGGGGAAGCAAGAGCCATCCAGAATATGAATCCCTGGCCGACTTTTGCTTGTCCCATAATAGTTTTCCCTTTGGAATACTCCTGCAGTATGAGTGCTCGACGCAACTGCTGGCCAAAGTCATGGGCGTGATATTAATCGCCGCAGCCTGCATGATCAAAACGCCCATTATTCGCAATGTGTGTCACGCCCAATCGGCGGCCGGTTTGTCACGGACCGCGCTCTATGGAGAGACGATTGTCTATGCCAATTCTGCCGTGTATGGATACTTGCGACATTTGCCATGGACGGCCTACGGAGAATACATGGCCTTGGTCCTGCAATCCATGACGATCGTCCTATTGACATGGCACTTTTCGGGAGACGCGGCCATGGCACGTGTCGCGACCCGTGAAAAAATCATGGCCCTCGCCGTGGCGTTTGCGTATATAGTGGTGGCCACTCGTATGTTGCCCGAATCCAAATACTACTGGCTAACCTCGAGCAGTTTACCGATTTTATTGTATGCCCGAGGATCCCAAATTCTCAATACCTACCACAACAAACATACCGGTGCCCAATCGATTGTTTCCGTGTCGATGAGTTTGTGGGGAGCCTCCACGCGGGTCCTGACCACCCTCCAAGAAATTGGCTTTGATGTGGGATTAATGATGCCCTTCTTTTTGGGATTGACCTTGAATTCCATGGTCTTTACCCAATACTTTCTCTATTATGACAATACACAAAAAGTCTTGGAAGATTTGCGACTGGAAAAGGAACAGAAGAAGAAAGCATAGTTACAATATATAAATACAAGGACATGGTGGGATAAGGAACATGACAATTTGTAAAAAAAAAGCCATTGGCGTGTCTCTCCGCTCCACACGCAGCGCGCTCCTACTCAGCGTACTGTACGACTACAGTAGTCATCCCTGACGCTGATGATTTTTTTTTTCGTGGAGACCAGGCAGCGGCGCACAGAGAGGAACCAGCCAAGTCTACTCTACTTACTGACTACCCATGAGAGAAACGCCTAAGTTTTGTAAACAAAAAAAAGCAAACGTCAAACTATCCACTTTTTATCCGCTGTACCATTCGGACTTCCACGAGCACTATGATGTAAATTGCTTATAATTATAGTAGTGTAGGGTCATGAGGAAACTACCCTGGCCGGGAACAGAGACCCAGGTGAACTCCATGTACTGTACTAGTATGGGGATGTAGGTGTTGTCCAGGAGAATTGTTTTTTTTGCCCTGGCATTTTTAAAAAGGGGTGAAGAAACAAAAAGAGAGTCAGTCTTGATTGGTGACTGGACATAACGTAGTGCTAAGGCTGGCTTGACATTGGCCATGCTGGCAATCAATGGAAGCGCAATGCAGCAACGGAACTTCTGTTGACAAGTGTTAGGATACACCACAAAATGGACCTAGTACTGTAGTGGGTACCTACATTGACTTTACTACTAGAAATTATACTAGAAAACAAGCCTTGGGTCTTCCTGCCACTGGGCCTGATACCTTCCCTACTCGTCAAGATTGATCTTGCTCTACTATTGCTTGATCTGGTCCATACAAATAAACTAGACGCGCACTACCTCCGTCATTCACAGCACCGCGACCAAAATCGCACGAAGCTGAAGCACTAATAATTAAACCAACCATCTATCTTTAAAAACAATGAAATTAGCTCCATTCCCAAGAATAAAATGGGAATACGTGGATGGTGTTGTGTACGAGTTAGAGAAGTCGTGAGAATATCAAGAAGTTGAAACCCAGAAATTCATTTTGTTGGCCAAGAGTCGTTGGCAATTATACAGCATTTTTTGGATTGATGAAGGGAGATCCACCCTTTAGTAACTCCTCAACTGGTCGTTTGAATGGATAATATCTGGTACCGAATGATCCATACATAATAATCAATCATCATGAACAGTAACTTTGCGACGGAATGGCGTGTCCCCGAAGAGGCTACCTTTTACAAAGACCAAGGGGCTGGTCACGTGAAAAATGCCAATTTTGTGGCTGCTTTGGATTCGTATCAACAGGCACTGCATCATGTCTGCAGTAAATCTTCCTCGCCATCACCATTACCTACGAAAGAAAAGCAACAACCACTATTATATTGGCCCGAGCACGAACGCTTTGTCGTAACGTTGTATTCTAATATGGCGTTGTGTTATCTCAAGTTGAATCGCCCCCAGGAGGCAGCGGACATCTGTTTCCGAGCAAAATCCATGCCCGTCTTTGCCGTCAATATTGCGGATGATTTGCGCCAAAAAATAATTGCTCGAAGGATGGATGCTTTGATACAAATCTTACAACAAGAACAACAACAACAAAGCAGTAGTGATCATTCTGCTACTACTAGTGACAGCAATACTGGAACAAAAGAAGAAATTGAGTCCATCATGGATGAAGTACGACTTCGAGGATATCTGACCGACCAAACAAACGTATCGTTAAGTATGCGACGAACGTTTTTTCAACTTGCACAGAACCTTGGTGACGATAGCCCATTGGAAGCGTCGCTCCCTACCGAAAAGGCCTTTGAGGTCTGGACTCTCTTTTTGGTACGAAAACAAATCATATCGGCAGGAAAGGCAAGCCTCGCACAAACTACCTTGGGCCAAGCTGCAGAAAAGATCAAGGAACGAAAAGCCTTTTCTTTGTTGACGGAGCTGCTTCCAAAACCTGCAAAAACGGTGGATGAATTAAATGACATATTGGCGGCCCTCCTGTCGCCCACCATTGAGATTTCCCCCACCGATGCAGCCGCCAAGCTTCGGTCCTACATGCAAAGCAGCAATTTACATCCCTGCGCCACGGATCAATTTCCATCTGCAAGCTTAATGTGCACTCTGTGTCAAATAGGATTGCCGGAGGCACCCTATTGCGAGATGACACAGAAACGGTTCCTGGCACTCTTTCGAGTGTTAGTGGATGAAGTGGGCATCTCGGTCAATCAGAGATTCGCGCAAACCAACGTATCTTGTTCCAGGACTCCATTGCAGTATGCCGCACGGTTTGGGATCTCTTGTATAGTGGCGACCATGTTAGAGTTAGGAGCAATGGTGAATTTACGAGACGAAGAGGGCTGGACGGCATTGACCTCTCTTTGTACAGACGACAAGAACGGAGAGGACCGTCTGGAGACGGCTCGTCTACTTTTGGACGCCCGGGCAGATATCCACGCAGAAACGTGGTTAGGCTTTACACCTCTCCTATCGCTTTGTTTAAATCCCAGTGTTGGTCTTTTAAAATTATTGTTGGAGAGAGGAGCCAATCCGAATCACGTGACGGCTCATGGCAGGTTTGCGGCGTATTATCTCAAAAAACGTGGACCCGACGAATGCCGAAGGCTGCTCCAAGCCGCCATCACTGCTCATGAGGATGATCCTTCGTCAAGTCTTTTGGACACGACAAGAAAATTCCAAGACTTAATTGCTCTTGGTGAGGCAGCCACCAATGATTACGTCGCCAAGCGAAATACAATATCGCCGGACATCGCTACTAGCATTGGAAATAAAGACAGAGCCATGCAAGAGTTGGCCATCCTCTCGGCTCTTTTTCGGCACGTGGGAATGAATCCAGGTGTCCTGACCAGGAGCATGCAAGAAGGAGATGGAAATTGGCTGGAAACCTTTCATACCCGGGTCCACTCGATGGTCCCTACTGGGTTTTTAAAGGTCTATGGCAACCAGGAAAGACCCACCGATCTGGAAAGTAAGCTCATGGTCTCTCAATCCAGAAAAGCTGCCAAGGCGGGGGAATACGAAGACAGCAATGGTGTACGCCGCTTTGATTTGGACAAGGCATTGGACGTCGTCCTTTGTCCATTCCGTGATCGTGGGCTTGTTCTGGAGGGTGACATGGACAATTTTCTCAAGTCCGTGGTGAATCCTGTACAGCACACGGTTGGTTTTGCTGTCCCTGACGAAAAAGTGCTCCAGAGCATCGCTCGTCATGCTCCCCTGATAGAAGTGGGAGCCGGCACAGGTTATTGGAGTGCTTTGCTACAGACTCGGAAGGTGGACATCATTCCCTATGATGCCAACCCGCCGACCGAGGACCATGCATCCAACAATTTTTTCAATGTCACTTACACCGAGGTCATGAAAGGAGACGCCACCACGTTGTTTGATGATGAAAGCTCGGGAGACAATGAAAATAATCTAAGCCAAAGAACGCTTCTTATTGTCTGGCCAAATAACCCAGACCGCGAGGACAATCCACATTTGTACGACAAAAAAAAAGAGTTGCCTCCCGTTTGGGACGCAGAATGCCTATCGGGCTATTTGCAATCAGGAGGATCAACCGTGATTTATGTCGGAGAACGCGAGGAGACTATCCAAGTACTGCCCGAGAAGAGTCGTGATTGTGGTGTGTCCTCGAGTCGAAGATTTCAAGAACTGCTCCAGCAGAATTTTGATCTGGTCGAACAATACACCATTCCAAAGTGGTTTCGTTGTGCGGATGACGTTACCATCTGGAAACGCAAGACTACGGAGCCTGTCGTTGCCAACAACGACGTGCCTCAAGAGGCTGCACCATATGATTGGGGTGTGTGAAGGTCTAGCTTTTTGAGGTCAGTCAGTTAACTACTAGCTAGCTAGATAGATGCTGTGAAACAATAGAACAATTAAAAATTTCAGAGATAATAATTACCGTAAGCACCGAAGCAGTACCGTATGCACCGGAGCCTCAGCGTCAGCGCACTGGTGCAGCAGAGTCAGCACTGGCGCTGCAGTGTCAGCACTAGAGCAGCAGCTTTTGCACCGGTGCTGACTCTTTAGTGTATTTTTTTAATTTTTCCACGACTGACCGTAACAACCAATCAAAACCACCGTGTAATCACAAGAGAATAACAGGCAATAGAATAACAACCGCGAGGCAACTGTGGGACTTCATCGAGTACGTCAGCGATGAATATTAGTGCGCCAAATTATTGGAATCTTTCACAACCATCACAAACAATTTAGCTCTAGCTAGCTAGCTAGCTAGCTGTTGGATCTCTGAGTAAGCACTTGCTTTTCCATGAAGATATTCAAAGGATTGGACATGACCAAGATGGACGCCATGATCGGCACTTTGCAAATCCATAGAAAAGAGAAAAAGTATAAATATAGTGCAGTATGATCCGATTATATTTACTGGTATGCTTGAGTGGCCTCTTGTCTTCCTCGGCTTTTATGCATGCACCGCTGCATACAATAACAACTCGCAATGACAGTGTCGGTCGTGGTTCTTGTTCCAGCATCACAGCCATAGTGGATGGTAGACATTTCGAAGAAGAGGATCCTTCCTCCTCTTCTTCCGTTGGGATCGACCGAAGAACCATCTTTCAGCGAACCACAACAACAGCTGCGGCTGTTTTGCTGTCGTCGGGGATGATGATTGGTTCTTCTCCCACGGCAGCCAACGCGGCATCCTTTACGGCTGGCGGTAGTTTGGTGGATCGGGATGTGGGTCCCCAGGTCGGCAATGCGGAGGCGAGTGCCTCGAGAAAATTTGACAATTCCAATGTCCTTTTTGACAAGGATCATTATTTCAAATTTGGTGTGGGGGCGCCGTGGATTGAACCTGGAACGACCGACTTTCCCAAAACCATGCCCTTTACACCTTCTCAACAACGCTACGATGCCTTGAAAAAATACAAGGCAAGAGTCACAAGCGGAGTCCAATATCTCGCTGGTTTGGAAGGGGCTGTCAAGGACGGCAAATCTGATTTTGCCGCGATTGTTCCCGATCCCGCCACAACTCCCGAATATCAATTGCGTCCCATGGGATTATTGGCCAATTCCTTCTTGGCTTCGGAAAATACCGGTGCCACCAATGAACTCTTTTTGGCACGATGGTACATTAATGAAATTTATCTGCAAATGGGAGATGTCCGAGCTGCTTCTACGCCAGCCGATGCCTTGAAGGCATATGCCAATGCCAAAAAGGCCATCAATTCGTATTTGGGCATGCTCAATCGTGTCATCAATGCCAAAGTCGGAGATCCTTTTGACTTGTTACCACAGTAAAGAAAAAGTCTTACGTATACATGACAATTGATTATGAAGCATGGGTCATTGCTACGCCAAATACGCGCAACAAAAGGAACATTGTCATAAGTAAGAACATTATGGCGACTCCATATACCAAGCATATTTACTCGCCGTTTACAGTTGCGTATTATCATTATTAGTATAATTCGTACTTTCGTTATTTTATGACAAGCCTTTAGGAAAAAACACAACCAAGGCATCGTTGTTGGCTCGTTTGGCGTGGATGACTTGACCACCGCCTCTATAATGATCTACTAGACTATTGGTTTTGTTTCTGCCTCCGTCGTAACTCATCTGCAAAAAAGGCTTGTGTATTCTTGCGATACCATAGGTACTGCATCAACATGCCCCCATTTAAAATGGCACTGACCAAATACCACGACAGTGCCGCATAATCCAACCCCACTTCTTTGATCGTGGTCAAGATGCGTCCCACATTGCCACCCAAACTAATGGTGGTGGTCGCCACCGACTGTGCACCCGTATGTTGGATTCGATAGGCCTCCAATATTTGATTGCCACGAGCATACGCCATGAGTGGCATGACGGACGACATTAATAGGTGGTAGTGCGTGGACGGCAAAAAATGAAGGACCCAAAATAGATAGACCAAAGCACAACTCGTCACAATCAGCTTTTCTGGAAGTGTCGTTGTGATTTCCGAGTTGGTTTTTGTTGCGTGATGATGATGATGATGTCCTGTCGCCAGTTCCAAATCATGAATGGTTTTTCGGTCTCCTTCTTTGCAAATGATATTTCCTTGCGTCGTAGAAGTTGACGATGAATAATGCCACATGAGATATGCGACGCCCATGCACTGCAAACAAATGGCGGCATTTTCACCGTAGGCGGTAAAGGGAAAGTGTTGTAAATATCCATAGAGGGTGGCATTCGCGGCAATCAACGTTTCACCATAAATAGAAGATTTGGGGATGCCCGTCGTCGATTTGGATTGAACGATATTCAACAAGGTCGGTGCCTTGTTGAAGCAGGCTCCCAAAATCATGGAAATGCCCATGGCCTTGACGACAATTTGCATTCCACAATCCCAGGACATTTGCCATTGTGCGACAGCGTGCAAACAAATTTCGGGTGAAATATTGGGATTCGGTGCATTGCCCCAAATCCATTCTCCCAAGGACTTTATAAACATGGGCAACTCATCGTCTTGGACATTATTTTGTGCGTGTTTGTGTATTTGGTCGTAAAGCATCGTATCGGCCATTCTGTTTGGAGTTGTGTTTTGCTTCCAGAAGCAAACGCTTGCATCGATGATACTGTGGTGTAGCTAGCTGGCTAGATAGCTTGAATGTCAATCAAGAATCCTTTTACTGTGTTGCTTGCTGCCTCTCTCTTCCTCCGTCGGCCATTGCTCCAACAATCATGGTCTCTTTTTGTTTCGATCAGGCGGATGATCGATTATTATCGATGCATGTGGAGACCGATCGAGTTCGTTTTGGCGAAGGCAGAAATAATGCACGAATGAAGAAGCTAAGGACGCACACAGCCGCTACTGCATGACTCATATATCTTTCAGTCCCGTACTAGACTAGTACCTTGAACTCCTGAACTTGGTTATGAAGTTCAAAAGTTCAGGGTACGGGACTAAAAGTCAGGTGAGTCACTATCGTAATCTTTCGTTGATAACAGGGCAATGAATGAACCGACAGGTATTTTACTGTAGCTTAGCTAGTTAGCTAGCTAGCTACTGCATGTAGCCGTCCCACGCGGTGATTGCCACTTCGAAACCGACACCTCAAGAATGGCAGACATGTACAATAACACTCACACTACATTATTACAATAATTAACGCCATTCAATATCGAGTCTTGATAAGACTTAACCCTGGTCACAAACGACAAGGGTTACCCCAGAACCCTTGTCAACATGCAAGGGTTGAGCTTATCTCATCGCAATTATCTTCGGTTAACACAGTGACCTTTTCTGTTGCAACCATAGGTGCGCTCGCATCACATTGCTGTTACATGCTGTAGCTAATCTAATGCATCAGTCAAACATCCAATGCCAGTGCTTCCAACGCCACTGTTGGCGCTAATCTAGTTTGTTGACGTTCATTCTAATGACAACAATGTCAAGCGGAGGTCATAGTTTGCACTTCTGATGTCAGCGAGGCATTCAACGGATCAGAATGGCGCCTTCTCAGTCGAAGATGCTGCAGCAGGGGACGAAAAAGCGAGTTGCCAACGTCATGGATCATCCTATGGCTAAGATTTCCAAGGGCACGGCTGTGTTCTCAGACGAGTGTGTTGAAGCCATGGCTGCTGGTAAAAATCTTCCGCTTCCCAAGAGGTTGGATGATGTTGTTGTGGACGTTGACAGCAGTGACAAAGAAAACGAAGACGAGCACATTGCAACACACGGTGATGCTGTGGAAAAAGCTTGCTGCCCCAAGTGCAACAGGAATCCTTTTAAATTCTTTGATGATGCCACATGGACGTCGGATGGAGAGGAGGTGAAGCACTACAACATTTTCTGCCAAGGAACTGAGAGCAGTCCATGTTCGCAGTGTTCCCATGATAGTCAAACAAAGAACCCTCCCCGTGAGACGCCAAAGCCTACAAAATTAGTGCAGGCAAAAGGCTTCCGTCTTGAAGACTATGAAGGTGAAGAAGACACTCCCCAAAAGATGCCGGCGAACGGGGCTAAAACATGCAAGTGGTGTCACTGGGCACCTTGTGTCCTTGAGAATGATGAAGTGAATGATGAGGTTAGGATCATTGTTGACAATTTGATTGCTCAAGAGCAGCAAGGTGTTGACCTTCATTACAAGAACTAGGCATGCATTGTACAGAATGTATGCCCGTGCTCTTGGGCATCGTGGTGAGAGAGTCCTGTTGCCCGTCTGCGTCCAGGCGCATGTAGACAAGCACTTTAGCACCAAGGATGAGGAACGTGTTGGTTTCAGAGCCAACCGTGACGATTGACATTGCAGGATGTTGGAAAATAATCACTAAGTAAACTCATTGTTGTTATTCGCACTGGCAACACTTCCATCTGACCGACGTCTAACTTTCTTGGGATGCAAACCACAGTGTGCTCGAACAGCCTGCACAATTGGATGAGACGTCTTTACTTTGTATGGAACTGCAGCCAGTCCACGTGAGTCTGGCTCCCATGTTAGTCGGCCTTTAGCACTGTGAGCCAAATCAAAACACGTTTGGCCTGGACCAAGGAGCTCGTGTATTTTGAAACCAGAAGTCAATGGGACATGATTGTGTGCAACGATGCGACAGTTCGGGTCCAAGCAGGCAACACAATTCCTTGCAGCAAGCGTCTTTGCTTCT
>Ga0163148_10007555_pt1 | contig 10191 bp, 11 predicted proteins | sample OliLakLV19MP7P2_FD_148606 | JGI IMG/M metagenome (GOLD analysis project Ga0163148, IMG submission 148606) | Freshwater microbial mat bacterial communities from Lake Vanda, McMurdo Dry Valleys, Antarctica- Oligotrophic Lake LV.19.MP7.P2 | ecosystem: Environmental > Aquatic > Freshwater > Lake >... | reverse complement strand
GGGTTCGTCCGGTGCCATGGAAGGCAATGCGAGCTAGTTTAGCATCTTTCTGTTCGCGTTTGGTGCACAACTTAAGGTTGTCGGCCACTGTCTCGAGTAGGAATTGGAACTCCGGTTCATCATCAGGAGTTGGGTTAGGGTGCATGAAGAAATGGCATGCGAGGCATCATCAATCAAAGCGGCAGCCTGGACAGTGGGTTTGGAATCATCCAGGGGAGGTGGCATGTTCTTGCCAGAAGCAATTTGCTCAAGGTGATGAGCCGCAGGCTTGTGGGCGCACAGATTGGCTGTGGTGCGAGCGAAGATTGTCTCACGGTTGTCCTTCCAAACGTGGAAGGCATCGTCAATTCGAGAGTCGAAAGTGACACAGTCTGCAGCATCAACCATCTTCAGTTGGCTAGGCCAAAGATGTTGGCGATGTGATCGGGATCACAGCAGACTTTGCCAAATGCTGGGACCTCAGCTTCGAGTGTCAAAGCACGGGCGCCAGCTTTGGTGTGCATGGCCATGGGTCGCTTGGCTGGGCGAATGTTTCGAATGAGGTCTGGGTTGCAGACAGTCCCGTCAATGCCAGATCCAGAGTCCAGAAAAGAAAGACATCTGAGAGACGGGTAGGCGGAGGGGCCTGGGAGAAGCCAAAGACAGACTGAGGCTGGCAAGGTTCGTCCAGAGTGTTGAAGAACTGGAGACCCTGCCAGCTAAGGTCATCGGGTCGGTCACTCCTGCGATTCGAAGCAGGGGTGGAGGATCTCTGGGAGCGTCGACTGCCAGTCGAGGCATTGTCCGAGTGGGCATGTAGCTTCTTGCTTTGAAGCATGTTGACTCAGACTTGACTGAAACGATTGTGATCAAATGTCTTGAACTGTGGCAACTAAGGCCTGGTCCAAATGTTGAACTTGACGGTCACAAAACACCTCCAACAGTCTTTGGATTAGCAACTTTGATTGCCTTGGGAGTCGACTGCTTGGGGCTTGTGGTCTTAGCAGACTGCCCCGGACTTGCAGTCTTGGGGGATTGCTTTGGACTGGAAATCTTGGGAGCTTTGGGACTTGACGGCTTTGGGGATGCCAAACCAGGCTTGCGACTCTGTGGGTGTTCAGCTTGTTCGACTGGCGGTGGTTCAATTCCTGCCTTCTTGCACTCACTTCCAGTCCAAACTTTGGTCTCCTCTGTTCTTGTCCTGACTTGTTGTTTGTCCTCGGCTTCATCCTTGTTGTCGGAGAACTTCCGCACTCCTTCTTTTGCGTGGAATTCTTCAACTTGCCGGAGTCTGCCTGTTTCGCTCTCGGCAAGACCTGATGTGTCGGCTTCTGGTTCACCAACAACTCCAGAAGTGTCGACTGCTTGCACACTGGTGACACCGTCACTGCCTTCACCTCCAATGCCTTCTTGAGACTCCTCCGGTTCTCCTGGGTCTTCTTTGGTTTGTGCGAAGGCATGCAAAATTGGTTTGGCTTCTTCGGAATCATCAAAGTGAAGCAACCCCTTGGGCTGTTTTGCCTCGGGGATTCTGGTGGCAACTTTCTGTTCGATTGACTCTTCTGCCTCTTCACCAGGATCGTCAATCTCACCTCTTGCATCAAAGACCAACGTTTCTTCCATGGTGCTGGGACATTTGAGGGCACATTCATCTTCACTGCCTGAATCAGAGAAGTGCAACAGTCCTTTGATCTTGGGTTTGTCGTTTCTCTTCTTCAGGTCATGGGCGTTGACTTCGAGATCTGCTGCTGATTCTTCATCAGAGCTGTCTGAATCGGACAGCTCATGCTGGTTCAATCAGAGGCGTGTGTTGGCTTGCTGAGCTTGGAGGATCACATCAAAATCAACTCCTTCATCCTCGCACATCTTGCGTGCAGATTCCGCATCAGACACTTGAGTGACTTTGTGCTTGCTCGCCTTGACCTGTTCTTCTTGATCCTCGTCTGAGTCATTAAAGAGCAGGTCATGTTGCTTGGCCTCCGAATCGTCTTCCGAATGGTCAAAAATTAGGTCGTGTTCCTTGGCCTCCATCTTGTTGACTTTGGAACCTTGAGATGCATGCTCTTTGCCTTTGTCAAAATGGCATGCGGTGATCTTTGTCTTGGCTGGGTCAGATGGTCCATCCCAGGCTTTCTTGTCTGACTCTCCCAACGAGTTCCATGTCTCATGATCAATGCAGGCTTGAGACAGAGTGCCTTGCATTTCATTCACTTGGTGCTTCTGGTCATGGCCCTTCTTGAATCCTGAGCTCTTGTTGCTGTTCTTGTTGCCAAGACAACGGCCTGTCTTGGGATCGTGCTAATTCATCGCGTTCGCTTCCCAAATTGCGTCAAGGTCAAGGTCTGGATCATCTTCTTCTTGATCAAAGCCATGGGCGTTAGTCTCACAATCAAGTTCATGAGCAGCAGCACTTTGACAACAGCCACGACCTTTGCGAGTCTTCATGTTGTCACAAACTTGGGCTTGTTGGGCAAAAAGGGCGACATGTTCTCGCAGAGAAACACAGATGGATTGACCTGCTGCCTTTCTGGTTTGGCAACACAAATTCAAAACGTTCGCAAGATTGGGAAAGCCTGCCACAACATTCTGAAGCATGCAAACGGCCTGGTCATCATTGACATGAGAGTGAAGGCACATCTCATGGAACTTGTTGATCTTGTGTGTGCAGAAGGTGACAAACTGGCCTTGGATCCGAGTCCAGTTGCAGGCTTTCAACTTGATGCTTGCTGACCATCCCATGATTGCATCTCCATTCATTGAAGTGGAGACAGACTCATCACAGGTCTTGCATGTTTTCTCCCAAATGGCGCGAGTGTCTTTGGTCTTGTCGCAGAACTTGACAATCGACTTGGCCTCGTGATTGAGCATTGTGTCCTTCATCGTCTTGCATAAATTCTTGAACTGTCCCGATGTGCTGTCCAGGGTGTTGATGCCTCTGAGCTTCTTGTGGGGCTGATGATGATGGCGAGCAAGAAGTGCTCAAAGGATCATCTTGAAATTCATTTCGAGTGGGACGAGAACTCTGACTTTGACATGCTGCAGTGAATGGATGTTGGCTGCTGTCATGTGGATGAAAGCTCCAAGGAAATGGACAATTCCATTGTGGTTCAACGCAAGACACACAGGATAACTTTTGACTTTGGCAAGCGGTGCACCACATGCATTCACAAATGCAGTCAACAAAAGTGTCATGCTCTGCCTTCTCTTCCTCTGCTGGAGTCAAAGCGACAGTTGCGCTTGTTTTGGAACTCTGCTGCGACAAATGTCAATCTGATTGATGACAATTCTTCGCCGTCAATTCGGCCACAAACAATGGACACAATGTAGTGACAATGCCTCCAAAGGAAACTTTTCTGCTCTGATGTTTCACCAACAAAGCAGATGTGATTTCACATCTCTGTTGGCAAGATTGCTTGCACTGTGTGCATGTTTCGTCATTGTGACATGCTGTTGTTGCCACACATCCGCAGGATTGCACAATGTCGCAACAGAACACGGCGTGGGAACTCAACGTTTGGTTCCCTTCTTGTGTTCCGGATTTGATCTTGTGTCTTTGTTTTTGGGATGCACAACAGTTCCGGGTCTGGAACTCGGGACATGCCTCTGATTGGTGGAATGAACTGAATGAGGGATGAAATCGCACCTTTGTCATTCTGCTGTTTCCTCACTGTGTGGGGCGCGAAGCCACTTGATGAAAAACTTTCTGACCAATCTGACTTTGGGTTCAACTGAAGCCAGCAGCAACAGATGGGGCTGCCAGCGTTGGAATCTTTTGCCTTGAGCAAAACTTTCATGAGCAAGTTCGTTTTTGATCCTTCCTCAAAACATTCTGTCAGGGACAGGGGCAGGTTTGGTTTTGGTTTTAGTTTTGGTTGGAACAAATCGATTTCAGGCGAGTTTTGACAATGAACGCAGTGCTGCAACAGCTGCTTCAATGCTGCTGCTGCTGGCTGGGCTGCTGACTGACTTCGTCAGCAGCCAGCCAGCCAGGAATGGCGCTGTGTGGCTAGCTAGCAAGTGCATGGAACACTTCCTTCCGATCAACCTCAACATGACCAACCAGTGCCCAACCAACAATTCATCTGACAAGGCAGCGGAGCTGGATGCCTCCGCCAGAATCTGGATTTGCCTTTCACAACAAACGCCAACAGAAGCGTTGCCACTGTTTGCCAAAAATCAACAGTTGTCCAATGCCATGCCAATGGGAAAGCAGCAGACGCCCCCACTTGAGCAACCAATTTTGTTCAGGTCATCAACAAACCCAATCCAAACACGCAATGGTCAACACAACAATGGTCACAAGTTTGGAAGCGGACGAAATGGCAGCAAGTGTGGCACCAGGTGAAAAACACCGCAGTGGGGTCAGAGTTGATGGCAAGTTCAGAAGTGGGCGAAATTGGAGCAAGCGTGGCACAAGGTGAAAATCACTGCAGCAGGGTCAGAGTTGATGGAGCAACTGTGCTGTGCAGGTTCAAAAGCAGATGAAACAGGAGCGAGTGTGGCACCAGGTAAAAACCACTACAGTAGGGCTAGAGTTAATGGAGCAACTGTGCTACAAAACAGTCTGAATTTTTGTGACCAAACCAAAAAGGGTCCTCCTCCTCAACATTCGTCAGGCGGAGTAAACGTCAATTTCTGAACCTTCGGCGTCTGACGTATTTCGAATAATTGGGAAGATACGAATCATTACCTTCGGATTCGCCGGTACTTCGAACACGAAGACTCCATTAACAAAAAAAAAACATCTCCGGTCCAAGCGGACATCATTAGCAGCTACTTCAAGTAGTATTGTCCCGGTGGTTTTGACGGCACGTCGACAGTACTACTTTTTAGATACTTGGGCTGGTCAAAAAAGAAGGAATGGAGCAAATAGGAGTCATTCTTCATTTTTGGATCCTTGTGGAACATGATGGAGTCCTCCGAATAGCCACTGGTCAGCGGTATCTCGAAAGTTTGTTTTTATATTGTTCCCAATTACGGGAGTTTACCGGTGGTTTTGCGGAAAAACGTTTCGATCCTTAAATGCAGACAACAATGAGAGAATGGCAGTTCCTTCGCACTAGCTGTCACCTGGATGTCTTGTTTGCTCGTAGATGACTTTTGGAACTGCAATGCCCCCGCCCAAATTGGGCACAAAAAGGAGCGTCCTCATGCGAGACTCATTCATCATGGACTCATTTACGGAAGATGCGCTCATCAGCGCATGCGACTGGTTGTTGCTGGCCCTGTCCTTCACAATTGGCGAAGAAGGTTGCTCAGGAGAGCATCCAAGACCAAGTGCCCATGCAAGACAACAGATGCATGTTTTGACCGCCACAAAATGCCCAGAAGACGTTTTGTTCTGGGTGGCATGACACTAGCTGTCGTCACAAGACAAGTCGTTCCCAACAAGACAACAAGTCTGTGACTGGTGCGCCGATTCTTCATGCAGAAGCATTGTTCATCTCAGTGGAGAGAGGATTGCGTCGATGGATCTTGAGCCGAACCTCTCTCAAATGTCACATTCATTTTTGCTTCATTCTGAAGCTCACAATTTTCATTTCCAAACAACTCAAAACCTCTGTGGCTTTTGGCGCAGTGCATTTTGACATCAAACCACAAATCGTCACATTGCAAAACAATTTTTTCACTTTGAATTTGTTCAACCATGAAAGTTTCTGTTCCCAAAGAATTTGGAAACACCAACAAGAAACTCATTCTCCCATGACTCTTTGAGCATCTACTCCGATCCGAGTTACTTCCGTACCGGCAGACAGGCACTACACTGTAATAGCTAGCTAGCTACTAGTAGTAGACTGTACTAGCTAGCTAGCGCTACTAGTAGTAGCTAGCTAGCTAGCTAGTAGCGAGCAACACTACTAACTACTACTATCATAGCTATCTCTACTAGTCTCTAGCTAGTAGATAGTAGCTAGTAGCTACTAGCTATCGTTGTTGTAATTCTCCCACCCGAATGTATTTCCCCCCTTCTTCTGCTACTTACTACTCTAGTTAGAGATAGTAGTATCTACTACTCTAGAAGTAATCGTTGACTGCTTTATCTCCTACGTACAGCATGTGCTCACAATATTACCCGTTATCCAAAACTGCTACTGCTACTATTATTGTAGTAGGGTTAGTAGATGAGGGCTGTCCTTTCGCCTTCAGAATCAATAGACGGCTCTACGACTCGAGAACTGATTCCACTCGTCCGAGTTTAAACATTCCACTCTTCCGAGTTTAACGTACCCACAGCTGCATCAACAAGAGGTCCAGTCCATCACCAGCAGTTTTTTTGGTTCCAAGAAACCGTACTCGCTTCCATCCATCATGGCACCGCAAGAAGGCGAAGAAACAGAACCAGAGGTCGTCTCTCCTCCCTTGACGAATACTATTCGGAGGCCTCCCAACGCGATGAATCGAAGTGGTCGTGATACGGCCACGGACTACAGTCGCAATGGCGACACGACACTCGAAGATGACGATGCAAAGTCACTACAGTTCCGGTAAGTCCCCACAAGCAAAGAAGTACCATCAGCAAGGGGCAACGACTGAAGCACGCTGGCCGACAAGACCAAGAGGCACCTGTACCACTCACGGCATGCCGACTGACCACTTTTTCTCTTGCTCCCTTCCTTATTTGTTGGCTATGGCCAGTCGTAAGAAAATGGCGAAGACCAGGACTCCTCTCGAGGTCGTTGACGAAATTCAAGATGGATCCCTAGTAGATGGGTCGAATTTGTTGTCGTCGTCGTCGTCGTCCTCCTCCAATCGGAGTGCCGCAAACGCCGCAAACGATGACGAATCTCAAATGGGATCGCATGATTCGCACACCTCCGGTCCCCACGGACTTGGTCTTTCGCGATATGGCCGTGCACGTTCGTTTACTCAGTCGGTCAAAAGACCCACTGGTAGAATGCCTGTGGATGTTGCCGATCTGGAATTTGGTCCTTTGGAATTGGAAGGCCTAGAGAATGTTGAGGACAACAATTCCGAAACTTCACACACTTCCAAGGGCTCGGATACGCTCATGGAAGAAGCCATTGTGGCCGGGTTGATGGACACGGCCAAGTGGAAATTGATCAATTACATTTGGCAAAATTACTTGCAAGGTGTTGCCAAGTTGATTGAGAAGATTCTCAAGTGTATCAAGGGCAAGTGCCAGGAAGAACTCGAAGAACATGGTCTCTCACAAAAGCAGCAAGTGGATGCCAATGGCAACCCTCAAGGCAATTCCAATTCCAATGTCGTCCAACAACAAATGGCCGTGCAGGCCGCTCAAGTGGCCGCGAATCGAGTCTCGGATATTGTGGCTGAAGCTACCAAGGCTGCCGCCGCAGGTGGGTACATGCAAGGTGTTGCACGCAGCAATCTTTTTCAACAGGCGGCTGTGGCGGCAGGAGTCGTCTTGGTGGCTTTGGTGGCCAGTACCTTTGTGGGGGCACGCGATGTCAATAAAGCTGGCATTGCGAGTCCTACTATGAATGCCAGTGACACGTCGCTGATGCCTCCCGTGACGAACAATAACACTAATGATACACTCTCCCTTCCAGCGCTTCCACTCGACACACCACTTTACGATGAGGGTGAGGAGTGGATTCCACCCGATTGTGGTCCCCAGCAAGAGCTCAAGGAAGGAAGGATGGAATTGCAAATTGAAGGTTTGACCGACAACGTTACTCGGTATTATCAACCGCAGTTGCAATTGTTGTTTCGAGATACCTACAATGAGATTACGGGCATGTGTTTGGATCCTTATCAACGTGTCCTTCATCAAGCTACCATTCTGACGGAGGATGATGAACAAGGGGACTCGTTATTGCAAACACGTTGGATCGACATGGAGGATCCCGACGCGGTGGCTGCTGCTTCCGCTGGTTCCTCTGCCATAGTCACAACCGATATGCTGCTGCATACCAACAGTGCCAGCGACGACGCATTCGCTGGCTTGACACCTGTTACCACCATTCGATGGACCGCTACGGTCGATTGCAGTGGATGTCCTGATTATGAACCTCTCTACGGGATTGCTGCTGACGATCTAACGGATGGTGGTGGTGGCGGCGCTGCTGCTGCTGCTGGCAATGGAACTCGACGAGAACGCCAACGAAGGGCTCGGAGATTCCTACAAACAGAAGAGGCACAAAGCACCACCGCCACAAGTACAAGCACGAGTGGAACCACTATGGTGACACCATCATTGCCATTGTCACTGGAGGAATTCTTTCCACTCTTTGCTGCCAAATTCATCGCCAAGATAAAAGAGTTTTTTGCACTGCAACGACAAGAGCTGCAAGGAAGTGGTATTAGCTCTGAAGTGCTGGCATCATTGCCTGACACTGCGAATCTTGCCATTTTTGCTGGAGCCACCTTTTCCATGATCGACAACGGACAATCAGGATCCATTGTCATGACCATTGGTCGTGAACAAATTCAACTTTACACGGAATTCATCCTGGGTCAAAACATATCGGTGGTGACACCCTTTGGAAGTGTTAAGGCCAATCTTGATACCTTGAGTGACTGCATTGATTACATAGAGCAGCAACGACAACAACAACAAGGCAACACTGGAGGAACCAACAGCGATTCAGATACGGACACGGATACGGGCATGGATCAAATCTGTGAATCGGTGGCTCGGCTGACAGTGGGTTTAGACCTTAGTTTGGTAGCGGAATGTTTGCAGCAAGACCAAACGACTCTCTCTCTTGAATGCCAGGAGGTGCTTCCGGATTTGTTGGATGCCCTTGGTGATGCTAGTTTTTCGATGAATCTAGCAGGGGAAGAGGACAGTAGCAATGGAGACGCAAGCTTTGCTTTCACGCCCCCAGTCGACAACTTGGACAAGGGACAAGAAAGTTTGCTGGTCAGTCCGGCAAGTACAGCAATTCCTGAAGAAACGATTCCAGCAGGGGGAAATCTACCTGCCCTGCTGAGCAACATAGAAGAACCAGCATTGTCACCGTTGCCTTTAGCATCCACTTCGCCTGCAGTACCAGCAACGACAGTACCAGCAACGACAGTACCAGCAACAACAGTGCCAGCAACAACAGTGCCCGCAACAGCCGTGCCTGCAACAGCCGTGCCTGCAACAACAGTGCCGGCAACAACATCACCAGCAAGCCCTGCACCAGAAACAAGTCTTCCCGCCACAGTGGCCCCAGAGCCTGTAACAACCATTCCGCCCGTTCCGATCGCTTCGCCTGAAACAGCAGCACCAGCAAGCGTTGCGCTTCCCACAGCGTTGGCAACTGCACAGGCACCAGAACCAGAAACAGAAACATCGTCACTCCCTCCAACAGTGCAGCCAACTTCGACTCAACCTGCGTCGATTCAACCAGCTGCAGGGCCAACCGCTGGTCCCACAGATGCCTCGACAGTCTCTTCTACTACTACTTCGCCAAGCAAGGCCTCCACACGCAACCCAACCACTGACCCCCCAGCTGCAGCTACAATCTCTGCCCCTGTCTCTGTGCCTGTATCAATATCACCGACACCAATCCCAAGTCGTAATCCCTCACCAGGCCCAACTCCCGATCCAACTTTGCCCCCAACACCACGTCCAACCCCAAATCCTACTCAGGATCCCACTGTGCCCCCAACACCGAGTCCATCCCTGCGGCCGACGGCGTTCCCAACTGTGAGACCAACGTTACCTCCAACACTTGATCCAACACCTTTGCCCACAAACAAGCCAACATCAATCCCAAGCACAAAACCCACCACTGCAATGCCTAGCAATAAGCCTTCTGCTGTTCCTACAGCTGTGAATCGTTGCACCCAAAACAAATCGCCTGTTCAAAAGCAGTATTATGTCAGCTTCTCTGGTGGCACAGTGAAAAGTGCTGATGGCCTTCTCAACACCGGCTTCCTCTCGGCAGATGCTTCAGTCCAAAAGCAAGAGTGCTCTCCAAATCTAATTGCTGCATCTGTCCAATCGAGAATGCAGCAGACATCATTGTCAACTAGAACACAAGAGAGACAGCGGCACCTGCAGGCTATCACAGAAGTGATTGTCTTTGACACCATCACACTGCAGGTAAGCAGTGCCGAGTGCATGTATGCCGACCAGGCAAATGAGGCTTCATTCCTTGCAAACCTGAATTCAGTGTTGAATGACGCTACTGTTGTGGCATTTGACGTGAGTTGCACCATGCCGGAAGGCTTTCCGCAAACGGCAGCCCCCTCAACCACATCCCCAACCACAACCTCCCCAACAACGACCTCGCC
>Ga0163148_10007554_pt1 | contig 10192 bp, 10 predicted proteins | sample OliLakLV19MP7P2_FD_148606 | JGI IMG/M metagenome (GOLD analysis project Ga0163148, IMG submission 148606) | Freshwater microbial mat bacterial communities from Lake Vanda, McMurdo Dry Valleys, Antarctica- Oligotrophic Lake LV.19.MP7.P2 | ecosystem: Environmental > Aquatic > Freshwater > Lake >... | reverse complement strand
CTCTAGCCCCCATGGCGTCACCAGCAGCGCGATTGTGACCGGTGCAGAAGACCTCGACACGGCCCTGACGATCACGATTACGGCGCAAATGGCCAACGTCAGTGAAACGATCACCCTTGAAGCCTTCTCGGTCGAGGTGAGAAACCCATGATCCGTAGCATCAAATCGATCAATGATGCCGGCGCGATTGCCGGCGAGTTCCCGCCCTGCATTGCGCGCATCTACGACGGCGCAGCCGGGGAATGGATCTGCTACGAGAACGGCGACGCCGTGCCCATCCTGGCGCAGCCCGAGGACGACGCGCGCACGCCGTCCAAGTTCAGCGCGGACCTGCGCGCCAAGCTGACGGCCGATCTGGCCGAGGCTGAGCCAGAAATCATCACACAGAAAGAACTCTAATATGACCCTGAACCGTGAGCAAGCCGTCTCAGCGACCGTTGTCCTGCGCGTTTCCCTGACCATCCCAGCCAACGCATCAGCGGCAGATACGCTTGCCTCCCTGTCGGGCCTAGCCGCTGCGGTGCTTGACCGCGTCATCGGCGTGAAGGTGCTCGGCCTTGACACGGCCGGTGCCAGCCGTGCGGCGATGATTGCCGGCGACTCAGCCGGGTCTCTCCGGCAGTTCGTTCTTGCTGGTGCCGACTACTACGAGCCGGCTATGGTTGACCATCGCTTTACCTTCCTCAAGGCCGCCGCTGGCGGATCGTTTACCGCCGTCGTGGTCTTCTATCTGACTGGACCGGCCTAAGTGACCGGATCCAAGGAGGCCAACGACCTGGCTGGCAAGATCCTGCTGAAGCGGGTGAAGGCTGCCAAGCGGGCGAAGAAACGCTTTGACGAGTCCGGCAAGGAAGTCTGGCGTTACGGCTATTCGACCGACTACAATTTCGAGTATCAGAACATGTCGAATGCGTCGTTCAAGGCGAAGGTCGCCAAGACGACGGAAGCGATTCAGATCATGGTGCCGATGCTGATGCCGCCGAATCCGAATCGGCTTGCGGCTCCGCGTGCGTGGTCTACCCCCGAGTCAATGGCTCGCTCTGAGCGTCGCAGCGCGTACGTCAACTACACCGTCAAGAAGACTGACCTCTCGACCCATTCCCGCCAGGTCGGCACCGACGCAGTGATCTATGGCCGTGGCGTGGCGTGGACTGGCATGCACCCGCGCAAGGGACTGGTCTGCACTGAGTGGGACAGCGTGCGGAATCTACTCGTTGATCCGAATGCCAAGACGTGGGATCAGGTCGCCTGGATCGGCCGGGAACGGTATCGTCCCAAGTTTGAAGTGATGGACGAAGTGAAGGGCATCCCTGGCGCGGCCGAGATTGTGCGTGAAGCGCGCAGTACGTCCAAGCGGGCATCTGACGCTGAGGCCAAGTACGACTGGGAGCAGCGCGACACGAACGCGGACTGTATCCACTACTACGAGATTTACACCCGCGTCGGCATTCACAATGATCAGGGCGGCTTGGACTGGCTGCGCGCGATGGCCAAGGGCACTGGCCTGCCGACTGACGACAAGACCATGGCGGAAGCTGCGCTTGAGCTTGAGGAATCGCCGCGCAAGTACCTGATCACTGACGATGGCCGGGTCATCGCTGACATGGACTGGGAGATTCCGTTCTTCCACCCCAAGATGGATTCTTGGCCGTGTAGCGTCTTGGACTTCTATCCGAACCCTGAGTCGATCTGGCCGGTATCTCCGCTGGAATCTGGCCTGGGCTATCAGCGCGCCATGAACTACCTAGCCACGGTCATGATGGGCCGCATCAAGTTCTCGTTCCGCACCCTGATGGCGGTGGTGAAGCAGAACCGCAACGGCCTGTCGGACGATGACAAGTTCAAGATCCTGGAAGGCCCTGACATCAACGCCATGGAACTGGACATCCAGGGCGATACGGCGAAGATTGGGGATTACCTTCAGCAGTTCGACTGGAAGAACGATTACATCGCCGCTGCCATCCAGGCATTCAGCTTCTTTGAAACCCTGTTTGAAAAGGCGACTGGCCTGTACGCCATCCTCTACTCGGGCGAGGGGCAGACTCAGTCCCGCACCGCACAGGATGCGTCGATCAAGGATCGCAATAGCCGCAACCGCATCGAAGACCTGCGCGATCAGGTGGCCCGCTTCCATAGCGACATCGCGCGCAAGGAAACCTTTGCTGCCGGCTTCCTGCTGACCCCAGAGACGATCCAACCTCTGATGGGCGACCAGGCGGCGATGGAGTGGGGCACGTTGGTACCTGACGGGGCCACGACCCCCGAGGGCCTGATGATGCTCTACCTGCAAAACGGCATGGATGTCAATGCTGCCATGGAGCGCGCCATCCAAGTGGCCCCCTTCGCCTACACCATCGATGATCTGGCCGAGGAATCGGACTGCGACATTGAGGTGTCCAGCGCCCGCCGTCATGACCTGGATCAGCAGATCGATGCCATGAAGGAACTGTGGAACCAGAACGGCACAGTCATGCTTCAGAGCATGGATCCGATCGAAAAGGCTGAGGGCTATCACCAGCTCGCGGCGTACAACAAGCTGCTTGGACTGACTGAGGCTGCCAATCGCCTGACCGGCTTGGCGCAGCACTTTGAGCAGATGGCCATGATGCCTATGGGGCCTCCCGGTGCTCCCCCTCCTGGCGATCCGACGCTTGCATAATCACACATATGTATAACACTCGTTAACATATGGCCAAGCGCGAGATTCGGACCCCAGGCGGCGTTGTTACCTACTACCTGGATGACCGGGAAGTGACCCACAAGGTGTTCCACGGCGACTGGCACGTGAAGCCGCCCAACTACGAGAAGGGCGAGTGCCCGACCGTTAAGCCTGACCTGGGCGACTTTACCAGCGAGCGGTGTCAGATCACTGGCAAGCGTGGTCGCTACATGCCCCAGTTGGCCAAGTTCCGTGGCGATAAGCGCGCGGTCTTTGAGCACGTCAATGATGCGTCGGCTGCTGCCAAGCGGCGCGGCATGAACGTGGAGAAGGCGTGAGTCGCATCCCAGTTATCTGGATCACTGGCGATGGGCATCGGTGCCGTATCCCCAAGGGACCAGCATGGGGCGGGGTATGGCGTTTGGTCCGCGCATATGACCGCAAGCGGAGGCGAGCCCTCGTGACCCTGGCCCGTGGCCGTATTTCAGTGATGGAATGCACCCGGAGGACCGAGGCGGCCAGGAACCGGATCGGCGCCCTATGGGACATCACCCTCTCTGGAAAGTACGCCAACGCTTAGTCCCGTAATCACACATATGTATACAGACGCTAGCTTTAAGGAAACACAGGAATACAATGCCCGATAGTACCGACTCGCCCGCTTCATCGGATACCGTTGACTCTGCCCCGGCAGTCATCAGCGAACCGGCTGAAACGGCAGCGCCAGCACAGGAATCAGCTTCGGCTGACACTCTCAGTGCGGATGCCAACCCCGGATCTTTGCCAACCGATAAACCGCAGACTAATTCTCTGCCAGCTACAGGCGAGGCGCTTCCGCAGTTGAAGCCCGAGGAAATTAAACAACTCCTCAACCTCCGCTCTCTGTATGGCCGGCAAGCCCAAGAACTGGGCGAAGCTCGCAAGCGTGCGGAAGCCTATCAAGGCCTTCCCTCGCCCGAGGAAATCCGCGCAACTCTAGAGCAGCGCCAGCGTGAAGCTGATGTGCAGAAGCTCCAGCAGTGGCATCCAAAGCATCCCGACCACCAGACGGCCATGAGCCGATTGGAGCGGGTGAAGCACTACAGCGCAGCCGTGCAAGGCGCGACGCAGGGGCTTCCGCAGGAATCGCATGACGACGTTAAGGCCCGTATCGCGCAGTCGATCGGGATCTCAAACGACGATATTCAATTTCACAATCAGTGGGTGCAGAACGACCAACAGGTTCGCCAAGAGCTTGCCCGTGACCCTGAAGGGTTCATTGAGCAGCGTGTGGCGGCTCTCTTGGAACGCTCTCTGGATACGAGGTTCTCCCAGTTCGAGCAATACCAGACCGCGCGCGTGCAGGCCCAGCAGTACCTCTCTGAAAATGGGAAACTGATGGAGGCCAATCGTGAACGCTTCCTGGAACTCATGCCCCAATTCGGGCGTGATGGCGCCCTCAAGCTGATCCAGCTAGAGGCCGAGAATAAAGGACTGCGGGCAAACATCGGTAAGGCGACAGAGGTCCAGGCGACGGCCCAGGCGCAGCAGGCAGCCCTTCAGAAACGTTCACGGGTCAGCCGTGATCAGGTTTCACAGCCAGTGGCAACCGATGCGCTCTCGATCGGTACGGCCAAGGGACTTAAGGGCATGGCGCTCATCCAGTTTATCAAAACTCATAACACACGTCAAGCACACTAAGGATTCTTTATGCCTACCGGCCTTACTCCCGCCTCTAATTTCTCACCTTTGGTGGATGAGTCCACGACCCAGCAATTCATGCGCGGTGCGTGGGATGCGACCAAAAAGGTTCGCTTCCTCCTCGAAAAGATGGAGCAGAACGGCAACATCCAGAACGACGGCGAAGGCGCCTTCTTCGAGAAGAAGATCCTCGTCGGTGAGTTCCAGGCTTCGGAGCGTGCGGACCTCGCGGCCCGTAACTTCGCTCGTCGCCAGCACTACATCACTGCCCGTGCCCCCTGGGGCTTCATGGACATGACTGATGTTCTGTCGGATCGCGATCTGGCTCTGAACACCGGCGAGTCGGCCAAGGTCAAGCTGGCTGAAGGCCGTCTTGAGCGCATGGGCAAGGACTTCAAGAAGGCCGTGAGCAACCGTATCTTCACCCGCAATCGCGGCGCGAACACTGCCCTCGGCATTGCCGCCTCGACGATTGCCAACGGTGCGGACGAGCCGATTAACGGCCTGCCGACTCTGTTCGGTCACGGCTCTTCGACGACCGGTTACAGCCCGCTCACCGGCACGACCGGCACCACCATTGCTGACGCTGACCGTGAAGCCCTGCCTAACACCACCTACTTCGGTCAGACCACCCTTCCGGGCGGACTTGCTGGTGTGGATAACGCGATCACTGAAGCGTATAGCCCGGTGATTGGCAACTGGTCGTCCACCACCTTCGACACTGCCGGCGCTAGCTCACTGTGGAACGTGAACGGTCTGAACTTCCTGGACTACATGAACCAGCGTCTCAGCCGTGCGAATGACTCTGATGAGATGCCCGACTGCGGCGTCACCACCAGTGTTATGTACCTTGGACTGAAGCAGCTCCTTGCTTCGCGCCAGCGCATCATCATCGACGACTCGATCAAGAGCCCGAATGCCGGTATGTTCCCTCGCCGGTTCATCCCCTATGAGAACATCACTGTCTCGTGGGACGATGATTGCACTGCCAACGTCATCTACTTGCTCAACAGCAACAAGATGTACTTCAAGACTGTTCCTGTCGTCTCGGCTGGCCATGCTGGCGGCGATGGTGCGACGGGCAGCGCGGGCGAGATGTTCAAGGTCACTCAGCAGCACTCGATTGAACAGGGTGGTCATCTGACCGCCGTCCAGTTCATCGGTCAGCTTGTGTGTGAGCCCCGCTACCAGGGCGTCGGCTACAACTTCGCCTAATAAATGGAATGCACCCCGGTCGCCTACGGGCCGGGTATCGTCTCTCTTTTTACTCAATCAAACCTTAAGGAATCTTTCATGGCTTATGATGTCATCCAGGCTTTGCCCATCGGGCAGACCTCCACTAACGCGGTGTTCGCCAGCTCGGTCGGCACTCTCGCTGTCGTCAACGGCGTTACCTACCGGCTGATGATTTCGGACACTGCGGCGATCACGCTGGCGGCGAACAACTTCTGTAAGTTCAAGACCGGCTCGGCTGCCACATATGTGGTTGACGCGGTTACTGGTGCCGCCGCGATTCGCGGGACTGTCGCTGGCATCCCCCAGCTTCCGAGCGGCGTGACCACCTGGGCGCTGAGCACCTACGCCTGGGTTGCCCGCGCTGGTCGCGTGACTGGCACGACCGCTGGCGCCGTTGCTGTTGGTGTTGGCCTCGCCACGCACTCGACTGCCGGTGCGGTTGATGACACCACCGTGACGTACGACACCGTGATTGCCCGCGCTCCGACCGCCATTGGCTCGGCCACGACCGGCGTTCTGGATCTCGATCTGGAGTAATTTGCACCGCACATAGTGCTGGTTGCTGGTGTGGGTGAGCGACCCCACCACCCTGACGGGGAAGAGGGTTGCTTGTTTTTTAAGGGAGCACATGGCTGCGTCTGAATACTTTAAAGTCGCTCAGACGATCAACGATGCGTTTACGTATCGGAGTGCCGGCGCCAACGTGACGGGCCTTACGCAGGCGTCATTTACGATTCGTCTATCAAAGGACGGGGTTGGCAACCAGTCAACGACTGGCATTACCATCGCTGAAGTCAGCGCGGCTAATAACCCTGGACTCTATTCCGTCACGGCCTCTGGCTCGACGGGATTCCCTGCTTCCACTGGGTCCTATGACCTGGTCATTTTTCGTGCCTCGGCCCCTGACGACTACTGGACCTCGACGTTCCGCATTACGTCGGACGGGACTGGCGCCGGTACGTGGGGCTCGGCCGTGTTTACAGCGACCGCCTCCAATGGGCGTATCTTCGACGGCGCAGCGGCCCTTGCTGGCGCTACCGTCCGCATCCTCAACTCGTCCAGCGTCATCCTGGCGCAGACTGTCTCCGACTCGTCCGGCCTGTGGGGACCGATCTACTTCCCGGCTGACGGCACCTACACCATCAGTGCGTCCAAGTCGAGCTATACCATCGCTACCGGCTCAATCACCGTGTCATCGAGCATCGCCACTGGACCGGCTGCGGACATCACGCTGACCGCCGTGAGCGCCACCAGCGGCTTCCTGGCGAGCAACCTGTGGGCCTACGCCGGTCGCATGATGCGTGATCGCAACGGCACCAAGGCTGACCAGGAAAAGCGTGAGTCGGTGGACGACGCGCTGGAGATGATCTCGCTTGATAAGCGGTGGCCAAAGTACCACACGCTGGGCGAAGTGAAGCTGAACGCGGCCTACGCGACGGGCACGGTGGCCGTCACCAACGCTAGTGCCACGGTCACGCTGACGGGTGGGACGTTCCCGAGCTGGGCCGCGCTGGCTGCCCTGTACGTCAATGGCCAGAGCTATCGGATTTCCACCAGGGACTCCAATACGCAATTGACCCTGGCCACGACCTGGAACCAGGCGACTGCCGCAGCGGCAACCTTCTCGTTAGCGCAGCACGCCTACACCCTGCCGTCTGACCTTCAGCGCATCGATCAAATCCTGTTCGACCGCTCGTGGGTATGGGGCGATACGCCTATGTCGAACGCCTTCCTGCAAGTCCTGCGGGCAGGCATCCAGATGGGCCAGACCCGTGCGCGTGGCTGGGCGATTGCCAACGATCAAATCTGGTTCTGGCCGTGGCCAACCGAGGCGATCACGGTCAACGTCCTGTACTACCGTCGTCCGGCCAAGTTGGTCACGGGAACTGACATTGCGGACTGGGACAGCATGCACGAGGTGCTACTGCGCCGGGCTATCGATTATCAGGTAAGCCTGCGCGGTGAGTCAGTGGCTGGCTCGTCTGAAAAGACGAAGGAGGCCTACGTCTCGGCCCTCGATAGCGCATTCGCCGCTGACAAGACCCCGGTGTCGCGTGAGCTTGGTGCTAACTCCTACAACTCATCCCGCCCCTTCCGTGGCTCGACGATCTCCTGATGGCTGAAAATAAACAGTGGGACGGAATCCGTGATGACACCACGGACATTGACAGCGGCTTTGCTCTTGGGAATAACTCGCGCGGCATCTCTTTGTACGTCACTGGCGAGATTCGCCGTCGTCCTGGGCTGACCTACCTCTCCGACCATGGCGGCACTGCGGTAGGCACCTTCTCGTCCCCGGTGGCTGGAAACTTCCTCGTCATCTTCAAGGCGTCCGGCGAGCTTAAGAGCGTGACCCTATGACCACCATTAAGACCGGGCTGAAGGCGGACAAGCCGGCCGTATTCTCGACCATCAACGGTCGCCTCTACGCGACGAATGATTTCGACCGTGTCCAGGCATGGGACGGCGTATGGGCGTCAACCCGTGACGCTGGGATGGCCGCCCCTGCCACCGTGCTTGGCGCAGGTACCAACGCGGCGGGAAACGTCACTCTAGGCGTCCACCTAGTGCGGTATCGCTACACCGATTCCACTTCGCCTGGCGCTGCATATCGCAGTAACCCGAGTGCTGCCGTCAGTATCACGGTGGCCTCCACGACCAAGACGCTGAACTTCACTGTTGGCGCAGCGGCGACGGACATCATCCGCTCAACGGATTCCAAGTGCGACACCATCCAAGTCGAGGCGACACTTGCCGCCGGATCGACGTACTATGTGGTAGGAACGCTCGCTAACGCCGGGGTTGCTTCATTCAGCTACAACGTCTCGGACACCACGCTGGCCGCGCTGGACCTGACTTCACTCTATGATGACTTCGGCCACGAACAGCCACCGGCCGGTTCTATTATCGCAGAATGCCGCAATTACGCTTTCATCGGCGGCGGTCACGCACGGACGATCACTTGTGGAGCCACCAACAATAGCGCAACCGTTACTAGCGCGGCGGCATTCTCAACTCTGTGGGTTGGGCGCATGGTCAGATTCGGCGCTGAGACAACGCAGTACTTGGTCACTGCGGTAGCTAGTACGTCCAGCCTGACGGTGACGCCGGTCTATGCCGGGACAACCAACGCCGCTGCATCAGGCGTGTTCTACGCGAAGAATAACCGTATCTACTGGAGCAAGGCGGGCTTCCCCGAGAGCTTTAAGGCGGTCACTCGTGTGCGGGACGTGCTCAACGGACGCGGAGACAGACTAGTCGGCATGTCCGACTTCCTTGGCGATCTCTATCTATTTGGCACTCGCTCTATCCAGCGGCTTGTTTTCCAGGCCGATCCAGGCACCGGCGAGCTGAATACCATTGCCGGCGAGTTTGGCGTCTGGAATCAGCGGTGCATCTACGGCCTCGACGGCGCGCTATTCGGCTGGGGCGCTAACGGCGCATGGATGATGACGGGCGGGCGTCCGCGCTGGATCAGCAAGAAGATCGACACCACGGTCGCGGCGCTGGTGAATACCGCATTGTCGGACCAGTTCTTTGCGGTGTATGATCCCAAAGAGAAAATCATCCGCTGGCATTTCGTCGCTACTGGCGGATCGGTCCCCAGGCACGCGATGACCTATGACATCGTTGGTGATCGTTGGATCATTGACCAATGGCGTCAGGGCATCGATGCCGGCGTCACAGTCGCTAGCGGGACTGGCAATCTTCGCCTCGCCGTGACTGACAGCACCAACGGCCGAGCGTGGTATGCAGAGGGCGCATCTGATGGCGTACCTGCCGCCTCTACCGGCGATTACACCGTCGCCGCTGGCAGCACCACGACCGTCATCCAGATCACGGGCAGCAGCCTGCCGACTGGCACCGGGACTGACCTGGCAGGAACCATCCTGTATGATGTGACCTCGGCGCAGGAACGCCTGGTCGCAAGCAATACCACGTCGGCCATTACCCTGAGCACGGCACTGAGCGCGGCCCCGGCTAGCGGCGCATTGGTCTACGTCGGCGCCATTCCCTGCGTGGTTGAGTCCAACTGGACCATCTTTGACGGGATGGAGGAAAAGACTAGCCCGCCGTGTCTCTGGCTGAAGTTTATTCCGCAGGCTGCCGGTACGGTGCGCGTTGAAGTGTATAAGGACTTCTCGACTACGCCAATTCCTTGGACTAAGTCCGTGTCGGATATTGCCCCTAAGTATCTGTCATGGACCAATAACGCCACCTTCGCCACCCTGTCGCTGACGACCACGGCGACGAATGATGGATTTGTCAACATCCCATTGTTCTCAGACTGGGCACGGTCGTGGAAGTTTAAGCTGACGGTTCTCAGCCCGGCCGGATCACTGCGCTTGCTGGACTCTGAGTTTAAGTTCCAGGACAAGAGCAATAAGGGCCAGGAGACGACCGAATGACCGGGATCAGGGCGAGCAATACCGGCCTTCAGGGCGATGATGATGATTACGCCTACCAGCAATTGGTGGGCGATACTGAGCGACTGAGCCAGCGGGCACAGACGTTGGCGGATCTGATTACCGCGGCCCAGGCGGATCTGGCGGCGGCTCAGGCGACCATTGCTGCGCTTGGATCGACGTATCTGGCGCGGGCTAATAACCTGTCGGA
>Ga0163148_10007553_pt1 | contig 10192 bp, 6 predicted proteins | sample OliLakLV19MP7P2_FD_148606 | JGI IMG/M metagenome (GOLD analysis project Ga0163148, IMG submission 148606) | Freshwater microbial mat bacterial communities from Lake Vanda, McMurdo Dry Valleys, Antarctica- Oligotrophic Lake LV.19.MP7.P2 | ecosystem: Environmental > Aquatic > Freshwater > Lake >... | reverse complement strand
ACCACGATCGTCCAGCGCCGCCAGCGTCGGCCCGAGCCAATCGGGCGAGAGCAGGTCGTGTACCTCCACGAACCCATGCCGCGTTAGATCCGCGAGCGCAAGCCGCACGTGCTCGTCGCGCTGCGCCGCCGCAGGCTCGGGTGCCGCGTTCCACACCGCGTACGCCGCCGTTTCCAGCAACAACCCCGTGGCAACTCCAGTGCGCGCATCACGCATGATGACGCCCGCCGCCGGGTCTCGGCTCGCCTCGTCGAACCCACCTTTCGTCATCGCTCGAGAGTTCGCGCACACCGCGTGATGATCGAACGACATCACCGCGCACGCACGATCCGGGATCGCCGCGTCAAGCTCCGCCCGCGTCGGCCAGCGACGGTCGGTCCACGATTCTGTGCGCGCTCCGAACGCCAGCACCCATTCGCCCGCCTTCAGCTTCGAAGCTTCAGCTTTCAGTCGATCAAGGCACTCGAGGTCGCTGGAACAGGTCGCGAGGTTCAGCATCGACAATGCTCGCCCGTGCGCGGGGATGTGTGCGTGCGACTCGCAAAGCCCGGTCGTCGGTCGAGCCGACGGTCGAGCTATCGGTCCGGTCGTCGGCCCAGTCGTCGGTCCGGTCGTCGTGGCCAGTGGCTGCATGGACCAGGCTCCGCTCAGAAAAGTTTCCGTTGATCGCTCGAAGGTTGTCGTCCATCGAAACTCGCCTCGACCCACCGCGATCATCTGTCACGGCGTCCATCGCAGCCCCAGCGCTTCCAGCCGCGCCGAAAGATCCGTGACCAAGAGCGCCGCAGTTCCAAACTCGATCCGAATCACCCCGAAGCGAGCCCGAACGTCGATCCCGTCCGGGTCCACCCCCACCACCAGCGGCGTCATCGGCAAGGTGCCTGTTGCGCGCTGACACGCAACACCGATCCGCCCCGGATCCGCGTTGAGCGCCTTGCAGACTCTCGGCTCCACGCCTCGCAACGGGTTGGGCGTCAGCATCTCCTCGCCGCTCACCACCGCGCCGTGCCAACGAACGCTCTGCACGCTCAACGCCGCCCAGCACCGTTCGTTGGCCGCGCCGTGGTACACCAGGTACCGGTCGCCCGCCTCATGCGCCCGCGGCTCGATCGGCTCGGGCAACGCCAGAATCTGCAAGGCCTCGGCCGCTTCGCTGGTGCTGTCGTCGGGCACGAAGATCACCACCTCGGCATCTGGGTCGTCCGATGGCGAACGGTTCTCGCAGAGCACCTGCGCCGGCACCGGCATGACTGGCCTGCCCGTCGCGGGGTCCAGCACGTAGCGACAATCGATCAACAGCTCCCCAAACCGCAGCTTGCACGAGTAATGACGGCGGAGAATCCGCAGCCCGTGCGACGGGGACGCGCGATCGAGGCGAACGTCGAGGTAATGATCGGGCCTTCGGTCGGGCCTCTGGTCAGGATGCACGGTGAAGTATTGCCCTCTCGCACGCCGTGGAGTGCGTCACTCCCTGACCGGCCGGAGGCAAAAATGAACACGGGGCCGATCTCTCGGCCCCGTGATCGCAAGATTTCGAATTGTGATTCTTGTGGGATCCGCCCGGTGAGAAGTGTTCCGGGCTGGCGGGTCGAGAAGATCTTCGTCGGCCCGCCACCGATCCCTCCCTCCTGAGAGGGGGGCCGCTTACTTGCGGGCGGTCTTCTTCTTGGCCTTCTTCGCGGTCTTCTTCTTGGCCTTCTTCGCTACTTTCTTCGCCATGATCATCTCCTGAACAGAGTCTTCGTCGGTGTGTTGTGCTGCGCGCCGCCGAGGCGTGAGCTCACCGACATGCAAGTGTTATCGGGAACATACCACAACTTTCTTGAGTCTTCACGTCAAGACAGCGCGCAAAATTTTCAGAATTGTGGACAACCTGTCGCGCACATCATCGTTCGCGCGCTCGCAGCGCGCGCTCACACGCACGTCGCGCGCGAGCGCAGCGCGCGCCGTCACACTCGCGCTCGGCTCGCGCGCACACCACCGATCACGCGCTCAACATCAACCAACCACTTCGCGCCGTCGAGCGCGCGGAGGCGATAGACTCTGGAGCCCTCGCGCGCTCGGCCAACGCTGCGCTCGCGCTCACGACCGAAATCGCGACCTTCGTTTTTCCACTGTATTTCAAGCCCCGAAAGGAATTTGCATGGCACGCCAAGAGACTCGAACGCTCGACTGCGGCACGCCGCTGCTCATCGAGCACATCGACGGCGTGCGCTCCGCCGCGCTCACGTGGATGATCCCCGCTGGCATCGCCACCGAGCCCGAGGACCGCCAAGGCATGGGCGCGATGTGGGGTGAGATCCTTATGCGCGGCGCGGGCGATCGTGACTCGCGCGCCTGGGCCGACGCGATGGACAGACTCGGCGCAGGGCGCTCCGCAGAGCCCGGAATATTTTTTTTCAAAATCAGCGCGACTTTGCTCGGAGAGCGCCTCGTCGAGACTCTTCCGCTGATCGTCGACATGGTGCGCAGCCCGCGCTTCGACGCCGACTCGATCGAACCGGCACGCGACCTCGCGCTGCAATCGCTCGACTCGCTCAAGGACGACCCGACCGAGCGCTGCATGTTGGGCGCACGCCTTCGCCATCTTCCCACGCCCATCAACCGCTCGGGCATGGGCACCGAGCCCGGGCTCACCGCGCTCACTCGCGACGACCTCGCGTCCACCTGGTCACAACTCGCCGTCCCGGGCCGATCGATCTTCGCCGTCGCTGGCGCCGTCAACACCCCCGCATTGCTCGATGTCCTCAACAGCACGCTCAAGGGATGGACCGGCAACACTCCCGAGCCTTCCATCGGCACTCACGCCTCGCGCGGCTACGCTCACGAGGTCGATCAGACCAACCAGGTCCAGATCGTCGTCGTTCAAGATGCACCCTCCGAGGTTCACCCCGACAGCCTGCTCGAAAAGATCGTCCTCTCGGTCCTCTCCGGCGGCATGTCAGGCCGCCTCTTCACAGAGGTTCGCGAGAAACGCGCTCTCTCCTCCTCCGTCAGCGCTGGATACCGCGGCGACCGCGACTACGGGTCCGTCACCGGCTATGTCGGCACCACCCCCGAGCGGGCGCAAGAATCTCTCGACGTGCTCTTGGCCGAGATGGAACGCATCAACACCCCCGCTGGCGCGATCAGCCCCGACGAGTTCAACCGCGCCGTCGTCGGCATGAAAAGCCGCCTGGTCTTCAGCGGAGAATCCACCGCGGCTCGCGCCGCCTCGCTCGCCGCCGACCAGTTCCGCTTCGGCCGCCCACGCAGCCTCGAAGAACTTGCTCGCGAGGTTGACGGCGTCACCCTCGACCGCGTCAACGCCTACCTCTCTCGACGCAAGATCGGCAGGCTCACCATTCAGACCCTCGGGCCCGAAGCGCTCAAGGCGACGTGCTGATGACGACGTGCTGATGACGTCCTGCTGATGACGACCTTCTGATCACGAACATCCGATGACGAACTGCTGAGCAGACGAGACTACCTCGTCATACACTGCCCACCATGAACGGCTCGACCCAAGCCCGACTCGTCCGCCTCGCGTGGCACTACGGCCTGCTCATCGGCGTCGTCGCGCTCCTCGCCGTCACGCTCCTCTATCCCATCTTCCTTACCGTCCGCGGCGGGTTCGCGGACAACATCGTCTCCGGAACTGGCTGGACCGGCCGCCACGTCGCGATGGTCTTCAAAGACCCCACTCTCCGCAACTGTCTCTGGAACTCTCTCACCCTCGCCGCCACCACCACCGTGGTCACCATCTTGATCGCGGTCCCGCTGGCCGTCCTCTCCGCCGGGTACACCTTCCCGGGCAAAAAAATCTTCAACGCCGCGATCCTTGTCCCCATGATCATCCCGCCTTTCGTCGGCGCGATCGGCGTCCGTGCCATCCTCGGCCGGCAGGGCTCACTCAACGCGCTCCTGGGGGTCGAGTGGGACATCCTCGGCCAAGCCAAGTTCTGGGGGGTCGTCGGGCTCCAAGCACTCTCGCTCTACCCCATCATTTATTTGAACGCCACGGCTGCTCTCGCCAACCTCGACCCCGCGCTTGACGAGGCCGCAGAGAACCTCGGCGCATCGTGGCGGCGGCGCTTCTTTCGTATCACCCTGCCGCTGGTCCGCCCCGGGATCTTCGCTGGCGCAACGATCGTCTTCATCTGGAGCTTCACCGAGCTGGGCACGCCGCTGATGTTCGATTTCTACAACGTCGCGCCCGTGCAAATCTTTTACGGGCTCAAAGAAGTCGAAAACTCTGCTCAGCCCTACGCCCTCACTGTCGTCCTCCTCGGCTCGGCCATCCTTATTTATGTGCTCGGCCGAAGCGTCTTCGGCGGCAAGGCCTACGCGATGTACTCCAAGGCCTCTCGCGCGGGCGGCGAGAAGATCATCCAAGGTCCTCGCAAGTGGATCGCCACCGGCGCGTTCACGCTCGTCACGCTCGTCGCCATCCTGCCTCATCTTGGCGTGATCTTCACCAGCCTGACCGCGCCGGGGCAGTGGTACAAGACCGTGCTGCCCACGGCCTTCACCACCGCGCACTACAACCAGGCCATGACCTCCTCGGATTCCTTCGGCGCGATCGTCAACAGCCTGCAGCTCGCGACCATCGCCATGGTCATCGACATCGTGCTGGGCGTGCTGATCGGGTACCTCATCGTGCGCACGACCATCCGAGGTCGCGGGCTGCTCGACGCGCTGTGCATGCTGCCCCTGGCCGTGCCCGGGCTGGTCATGGCCTTCGGATACGTGGCGATGTCAATGCGCTGGCCTTTCGCCAAGGGCGATCCTTTATACGGCTTCGCGTCGGTGATCGGCGCGGACCCCAACCCTGTGCCGTTCCTGGTCATGGCCTACAGCGTGCGCCGCTTGCCGTATATCGTGCGCTCCACCGTCGCGGGGCTCGAGCAAACCTCGGGCGAGCTCGAAGAAGCGGCCGTGAATCTCGGCGCGTCGCGCTTCACGGCCGTGCGCAGGATCATCGTCCCGCTCATCCTCGCCAACCTCATCGCTGGTGGGCTGCTCGTCTTCAGCTTCTCCATGCTCGAAGTCAGCGACTCGCTCATCCTCGCCCAGCAGTCCAAAAACTACCCGATCACCAAAGCGATCTTCTCGTTCACCGAACGCCTGGGGGATGGCCAGTACATCGCCAGCGCGCTGGGCGTGTGGGGTATGGCCCTGCTCACCGTCACGCTGGTCGGCGCATCCGCGCTGCTCGGGAAGAAACTCGGTTCGATCTTCAGGGTGTGAGCGGAGCGAGCTTGACAACGAACCTCGCGCGCGAGCGTGGGAATTGGTTAGCAAGATCTCGTGCTTACGCGTGAGGTTCGCAGAAACAAGGTCACAACGAGAGATAAAACTTCGTGCCCCGGCCTCAATCCGCCGACGAATCGGTCGCGTTGAACCCGTTCTTGGAAGAACCATTGGACCGTTTCGTGATCTCGGCTCGCAGGATTCCGTGGATCAGGTTGAGCCGGTCGGCAACGGTGCGCATGTCCGCTGGCCTCTTGTCTGCGTCAATCTCGACGCACTGCATGACCAGCTCGCTGAGCTTCATGGGGATGTTCTTATTGACCTCGTGCACCGGCTTTGGCTTCTCGACGAACGCATCGTCGAGCGAGCCCATCAGCGAATCGCCTCGAGCCAGCGCGGTGGGGACTTTCGTCTTGGTCAGCACGAAGTACATCATCGCGCCTAAGTTGTAAATATCCGTCTTGGCCGTGATCGGGCGGCGATGCACCTGCTCGGGGGCGATGAAGTCGGGCGTGCCTTGGATGCGCGGCTTGACCGTGTTGATCGGGCACGACTGGCCCAGATCGATCAGCTTGACCTTCCACTCGTTGTCCACCACCACGTTGTTGGGCTTCATGTCGGCGTGGACGAAACCCTTGCCGTGCATGTGCGCCATCGCCATCGCGGTCTGATAGAACACGTCAACGGCAACTTCGAGCGTCTTGGGCGGTTTGATGTCGATGCTCTGTCCGTCGACAAACTCCATGACGAGGTACAGCTCTTTAACCTGCACCAGGTTCTTGGTCTTCTTGATGACCTTGGTGATTTTGCGGATCGCCTCGTGGTTCAGCTGCTGCGCGATCTTGCACTCCATCTCGGCCTGCTCGAGGAAGCGTGCGTCCTTGTCGGTGTGCTTCTCGACGTGCTTGATCGCCCACAATTGCTTGGATTTGGGTTCCTGGACCAGATAGATAATGGACGCGGCGCCACGGCCCAGTTCGGACAGGACGCGGTAGCCTTCAATGATGTCGCCCGCCTTGAACTCTGCCACGTCGCTGGTCATCCTGTTGCTGGCAAACCCAACGCACCACGGCGTTCGGGCTGCGGTCATCCAAAGCCCTAACCCATGGCTCAACCTTGGCCAGCCCGCGCCGACCGACAATCATTCCCACCTCTCAAACCTGCCGCGAACTCACAGGTTCGGAGTCGAACCCGTTCCCGTCTTGCGAACCGGGTCCGCCCGCCTCTGGACCAAGTTCCTTGCAAGGTTCGGGCAAGAATCGCGGTTCTTGACCGATACGGACGGACGGACACAAGCGTATCCCCGCTACGCTCCCGAAATCCGTCCTTAGAGTCTGTTTCAGAACCCTCAAAGTTCTAGTGGGGTGGTTTTTCAACCCGTCTGTACGCCTGCTACTCCTTGGTTCTAAAACAGCCTCTTAGGGGCTGGCAACGCAATCTCGGGTCGAGCAGTATCTCCGCCCGAACGGCAAAGTTCAACGTTCTCAAGACAGAATGTGTTGCAATCTCAAGGCGCGAGAGATTGTAACTGAAATCTGCCCGAGCCCGCACAGTCCCGCGACGACCGGATAACCAGCGAATAGTTCGCCGGAGTCTTTCTTAGGTTTATCAAGATTTCACGTCCAAGCTCGAGCCCGGCACTCACCGCTTGCGAGGAAGTTGCTCGCGAAACGACGCCGCCGGGAAGAGCAGGCCGGGGTCGGACATGGGCGCGACCTGGCTGTGCAGCACGACGCGTTCTTCGAGGATGTCAAACTCTCGGCACAGGGCCCGGACGAGCTGCCCGAGGCGGTCGATCTGGGCGGGCGTGAACTCGCGCCGATCACCGTTGCCAACCAGGCAGATGCCGATAGAGTGCAGGTTGTACCAGTCGGCGTCCTTGCCAGCGCTGTGCGCACCGGGAGCTTGATCGAGCCAGCGGTAGCCGACGTGGATCTCGCCGTCGTCCATGCCTTGGCCGTTGCCGATGACAAAGTGCGTGCCCAGCCCCTTGAGGCCGGTTGATTTCGCTTGAGCTTCCAGCGACGCGGGCGTGCCGCGCATCGAGCCGGAGTGATGGATCACGATCGAGCGCCAACGCTTGGTATCCAGGGTAGCGCGAGTGCGAAAGATGGTGTCGATGGACGAGGAACCTGACGCGGAAATGAGCGTCGGCAACGCCAGACCGTCGATCCGAGTGGCGGACTTTCCGTCCAGCGCGAACAGCGCGCCACCCACGGTGGTCATCGCGCCCAGCAGAGCGGCCCAGACCACGGGCGTGCGCTTCATGAGCTTGCGTTTGTGAGATCCTTGAACTGACTTCCGTTTCATCGGCGATCCTTGCCCAAGTCCCGGGCCAAACTCTCTGGGCGGGTTCGCGGCGCGCTTCCTGCGGCCGGAGTTCCGAGCATAGATTAGAAGTGTAATCGACACAAGACCATCGCGGCATTGAAAGAGCGTGCGATTTCAGCGCAACCAGAGAGATCGCACGCCCGGCGATCGGTGTGTATCGCCCGGGCAAACAGGGCGATTTTTCGTGTGCGGATCACACGATTCACCCGAGTGCGTGCGCATGAAAATGAGCCTGTGATTTACTGTCGTTCGAGCAGCCTTCCGCGCAGATTGGGACGACGACGCCCGAACTCGTCCTCGATGAACGCTGGCGCGCGCTGGGCACGGATGGCGTCGTAGCGATCGTACTGACTGCGTTCCTCGTCGGGGGAGAGCAGCGGCCTGTAACAACCGGTGGTTGTCAACGCCGCCGCAGCCCCAATCAGAAGGACGGCCGAGAACATCAGATGCTGGAAGCCACGACGAGGTATCGAGGATTTATCTGCAACAGATTCGGTCAATAGAAGGGTGACCTGCGCGTTACCGACCGAGACTGAAGTACTTCGTCCGGCCGCGTGATCTCGATTGAAGGTGCCCATAAACACAGTGTACCGCCCCATGGTTCGGAGCGGTACACCGGAGAAGAGAAGAGGGTCAAGGACGAGAGGCGTTTCCGATATTCCATACGTCCTGATTCCACAGGCGGTTCTGGAAATGAGAGCGCTTTCACGCGGATCGTTTGCGCCTTCGAAAACCAATTTGTTTGGAATTTGATGGGGCTAACCCGACTCAGGGCGATCGGTTATTTGGCGGCGCGGTCGTAGATCGCTTGCCGCTCGGCGTTGCCGACAGCCTGGTAGAACGCCGCGAGACGGCTGGCGGCGGCCTTGGTCTGCGTGCCTTCGGCACCCTGCGATTGGCGGAAGCTCTGATAGTCTAGCGCGAGCGTGGCTTCGGCTTGGTCGGTCTGGTTGGTCTGACGAAGAGCCAAGACCAGCTCATCGACCGCGCGGCCGACGTGGAACTGATCAGGCTTGGGGTTGCCCGCCAGGGCTGTGAGGAAAAGCTCGCGAGCCTTGCCGGTCAGTTGAACGGCCTCGGGCTGCCGCCCGTGGCTCGCGTGATCGCGAGCGGCGGCGCTGGCGGTCTCGACCCACTTGCACTGGGCCACGGGGTAGTTCGTGTCCTGACGATCGAGCGACGCGATGGTGGTCGAGAGCAGCGCGAGAGCCTCGTTAAACTTGCCCTGCCCTCGGTACGCCCGGGCCAGGTTCATGCGGGTCGCGGCCACGTACGTGTGGTGCTCGCCCAGCATCGTGAGACGAGCGGAGAGTGATTCGAGCAGGACCCGCTCGGCCTTGGCGGGTTCGTTCTGTTGATTGAGATACACGCCCAGCTTGTTGCGGGTGGCGCTGAGAAACGGGTGGCGATCGTCCACGATCGGCGTGAGGATGTCGATGGCGTCTTGGAAGAGTGTGCCAGCGCGAGCGAGATCGTCGGGGCGTGCCTGAGGCGTTCGGCCTCGGTCGGAAAGGAACGCGGCAAGGCTCTGCTTGGCGGTGGCGACCGCGGTCGGACGGTCCTTGGCGTGGAGGATCCGCAGCGCGAGCGAGCGTTCCAGGGCGTCGATCGCGAGGTCGAACTTGCGCTGGTCGCGGTACATCTCGCCCATGCTGGCGAGCGTCTCGGCGACTTTCGAGGTGGCTTCAAGGTCCTTGGTGCCGCCCAGCGTGTTGGCGATCTCGGAACGGATGTTGAGCGCGGCCTTGTACTGCGCTTCGGCCTGCTCGAACTGACGCTCTTGTTTCCAGTTGTACGCCAGCTCGGCGAAGCACGCCGCGGCCGACTCTGAGCGCGAGCCCGCGATGGCTTGAAAGATCCCCAGCGCCTCGGCGGCCTCGCGGCGTGCGGCGGCGAGGTCTTCGGGGCGCTTGAGTTCGTTGAGAACCTGAGCATGATGCAGCAGGCTTTGCGCGATCGCCAGATCGTTGGCGGGGAGGTTGGCGCGGCGCCATTCGAGCGCGCGCGTGAGGTGATCGTTCGCGAGCGCGTACCTGCCGATCTTGAAGAACGCCATGCCCACGGTGTCACGCATGGCCGCGGCGACATCGAGATCATCGCGCAGTTCGCGGTCGATCACGGACCCGGCGTCGCGCAGCATGTCGGCCACGATCGTGGTGTTGCTCGCCCGGGCCACGTCGGGGTCGAGCAGGTTGAACATGCCCGCGAGGAAGTCCTGCGAGCGCTGGGCGCGTTGTTTTTCGCGGATCGCGGCGGCCTCGGAGCCGCGAGCGATCGCGGCGTTGGCGACGGCCGCGGCCTCCGCGACACGCGATTTGCCGAGGTTCACGTCGGCCGACCGCCACAGGATCGTGGTCAGCACCGCCGACACCAGCACCGTCAGCGACAGCACCCCGGCCAGGGCCGCGGGGACGCGGTGGCGGCGAAGTTTTTTGCGGAGCACGTACCAGCCGCTGTCGCGTTTGGCTTCGATCGGTTCGCCAGCGAGGTAGTGGCGGATATCGCGGGCCACGTCGCCCGCGTTCTGGTAGCGGCGTTCGCGCTCTTTGCTGAGACATTTGAGGATGATGGTCTCGACTTCGTTGTTGATCTTTCCGTTGCTTCGCGTGCCGATGGAACTGGGGCGGGT
>Ga0163148_10007549_pt1 | contig 10194 bp, 10 predicted proteins | sample OliLakLV19MP7P2_FD_148606 | JGI IMG/M metagenome (GOLD analysis project Ga0163148, IMG submission 148606) | Freshwater microbial mat bacterial communities from Lake Vanda, McMurdo Dry Valleys, Antarctica- Oligotrophic Lake LV.19.MP7.P2 | ecosystem: Environmental > Aquatic > Freshwater > Lake >... | reverse complement strand
GGCTGGAAGTTGATATCTGGGTTCCTGTTGTGTACTTGATCGAGGATATTGCCGCTCATGCTTCACTGAATGAGTGAGAGAGCCAAAGCAATTGCTCTTTGTTATCGCTCTTCAATACTTCCCAACTCGTTTGGCAATCAAGATCCAAAACAAGAAGGGCAAGTTTTCGTTGGGCCTTGGCTGGTTTGTACCATCCCCTGTAGGATAAGGCCACTAATCAACGCGGTCCACTGCTTGAGTGGATCTGGTCCCTCTACACTCAGTGCGCTTCACTTGGAGGGATCCATGCCAACCCGGTGAGGCTGCAGTCCTCTTGCCGGTTGGTTCTATTGGCCTGTTTCTGATGTCCCAGAAGGTCATTTAGGCTTCCCTTGGACCAATTGGTCTCGAGGGTCGATCTCTTCTTCTTGATCGATTGGCTGGCTCTGTCACTACTACTGTCGTGATTCACAGCCTTGGTTAATGACTGGTTTGTCATTTCACGAGGCTACTTGGCCATCATGTAACCCACTTCTGATGCGTCTTGTTACAGGCGTCCCTGTTCGACACTGTGGTGTTGCCGCTAGAGCTATCTCTAGGGCCATGGTCGTCTTCGATCCATCCTTTGGTTATTGTTATTATTCTTGTATTACACTTGTTGATAATGATGGAAAATTGTCAAATTGTGAGGGTCGCCTTGTCGTGCAATTTGCACGTTATTTCCCTTATATCCAACTGCATCTTTACTTAGCTTATTTTAGTCCCGGGTTCTTATTGACATGTCTCTATTAGCTGTAGGTAGGAAGTTTTCAACACGGTGCGTCGCGCGGTCTTTTGATGTGGCTGCCATTTCCGACAACTTGCAAAACGTGCCTTCCGTACTGATTTACTTTACATAAGATCAGGTAAAAGCGCATGGTGCTGATAACACGTAGAAAGCCACCGTTAAGAAGTAGTTGATTCCAACAATATGAGCTTATAGTGTTACTGTACATCTTTATGCTATAGCAGCACATTGGCTCCATAACGACAGATCTTTACACCTTGTAGCCAGTTACTGAGTATCCCTTTGTTGGAGTTAAATTTGGTCCAAATATGGCCCAAAATGAGCTAATTCTAAACGTCGCATATCTTACTAGCTATGCAACTAATGTTAACATTAGTTATACACTATCTCATTCGTTAACCTTTGACAATGACATTAACAACAAGAATAGAATGGTTATTATAGCTAGTTAGTGTTTTATCCGTTTTCGAAAATTTTCATGGGTCATCATACCCAATATTTACTGGCATAATACAGATGCGCGCTAGTTAGCAATGTGCATTTGTTAAAACAACGCATACATTGTGTTCCACATGTGTTGGTTGATGGTTGTACAAACATTCAGCTTGCAGTGATGTTAGGTCTAGTTGTTGAGTTATCATGGTCATTTGTTGTCTTGGCGGATTTTGACGCGATTCGTCGTGTTGAACTCGGATGTGATTTCCGAACCAAAACTTGCAGACAACATACACAATGGATGCTAAAATGTCATTCTTATATACTTATAGTTTAATAGATTATTTTTGTTGATTGATTTAGTTGGTTTCTCAGCCATGTCATCCATCATTTTAGCAATGTCGGCCTTCCTTTTTGCCAAATTTTTGAGGGTATGGAACAGTTTGAAGCAATATAGGCATAAGTTGATTTGACAACATGAGCAAGTAACAACGTCCTTTCGAACGTCAAGCTTGATGCAGTAGCGATGCAAGGCGCAGTATTGTCGTTTGTCTGGCTTGAGTGGCCAGTGACCAACAAACCTATCAAGTCTTTTTCCAAAGGGTCCGGTAGTTGAATCTACGGATGCATCTGTCAGATGATTGCTCTTCCCAATCTTTTGGGGTGGTTCCAGGGCAGCCTGTTCTGCACTAGGCGGCGTGTAGGCTCGACGTTTTCTGTTGCTACCCGACATCGTGTTTCTTGATGTTGCTGAAGATGACAATTGTCGTCTTGCCACACGAATTTGTGGGGTCTGAATGGCTTCCGCTTCTCGGCTTCGAAGTCGTCGACGCTCCGGTATTGTTACTTCTCCTTTGTCAATCCAAGAAAGCGCGATGTATTTTCGAAATTCATAGTGGCTAAGTGGTGTGACTCCTTCTTCCTCGCAAACGGTTTTGTAAATGACAAAGGCATTAACGAGTAAGATGCCAAGCCCCCATTGCGTAATTGCCCACCACCATTTGTAGTTTCTCATCCACTGGTTGAATTTATACACTTCTCGCAACTGATCCGATACATCAACGTGGCCCATATCTCCATTGTAAGAGTCATTGATGTTCAGGCGAAGGAATCGCAGCGTGTCGCACTTATTTGTTTCAACGTTGAAGACAGACCTTTCTTTGGCAATCCACTTAATTGATTCCCAGATCATTGACAAGAAATGAACCGGTTTCGTGTCATAGACGGAAGCAGCAACCAAAGCCGGGCACGAAGGGTCACCCTGAAGAACAGATACTTTCACTGCACCTCGTGCTTTCATCTGTTCCTTCTTGTTCTCAACTTCCAGTTGAAGCACGGAAATTGGAAGACCACGTCCACCCTTTCTTGTCACCCCGGCAATGAGAACCTCATTTGGATGGGTGTACGCGGCTTTACAGAATGTGGCGGAGAGATAAAGATTATCCATCCACACGCGGTGATGACTGTCTTCAAGTTTATCGAACAACCACATTGCTCTGGCATGCAGTGGGGAAAGTCCTTGTTTAATGTACTTGTCTGGTGCCGGTACGTTTCGAAAGTACGCCGCAAAAGTAAATCCATTCTCACATAGAACGTCACACTGAAAGCCATCGCCAGCTCGCTTGAAGGTGATGCGCATCTTGTCGCTGTGTCGGCCTTGGAATCCAATCGTTTGTTCATCGACAGATGCATGTTCTCCAAGTTGTACTGCCCGTGGCCCAACATAGTTGATCCAATTAACTATTCCGTGCACCTTGAACAAAGGTTGTTGCTTCCGTGGTGGTGTGTCTTTCCGGGGATCCTGCAAGGCAAAAAAGGCCTTGAAATGTCGCCATCGACGCTCTGCATTGCTTCCAATGTGTTGATTGATAAAGTCGTTCCCTTGTACCGGGTCATGTTGTTGTGGCTTGAACTTCATTTCCATTCTTGGGGAAGGTGATAGGCCATTGAAGATGTAGAGGCCAAGGAACGGTCTCAACTCCTTGCATGCAAATGGTCTGAAATCCTTGTAGTTGGTACCCCCAGCACCGGCATTGCTGAGTTGTGCTTTTAGATTAGAGCATGTTGTTGCTTGGTCCATGCTAAAGAAACGAGCATTGTAGGAGTTCTCATGCCAGGGAATGAACGCGTCAGCGAATTCAACTGGGTCAGCGGCTGATGATAGGTGATGCTTTCGAAGAAAGTCACTCCGAATCTGCATCTTCGTGCGAATTGCCGGCACATAAACTAGCTGGCCTTTGTTACCAATGGCTTGTCGGCCATTTGCGTGTCTCTTCGGCACACACTTCCGTCCTCCAAACACTGGACGATCAAATCGTTCCCCAAAGTTGTGTTTCACTGGCACTTCCTCCGCTTCGTCAGCTGGTGCAGTCGGCGCCCGTGGATTGACGATGGTGTTCTCTGGTTCTTCAACGACCTCGGCTTCCGGCTTAAAGAGATTCCCAAAAACAACCGGGTGCGAATCCACTAAGGTCATCCACTTTGGGTGTTGTTGATTCTTTCTTGGACGTTTTTAAAAATTCTTTCAACTCTTCTTCATTCATAAAGATTGTCACAGCCAACCCAGCAGCAAGGGCATCCTTCAATCACCCCACAAAGTCGGCTTTCTTCATTCCTGTGCTCTTAAACTGAACTCCCCTTATTGTTAGCTCGTGCTTCAGAGCAGAGACAGTCATTTTTTCAACAACGTCTTCCGGGATGGGCATGTGTCTTGATGTTTTGTCTATCACAACTCCCTGAGCAGCCTCCTCAACAACTGGGGCAGGGTGATCAATTGGCACATTGCACTCTTCCTCGAATTCTACATCATCAGAGGCACCTGGTGGTGGACCATTTCCATCGCTGTCATACCCATCTTCGAACCTGCTTTCCAAACGCTCAAAATTTGGCAAAATTCTTTGTTGAGGTGATGCCATTGGCGGTACCTCCTCCGGTGGCTTGGGCGGAGTGCCAATGGCCTGTGCGACGCTGGCATCCGTTTCAGTGCTTTCAGTAGAAGGACTGGCATCAATTGTTGGCAAAGCAGGAGCTCTTGCAGTTGGGTTTCTTCGTGGGGTGCCTCTCGTGGGTGGGCAACGGCCAGCATTTCGGCCCGGGGAAGCTAAACTGCCTCTGGACAAGCTAACTGGGGGGCCTTCCAGACTGCTTTCTTTCCTTGATCGGGTGTTAGATGTGCTTGCCATGATTGCTGTAATGACAAGTAGACTGATAGCATGCGCCGTCGTTGCAGACTGATGCGTTTGCTTTTATGTCATTTTGGGCCATCGCCATTGTCAATGAATTACTAGCAAAACAGAGCGCGCATTTCAACACTAATAGATAGCCACAATGCCACACTATTGCATATACCAAATGACTCTATGTATGAGTTGAATGTAACTGTAACTTAAAATTAGTGCTAAACTGTGCCCTCAGTTAGCTAGCTACTAGCTATAGGCGCGGCGCGATGTGCCCATTTTGGGCCATGTGTGGCCCAAAACCAACAAGGGGATAGCAAGTAGCCATACTCCCGCACTACATGTACTGGGCATTGGGGTAATACTAGTACTCGCAACCTAATCAAAGAAAGTTTCAATTAGGCTTAGCCGTATAATTATTCCAAAACCAACAAGAGTTGCCATGAAGCTGCCCGGCCCAAAACTTGGATACCCGAAGGGTTCCGTTTCATCGAAGAGGACCCTTCTTTGGGTGTGCCTCTTGATTTTGCTTTGTTTTGCGTGGAGTCCGACGGCTGCAGAAGCTCCCCGCCGGAGGTTGAACATGTCACTCGATATTATTCACGACCCTAACGATAACAGTGGAGGAATGGATAGCAGCGCCGGCCTGGAAGGAACAAAGACGAACTCAACAACATCAGACGAGGTGGCAACTACAATTATCCATGAAGAAACCAGCGCACTTGGCGAAGCCGTTGAGGATGCAGAAGAATCAGGACAAGATGATCACGCTTCTGAAGAACACATTGCTGGAGAAGATCACGCTTCAGAAGAACACATTGGAGACGAACACGCGGAATCTGAACATGGCGAATCGGATGCTGGCGAGCATATCGAAGGAGATGTTTTTGCCGGTACCCATCACGACTTCGATGAAGTGCAGCACGACGGAGAGGAAGCCCATTCGGAGCCTGGTCATGCTGTGCTTTTTCCAGCCTTCGCTATGACTATTGGATTGATTGTGTACTTCCTCCTCACTCGATAGTGAGTTTATTCTAGGAGCTCCTCGAGTTGTTTGCATGGGTGCTATATTTTGCTTCATTGCTTGCTCACAATCTGCTATGTTTGCTTTAATAAATTCTTTCAGCTGCCATGCCCTGCCTTACACTGCTGTGATGTTCTTGATTGGTACCTTCATGGTAAGTAGAGTCGAAAGATATTGGAAAATACCCTTTTGGATTCCATCTCAATTTTTATTTCTTAAACAGGGCATTGCAGTCGAACTCATGCCAGATGCAGATGACCACGTAACCGTGTCCACGCATATGTGGACACGTATTGACAGTGAAGTGCTGCTTTTAATTTTCTTGCCAGGTCTCATCTTTAAAGACGCCATGGGAATGAACGTTCACTTGTTTCGAGTGGGTGCCCTCCAATGTTTCATTTTCGCTTTTCCCTGCGTCTTGGTGGGAACTGCCTTGACGGCGGCCGTTGTACGATATGTTTTCCCATACAATTGGTCCTGGAATCTTGCCCTAACGGTTGGATCTATCTTGTCTGCAACAGATCCAGTCGCTGTTGCCGCTTTGTTGGAAGAAGTCGGAGCGCCTCCACGTCTCAAAGTTCATGTTGCTGGTGAGGCTCTTTTGAATGATGGAGCTGCTATGGTATTTTTCACGATTTTTGCGGAACGATACTTTTATGAGTTAGGCAAAGAAGGAATCGGGGAGGACGTGCAATTCCTTCGAGCGCTCGAAATCTTCTTCCGCATGAGTCTAGGCGGAATGTGTATTGGAGTTTTGTTTGGTTCTGGAATTCTGCTCATTCTGTATATTCTCGACAGGAGATTCAGTAGAGAAGAGAACATCGTGGAAGTGACGGCCACAGCTGCATTAGGTATGACAAGTATTAGGCTGGAGCGGGTGCCTATTTTGTTCGTGAGATGGCTCTCATCTTCCCTCCTTTTTTCTAGCCTATCTTGGTTACTATGTGGCAGAGGTATGTAGATTGACCGCGCCTTCGGTGCTGCTCTAAAAGCTGTCACGGTCGCCTCACTTTTCAGTGGTGCTTTCAATTTCTAGGTCGTTTGGTAAGGAGGGTTACTAGCATGTTTTTTCGTAGCCTTTTGCTCGCTTTGCTGAAAATTTCTTGTATTTTGTTCAACCTGCTTTAACATTAAGCCACACATGTAAGTTGGCCATCTGCTTTGCGATTGTGCTTTTGAGAGTCCACCGTAAGTTCAGCTCATACTTTCCTGCTTTTGGTGACAGCTGGAGTCATTGCTACTGTTGCCTCTGGAGTGACAGTCAAATTCTTAGGCAGGGCGATGCTCAACGATGCAGGACTCCTTGACGATTTCTGGGTATTGTTGGAACATATGCTCAACACCGTCCTCTTCACCCTTGGAGGAGCAGTGTGGGGCACAGTGATTGCCAATGGTGACTCTCGCGTTGCCTTTGGAGGAGAAGATTGGGGCTACCTTGTCGTGCTCTATATAATGTTGACAGCAATTAGGCTTCTGCTATTTGTGATGGTGTACCCCATAACTATCAGGATTGGTTTAAAGACAAACTGGAAAGAGACTTGTTTTCAAGTATATGGAGGATTGCGAGGTGCTGTTGGTAAGTAGGGCAACATGCTTTTCTGCTGGTTTTCGTGCAGCTAATTCTCGCGTTTTGTTGACTCTGACACGGGACCTATTTCATTTGTGCTTTCTACTAGGTATCGCCCTAGCCATTGCATTAGACACAGCGGTCAGACGAGTTGCAGATGACCTTTCTGTATTTGAAGAGCAGACAACAAAAGCTTTTGGAATGATCGGAGGCATGGCATTTTTGACCCTTGTGATTAATGGTACTACTGCAGGACCATTATTGACTTATCTCGGCCTTGCAGACTCCACAGAAACGAGGAAGAAGATTGTAGAAGCTTACCGCGCGAGATATCAGCAGCACATCATCCTTGAGTTCGTATCTCTATTGACGCAACACAGGTTTCGCAATGTGAACTTTGGATTGGTGAAGTCACATATTCCCTGCCTGAGTGAAGTGACCAAGGCTCAGCTCATTGAGGCTGTCGAAGGGCATAGGGACACGACTGCCTCTGAAGACTATCGACCACCAAATCTTCAGGGAGTCCTTCCTTATCTCAAGGAGGATGATGAGCAAGAGGGGGCTGCTGGAAGTTGCGTCCCCAAATCAAGAAGTAAGGAGGATCTTTTGGCTGACCTTGTAAAAGAAGCACAGAAGATAGATCGCGCAAAAAAAGCACGAAGCCGAAACAAAAGGAGAAGAAAACGTTCAAGCATAGCCCACTTGATGAAAACAGCTGAACCCCTGAGCGCTCAGGAGATGCGTATCTTGTTCATTTCCCTTTTGAAGGCAAATTACGAGAAAATGATCAACCAAGGAGAGTTGGTTGATCGAGAATTTTTGGCTGTTGCACTTGAGCAGGTGAGTCTGGTGATAGGATTTGTGTGCTACATCCTGTAGCGGGCAGCAACACGAATGCTGATGAATTGTTGCGAGATGATTTTATAGGATGGTATAATGTATACATTGAGTGTCAATGAGCTACGCTTACGCGTCAAACCATTGTTTGCTCACGATAAGTTTTTCCCTTTAACCTTGCCTTGCAGAGCCTTGAGTTTGCCGCCGACAACATTTCTAATGGAGGTTTATTGAACGGTACGCGCTTGTAGGCTGGTTTGGTTTGGTTTGGTTTAGTTTGGTTTAGTTTAGTTTAGTTTAGTTTAGTTTCAACACCCTGGCTCACTTGTGTGCTGAATTTCCCTGTGCACAATGCAGATTTTCAGTATGCAACAGTTATCGACGGCGGTGTTTCGCAAATTGCCGAGAAGATCAAGAAGAATCCCAATCTTATGAAAATTGTTGGCACTTTTATGGGCAGTAGTTCTGTCGGCGATGTCAAGTATGAGGTGAAACGGCTCAAAATAGAAAGGTCTATGTGCTTCATGCAAGCGCATGCTGCTGCGCAGAAGTTCGTTGAACGCGAGTTCGTGGGTGCGGAGGAGAGTGAGCTGTCTGAAGCAGCCAAAATCGTAATCAACGAAAGCAAAGAGCAATTTGGTCTGGCACAACAGGTGTTACGCTCGTACAAAATCCAAGATGTCGAGATTGTCACTTCTCACAAATTTTGTGCAATCCTTTTGAATTCTGGTGTCCATTACATATCCAAGTTGGTAAAGCAAGGAATGCTGAAAGATGACGAAGCAGAACACTGGGTGAAAGAAATCGAAGAACAATTAGACCACGTCCTTGCTTGCTGTGCTGAAGATCACCCCGGTGAAATTGCAATTGATCGACTGGATGATGTGGAAGATAAGGGCATTTTGACGGCTAAACTTGACCCCAACGACCCGTTACTCACAGTGAATGCAGACGAATCGCTCAAGCTAATTCAGGAACAGTTGAATGAAGAGAGCTTGAAGAAGCTATTTGGAGACGATCTTAGTGACTCAGACAATGAAAACGATGAAGAGAACAAGGATATGACAACCTGAGTATCCCCTCGGCATGCCTCAAAGATAGCTTCATGGTTGTCTAAATAACAACTTTAAATGTACATCATTCTACTTTTTCTAGTGCACAAAGAAGTGACATCCGGGGTGTCATATATATTAGCAACGCCAACCACCCCAATTAAGTGCGGGATACCCAGGATGCACAATTCTTTTGACCGGGCCAAAAAAACCAAGTTGGTCATATCACGCAAAAATCACTAGAAAGGCTATGAGCTCTCGTACCAAGAGTTCTGCCTTGTAGTTTTATGTTACATGTGAGATCTTGTGAATCTACAGCCTTGACCGTGGCTGTCGGGCATCCAACACATGTGTTTGAATCGCATCGAAACAGAAAGCATCTACCTGCATGGTCACAAGAATGGATCACAATATGATGAGTTCGTGCAGCTGTGGTAATTCAAGAGGTTTCAAGTCCAAGAGGTTCCACACAATTCAACATGATTCAAGAGGCGCAATTCAAGCGGGAGGAGAAGCACCAATATTCTTCAAGAAGAGCCAGCCAAATCCCATGATTTCTTTTCCAAGCGTATTGAAGTCTTTTTCAAGAAGATCAAAGAACACTTAAAAGGGACGTAAACAAAGGAATTTCAAACAAAGAAACAAACACTGCACTTACCAGAGGGACCATTTCAGGTCGTACGACGTAATCATGCACCAAGTGAGGTAGGTATGACATGTATATATTCTTGGGTGCTATTCCTTTCGCTTGAAGTTCCTTGATGTTGTCAATGTGGAAGTTCCGTGCCCACTTGTCATTGCCCACAAAAAGGATGCATATTGGACAGTGTTGGCCAATTATCCGAAAGCCACTAACGTCAGGGATTTCAGGCAAATCTCTCACCTCCTCCATTCCCAGCTCAAAGAAGTTCCGTCCAAAATGAGGCTGTTGCAGCAAGTTGATGGTTATCTTTCGCCCATTTTCACACCGTATGTCTCCCTTGATCAATGTATCTAGTACATGAACAGGTAACGTAGCCAGAAGCTTCATGAGGGATTGGGCATGGCCAATGATTGTCTCCGGCATGGAAGAAAGATTGAACAGCAAAAACTCTGACCACCAGTCCGATTTCATGCGATTGAAAGGTGTTATGTAAAGTACCAAGACTGTCTGACGTAGTATATCAGGTCGGAACACCAGGAGCCGTTGGATCATGTGACAACCAATCGAATGCGCCAAGAAAATGTAGCGGGGAGGAGGCTGATGTTGGTGGTTGTCGTCGTCGTTCTTGCTGCGACAAGCGGCGGCGGCGGCACGCCGCTCCTTAATTTCGGCTTCCACCATGTCCATGTATTCT
>Ga0163148_10007547_pt1 | contig 10196 bp, 6 predicted proteins | sample OliLakLV19MP7P2_FD_148606 | JGI IMG/M metagenome (GOLD analysis project Ga0163148, IMG submission 148606) | Freshwater microbial mat bacterial communities from Lake Vanda, McMurdo Dry Valleys, Antarctica- Oligotrophic Lake LV.19.MP7.P2 | ecosystem: Environmental > Aquatic > Freshwater > Lake >... | reverse complement strand
CTTAATCGTCGGAGTCTACGGACGTCACTAACCTTCCCAGTTTTAGTCGGGAAGTTTGCGTGGCATGATTCCAACTACGTTCACGCTCCTTCCAACCTCAATCTCCGCCAGGATCAACAGCATTTGAATACGTTGAATACGAAGCATTACTCTGTGCTCCCATTCCTTTGACCAAACTCCAGATTTTCTTTCGATCGATGGATGTATGGGACAAGTACACTGCAACGTATCTGAGGACAACGAAAATAAATTAAAAATAGAATAAAAATCAACAACCATGGACCCTTGCCGTATACGATCCTATCTGCAAGTAGCGTGTGCGGGCCTTGGCTTTGAAATTGGAGAGATTTGGTGGACGGCAAATGAGCACGGTTCTTCTACAGTAGCCGCCATCGGTAAGTTCTCGTGGAACCGGTACTCAATTTGCGTTCGCAGGCGCGATTCTGGCGTTTTGATTGGCTCAACGGCTTGTGTTTCCTAATATTCGTCACAACGACGTCCTCTTACTTATGCACTTTTTTTACTTTTCATGTTTGTTCAATGAAACAACAACCTACCGGAACTAAAACTGCTTCCCTTACGATTTACGATGTTGTATGAACTATACGCCACCAACAACCTAAATACAATGCATACCACACCACAGAAGAAAAACCTGCCGAAAATGGCGGAAACAACAATGGGGTTCTCGTGAATGGCTCAGGCGGTGGTCGTAAGCTCCGGTTTGTCCAACTCTACACGTCGAAGTCTTACGCGAACCGTCGGTCGATGCTGGTGGAACCTCCTGACAGCGACGACGAAGCTGAGGAGGAGGACCCAAACAGTTGCGATGGTCACGACCACACGCACGGCCACCACCATGATCACGAATGCACAACAAAGGACCTGGAAAAGCACAAATTGTCTCCTCGTCTAGTAGACGCCATCTCGCAAACAGCGCAAGTGGTGTGGGCCAACACGGTGAAACAAGAGGGCTTGACGGGACGCTCTGACATTCCACTCCACACAGCCGTTGGCATGCCTGTTGCTGTGGACGCCAATGGGAACATGTGCGTCGTGGTAATGTTCTCTCCTAGCAACATTCAAAGTACCGACGAAGCCTTGGAATACTTGCAATCGATTAGTCGGAGTGCCACGAATTCCAGCATTCCGTGTTTAATGCCGGCCTTTGAGAACACGGAAAACATTCATCACGTACCCATGACTGGATTAACGAACAACTTTATTCGTGGGCGCATCATGCCGCAGGAAGCCTCTCTTGGAGAAGGCGTGACGACCCGATTTTTATCGATTGACGACAACAAAAACAAATCGAATCAGCGCGATTTAGCGAGTGCACCAAAGGATTGTTTTGGAATTCCCATGCTTCCTGATTTTGCCGAATTAGGAAACGAAAATTCGGCGCCAGCACCTGCAGTTCCCAGAATTACCCATCAGACTACGGGGGCTGATCAGGATGCCTTTGATGAAGCCTCCTACGGCGTATGGTCCACAATCATGCGGGAGAGACCTCACCTTGCAACGCAACAGCAACAGCAGCAGCAGCAAGATCACGAAGCTTTGGATGATATTTCGGGGCTACCCATGGGGGTCAACGAAGGTGTGGGCGTGAATCCAGCAGAGGATGACAGCATTGACCCCAAATCCTTGGTGGCAACCAACAAACCCACAATTGATCGAAAACGCAAAGAACAAGTGGAAGAATTTTGCGAAGCCTTCTTGGGCATGTCTGTATTTGATATCGCGGATGTGTGGATTCCTGCAGGCCCTTCACACCCGGACTGTTTGAGCCACGTTGTTACAATTACGAGCTGCTCATCCGTTCAGAGCAATGCAATTAATGAATTTAAACGCGTGTCGGGTTACACGTTGATCAAATTTTGGTCTGGGGCTGTCGGGCGTGCCTACTCTTCTGGGAATCCTGTATGGAGCTGCAATCCGGTAAGTACCTCGAAATGAAACGGGTCATGATCCTCTGATTGATGAGCTCTAGGTAACGATGGCCTCATTGCGTTGCGTGTTGTTTTTCTATCTACAGGATGTCTATATCGACAAGGGGAGAGAAAAGGTGTTTGAAAGAGCCAATATTATGACGGCATTTGCTGTACCCATCATGTCTGGCAAACAAGCAACTCCAGTGGGTGTGGTGTGCTGCTACTCAATGATTCAGTCCGGTTCTGTTCCATTCGTTTTACGCTTTGTGCAACAAGCCCTTCATCTTCTTTGGTCCGGTCTTGATAAAGTTCAGCCTCATGAGAGTCTTGGCCAGGAAATGTGGCAGGACGTGGGCCCTGCCGATTTGGGTGAAATGGCAGCGGATATGGAAATGCAGCACCATTTTCTCAATAAGAAACGCCCACGCGAGGACACCGGGCCAGCTGCCGAAGCCGACGAGCCAGAGCCTCTTTCGGCGAATTTCAAGAACATCGATTTTCACAGAGACGATGATGATCAGCGACCTAGAGGATTCAGTTTTTCTAATTTTATTCCAGTGGAAGAAGAAGAAGGTGGCGGTCGTGACGAGACCATACAAGAATTTTACAACTATCAAGATCAAGCAGAACCACAACAATATCAGTATGAGCTGCAGCAGCCGCCGCCGCGCCAACAACAACAGCAGCAACCATCACCGCCGCCGCAACAACAACAGCCGCAACCTCCCATGCAGAGCCAGCAAGTCTCTGTCCAAGCGATGCACGCTTTCCAGAATCACATTAAGGAGGCGGTCCGGCAAGTAGGTGAAGTTTTGCCCTTCACACATGCACACGTTTCTACTACAGCAGATGGAAGCAAACGTGCCCATCTAAGTCACGAGCCTCAGCCAATCAAACGCAAGGTTTCCCAGCCTGCTCCTCTCGCCATGCCACATGCCTTGCCAACACAAGTGATGAGGTCTGCCCACCACGGACACGGCAATGAACATGGTGAAACGATTGAGATGCAGAACCCACCGCCATACATGCCTTCGACTCAGGTCCATAACAACATGACCGGTGGGCCGTCAGTCCCGGCGCCTGCTCATAATTATGGTCCTCCTCCCCATGTTCAACAGACCTCCTCTCCTCCCAACGCATCTCACCCCCCGCAAGCACCTCGAATGGAGCCATCGAAGCTGTCGCAGAACTTGTTGAGCGAAGGTATGCTACAAAGCATTGCCAACCAACAGTATAACTTTGGAGCTCCAGCTCAAGGTGCTACAAATTACCAAAATCAGAGCCATGCGCCTCCATATGTTGCACCGATTGCGCCCACATCTGTCGGCATGCCCGTTCCAGCTCCAATCGACGGGATGTACCAGCAGCAGCATGTACAGCAGCAGCACCAACCTCCTTCACAAGGCAACAATGCGTTTTGCATGCCTGCATCAGCTGGCTACGCAACGCCCGATATTACTCACTCTTCTCCCTCGCCCTCGCATATGGACGAATATGAGACCAACGATGGTATGAATGGCCACTCCAAGCTTTGCCGCATTCAAGGTTGCGATGAGCCATCCGTGGCACGACGCCCCTATTGCGCGCGACACAGCGGCAACCGTCTGTGCGAACATGTTGGCTGCAATAAATGTGCACAAGGGTCCACGCGATTTTGCATTGCTCACGGCGGTGGCCGTCGATGCACCTTCCCTGGTTGTGATAAGGGCGCGAGAGATAAATTCTTTTGTGCTGCTCACGGTGGCGGTAAACGATGCAAATTCGATGGGTGCAACAAATCAGCCGTTGGAGGATCAAGTTTGTGTACCGCCCACGGAGGTGGCCGTCGTTGTGCCATCGACGGTTGTGATAAATCTGCCCAATCGTCAACTAAGTACTGCGTCAAGCATGGCGGCGGGAAGAAATGTGCTCAGGATGGGTGCGAGAAGGTTGCGAGAGGACGAACTCAATACTGCGCTGCGGTAAGTTACTTGCGAGTGGGCGGGCTTGTAGCCTAGGGTTTTTGTTGTATTTGGAAAGCTGACTTCATTTCTTCGCCTCCTTCAGCATGGTGGCGGTGTGCGCTGCAAGTTAGAAGGATGCAATCGCGTAGCTATTGGGAAGATGCAACTTTGCCGTGCTCATGGTGGGGGGTCCAAGGCTAGAGCCAAGAGCAGCGCCAGGATCCCAGCTCCGCCTCCCATGACTCAAGGAATGCCGATGTATGGAACACCAACCATGGAGGGTTATCAGCAAATGGAGCACTCAACCGCCGCGAGCGTTTAGTTTGTTACGCCGTCAGTATCGGACTTGATCGCTTGAGCACGTGGATTGGAGCAACGGGTATCTAATGGCGACATAGTGTTAGCGCCATTATAGTTTTTTGCGATTTAATTTTGTTTGTTTATAAATATATTAACAATCATTAGAATAAAAACGGGTGTATTTTTGTCGTCATTTGTAACCAAAAGCGCTGCCTTGACTTTTTGGCAGCTTGAATACATACTTACAAGGTTGTACTTATTTTGCGCCATCCAATCATCTGTAACGTACTGAACTGCAACAATCAGGTAGCTTTATCATATATCATCATTATCATGGGCAGCCGGCGAGAAAAGATCTGCAGGTTGTGGTTGCTGTTGGTTCAAAGAATAGAGTAATTTCAAATCATACCATTGAGGCTTCAACGTGACTTCATCAGCTGTGCTTCCGTGGTACATAATAATGGGCTCGTTGGCTCTTGTCTTGAGCGCATCAAACTCGGCTTGGTAAACATCACAATTAGCCACTTTAAAGGGCAACCCCAAGAGAGTTTTGAAGAATTGAGAATGGCCGACTACGCACACAACCGTTTCGGGCTGATGGGACAGCCAGTTCTGAAAGTTTGCGACGCGTTGTTCAAAACTGCCCGTGTTACCAGGGATCCATTCCATGTGTGTTTTTTCTGATAAAAGTTCCAAATTGACAACGCGCTGGACTGGGTCTGGAAATTCTCTCTCCACGATTTCTTCCATCTCTTCTTCCTCTTCTTCTGCCTTAGGTGCTTCTGCAGAAGCTGCGCCTTCGGGTGACGGGTTTTTCTCTTCCAATGTTGTTGGCTGCTTTACATCTGCGCTGGGAGATTTGGTTTTTGATGGGGGAGATGTTGTCCCATTGTCGTCATTGCCGCGTATCACATGACCACTGCTGCAACCTAGCAGTGTTTGGCATGTTTCTTTGGCTCTAAAAAGGGGCGAATGTGCCACAAGCTCAATGTTTTGTGCTTTCAAAAAGTCCTTGTCGTACAAGATGGCTTTCATGGCTTCACATTGCTGCCATCCCAGTGGACTAATGGGAGCATCGGCATTGGCAGATATATTCAACAATTCAAAGCATTCTCCGACCTCGGACTTTTTGGGCATGGAAAATCGCTTGAGATCACCAAAGCACGAAAACATGGACGCAATGCGTTGATTTTCGAGCGACTCGGCATGGCGAATCAGATAGACTTTCTTCTTGGCAGTCGAAGCAGAAGAAGAAGATTCTGCTGCAGGCGAGGGTGACGATGACATGTTGCTTTTCTTTTGACTAGTCTAGAACCTAATCTATCAGCTGCTACAAGTGGTAAGTGAATAATTGTAGTACTACTAGCCAGCTAGTAGTCCAGAGATTGGAAGTACTAGTCTAGAGTACTATTGCTAGAGTGAAGTACTCGTAGTGTGGTGTGGTGTGAACTGGTCAAAATTAATCATCCCGCCCATGATCATGACCACACGACGATGCGAAATACTGTTTTACTTTCTGCTTTTTGACCGTTGAAAGATCATTAGATTGGCAGGAATGAACGATCCCTCGCGCTGATGTGCGTCTTTTCATCTGTTTAATAATCTCAAACGGACGGGACTCACTCGGCTGGTCGCCCCGCTTCAACCATTCTTCCACACCGTTCCACACTTGTTTAGAGGGCTTAATTTTACTTTGGCCGGTTCTCCCCGATACTCCTAGTTCTGTACTACTAGCTAGTATGACCCAATTGGAGTTGATTCAAATAAGGTTTGTGGAGTTGTCGCCATTCCGCCTTGCCCCCAAACTTTTTTGGGAGTCTCCCGGCAAGGGTGTCATTTTTTTCATCACCCACTGAATGCCATCATCATGGACAAGACAACGAAGAAAAACTATCCTCCAAGGATGAAGCAAGGCAGTAACGAAACTGCCGCCGACAAGGCAACCACCGCCACGGACACCCATGCGACGCAGAAGGAACATGGTTTTCCCAGGACGAAGAAGAAAGGCAGCAGTAGCAAAAATACCGACAAGGAGAAACGCAATGGCGACGGCAGCAAGTCCAAAACAGTCCAATTCGATGTGGGCGGAACACACTACAAAGTTTCTCGATCTCTGATTGATGGTTTTCCCCACACCATGTTGGCCCGACTCATTTCGAAAACGTGGCATGTTTCTGGTCCTGATGATGATGCCACCATTTTCATTGATCGAAACGGGGATCGTTTCCAATATGTTCTCGATTACATGCGGGATAAAGAAGTCCATCTCCCTCTTTCTGTTCCCAAGGGTGCCATGTTGCGAGACTTGGCGTACTATGGTTTCGAGCACGTACTATCTGACGACATTCATGATGGATATGAAAGTGCAGAGGCTGTTACACAGATTGCCAAATGCGAGTCACTGTACCAACAAGAGTTGGAACGATGCTATCGGACGGTTCGAAAGTTTCAAAAGAAAATCATATACCTCTCTGTGGCGCATTCTTGCTTTCTGTCGTTCTCCAAGTCAGGCCTTCTTCCGGAGTTCTTTTATCTAGGAGACTACTCGCTCAATTTGATGACTTTGAAAGATGATATCAATGCCGCATTTGAAGCCTTTGACAGGGAGTTGTTCGATGGATGTCTTCAAATCCACGGCCTCAAATACGTGAGCCATCGGTGTATCGAACTAAAGTCTTCCCAATCCATCTGGTACTATGTGTCTCTCAAGGTGCTTTCGGCTAAAGCGATATAAACGCAGAAGCGCAAGTTTTGATCTGAAAATCTACTCCCACGATAAAATTGAGAGGGCCTAGCTAGCTAAAGGGCTCTTGATCATCGCTGTGAACTGTGTAATCTGAGAATCTCATTATAGCTTATGTGTGCTACTACTACAATTACGTATGATGTCCAAGATGAAATGTCTCACCCGACTGTCTAAGGTTTGCTTAAGATCGTATGCGCTCGCTCAAGGTCGGAATCAATAGTTGTCTCAAGCTGCTTCATTTCTGCCAACAAGGCATCGAATTTTTCATGGCTTTGATCAGAAGTAACAGACTTAACATCTCCGACAGAGGCTGCACCAGCTGCCACAGCAGCGTCCATTTTTTCTCCGACAGAGGCTGCACCGGCTGCCACAGCAGCGTCCATTTTTTGGACGAGTCCGGATGAACTACTTTCGACTAGGTTTGTTTCCATGCATTTCGCAAGATCGCTACTGACCTCGCTTGTAGTCTCTGGAACGGACTTACAGTCACCATTGCTCTCGCTGAGCATTAGGTTATCAAGATTTTGATCGTCTTGAGAAGTCCAACTATTGGCTTTCGCCTCCTCGTTATCTTCGGGCTTCGCGGTAGACACAACTTCCTCTGGTGCTTCGGTGCAATCTGAAAAGTAGTCGTATGGTCGGGGTTCTTGGGTTGCCTCTCTTTCCTCTGCGGGCTCAGATACATCCGAAAGTTTTACTTCACTGGAGCTTTCAATTTCCTTCGGACCGGAGAGTCTACCGCAGCTTTTATCACTGCCAGTTGTCTCGGCAGCAGTAGCATCCTCCTCTGGTATTTCCGTGCACAATGAAAAACAATCCGTCTGCTGCGTCTGCGTCTCTTGGGCTACTTCGCTGCCAGTAACTGCACTGTAAGCGAGCGTGTCCACGGCTGTGTCCGCCACTGACGCCAACTCAGAACTACCCTTTGGCCTGCCGTTTGCCTGGGGTGATTCTTCGTGAGCGTTTTCATACGATGTGGAACTGCTCTGGGAGATGGATACTGCATCGTCTTCGACCCCGCCTCCATCGTCACACTCGGTAGGCAACGCTTCGGCGACCCTTTCGGACTCATATTTATCATCCTTCTCGACAACTGAATGATGTTGTTGAAATTTTCGGACCTCTTCCATCCTAGATTGCAGCTTCTCTGCTAACTCGTTTGGCCTTCGCAATGGCCCGTTATCTTCTGCCAATATCTGCGACATGAGACGGGAGCCGGCATCTTGCGACTCTTTTTGGCTTATCTCTCTATACCTATCCAAATCAGTGAAGCAAAGCCGTCTCTGTAGCTCAAGGTAGGACAACCCGGAGCAATCAACTTGCGGAGCGCACGTGGGAGCGCCCCGTGTTTCTCCGGCTTTAGTACCATTGGCCATTGGCGCAGTTAGTGGCGACGAAGACATTCTCCCCTTCGGTTCAGGCAAGTCTGTAAATAAGAATTGCTTTTCTAGCTCTTTGAACAGTCGATCTAGCTCCCTTTGTGGGGCTACACTGGACGATCTCAGACAATTTGATCTGACGCTTTCTTCTCGGGAAGGTTGGCTACTGCTCAAAGTCCTAATTGATAAGGGCGCTTCTTCTCTGGATATTTGCTTTTGGAGCATCGAACTTGACAATGCAGAATCCCCATTGGAAGCTGTTTTTGATACAGACAGCTGGTATTGGTCGGAGCTCTCATATGATGCAATTCCATTGGAGGTTGAATGGGTATAAGTAGGCGCAAACTTATCCTTTCCTGTCTCAGCATCAGGTACGTCAGTGAAGAACAAAGTTCTTTCTACTTCCTTGCGCTGCTTCTCGGCTTCTGTGTAGGCTTTCGAAACCGTTTTATTAATTGTGTTGCAAAGCTCTTGTAAGTGAACCTCTGGTAACATCCAAAACAAATCCTGGGGTTGTGGAGAAGAGACTGCGCTCCTAGAGCCAGGAGGAGGATTTCGATCGATAACATCGGTGAAAAGCAGCAATCTCTCCATTTCACGAAATTGCGGGGTGCAAGCCCAATCGATATCATCCATCGCTTGAGAATCCCGGTTTGGGTCCTCCAACAATGTGCTCTCCGAGTAAACGATTTGTTTGTCAATGCGATCGAACATCTCGCCTTTGCTTTCTTCCTTTCTCTCGTCATAGTCCTTCTGGTTGTTTGTGGCGCTGGTATCAAACTGGCTAGCGAGCTTCCCTGCTACTGCATTCATCGCTGTAGCAAAGAAACCCTTGTCCTTGGAGCTCTTGACTGCTTTCCCTTGCTTTCCTGTCGCTTGCGCGATAGCAGCCATGAGTTTTGCTTCACCAGACAACTCATCTGTCTCGCCATCAGTTCCGTCTTGATCTTCTGGGGCCAAGCTTGCGTTACTGCCGTTCTGATGACTACTCGATGTGCTGCCATCATCCGCCCCCTCGGTGAAGGAAACGTGGGTACCTAAGAGTTCTTCAGCTGCCTTTGCACCACCACCATCATCCAGCTTGGTTCGAATTGCTGCGTGTTCTTTTATCATTTCGGATTTCGTCTTGCCACTCTCTCTCGCTGTGTTTATTTTTTCTCTACGTCCTTGAATGCAAACCTCAAAGTTTGCATCAGCCTTGGGATTGTTAATCTTGGTGTTGCTGGTAATGGTCAACGTCGAAGCTGAGGTGCTTCCGGTCATGGTACTCATTTCGTCCACTCCACTTGGATTATTCACAGGTGTATTAGGTTCTCTCAAACCCGTTCGTTCCTCGCGGAGTTTGGCTTCGTAAGCTTTCACGCGCCTTTGCACAATGCTCTCTCTCATCGCACCTCTGACTGCACTCCGAGATTTGGCCGTTTCAAACGACTTGGAAAAAAAAAATCCTACCAATATGAAGGTCGGGAAAGTGTTCCAAGCGATCTCTTTGGAAAGCGCTTTTCGGAAGACTGCCAAAGATTTCCAACAGTTCTTTCTAATAATAACGGGAGTTGATCTTCGACAAAACTTTCGCTTGGGCCTTCGTCGTTGGCTTGTATGTAGCTACATTCTTTTGGCCAGTTTTGCGGGGGGTGCAGAAAATTTTGGTAAGTTTCGTCGATCCGAGATCGACATGTGATCGACAGGTGGCCTAAATGAACAAACGCATTGTCATAGTACCATCGGAACGGACGGGCGCGCACACGGTAATTAGCTTAAATGTTCGATTATCCCCGAACGCTGGCGAAGTGCTCACATTTTGGCCTAATGATGGTTCCCCACTATGCCCATGCAACTCCACATGATGATGATGCTACTAGACTTGTGGATTCACATCTGACTCATGACTGCA
>Ga0163148_10007543_pt1 | contig 10197 bp, 8 predicted proteins | sample OliLakLV19MP7P2_FD_148606 | JGI IMG/M metagenome (GOLD analysis project Ga0163148, IMG submission 148606) | Freshwater microbial mat bacterial communities from Lake Vanda, McMurdo Dry Valleys, Antarctica- Oligotrophic Lake LV.19.MP7.P2 | ecosystem: Environmental > Aquatic > Freshwater > Lake >... | reverse complement strand
AAGTAAGGAAGTTTGAAAGCCAGGCAATTTGAGAGATTGAAGCCTGGTAATGACTTGAATTTGTTCTGTTGAACTCACCCAGGATTGCCGCCTCCTCTGAGACATGACGCGAAATTCAGGAAGTTGGAGGTATGAGAAATCAACAATGGCAACAGAAAATGAAGCTCCTAATGCACTTACCCTCCACCACCTGCACCTCCATTATTTGGACCAGCTCCAGGCGACTGACCCGCTCCTCCATTACCAGCTCCAGGCGGCTGTTGACCTGACGACCCGGGCTGTTGAGCAGGCGTGCCAGCAGCTCCACCACCACCGGCTCCACCTCTGTTTAAATTGGCGCAGTTTGAAGATTAAGAAAGGACACATGGTGCTGACAAATGGATATCCTTTATTCTTGACTTACCCTGGCTGACCTGGCTGTCCAGCCTGAGGAGGTTGATTCCCACCTTGTGGCGGGCCGCCGGGGCTACCCGGCTGAGGAGGCTGTTGTCCAGGCCCTGTAAATGAAACAACAAACAACAAGTCAGTGCGGGACTAACTAGTATACAAAGATCTTATCAACCGTCTTCCACATAAAAACAAAAAATTCACATGTTCCAATGCAAATCTTACCACCAGCGGCGCCGGGCGACTGACCCGACCCCGGCTGCTGTCCAGGCTGTTGCGCAGGGGGCCCACCAGGGCCACCGATACCCCCAGGCCCCCCTGGGCTACCTGGACCTCCTTGTGGTGGAGGTTGTCCATTTCCAAGAGGTGGCCGTTGCCCATTTCCTGGCCCGCCAACAGGCTGCCCACCCTGAGGCGCATCATCCTCATCATCCTCGTCTGGCTCTGGTGGCCTTGTGAATTGTCATATTTTTTGTATGAATGGTTGTGGTTTGTATGTATGCAGGCAGGCATGGAAAAAAGATTAGAGTTATTTCTTCCTTCCACAGTTACACAACCAAACCAAATACACAACCCACCACACATAACCATACACCACACACACAACCAACACAGTACGTACCGTGGTCTGCCTTGCACTAAGCTGTCGGGCGCTGAAGGTAGGTCAAAATCGGAATCCTGGGGCGCTGGAGCTGCAGAAAATGTTCAGTTGTGAGAACTCTATGATTGGGAGTTTGTTCAACAAAGAGATGACACAAAAAACAACAGCCCAGCATGAACATTTCACAACAAAAGCTAGGTGCCTGGCTCACCTGGGGGGCAATCTAATGGTCGGTCACTCTCAAATTCAATCACCAAGGTGACGTCGTATGTATTTCTAATTGAAGAGCAACGTACAGCAGGTCCAACAAACGCAATGCTTTCAGCGGAGGCATCAGATCCAGAATTTGCGATCAAACTGTTGAGATCATCGACAAAGCTAGAAGTGTCGCCCGAGAATACAGCGGTTTGCACATCACTTGCTGACAAGGCAACAACTTCAACTTGCAAGCTATCCATCGCGTCTTCGGATTGGCTTTCTCCAAGAACCACAGCATCCACAACTTGTGAGTCGCATACATCTCTCCGAAGGGTATTGAAAGCTTCAACGATAAGCGCAGCTGTCTCTTCCTCCGTCAGTTGACCGGAATTGCTTGAAAAGGAAATGTCGTACACACCAGATACTTCAGTAACATCCTGGTCACAAGATCTAGAAAAAGGACAGTGTTAGCGGAAAAAGTAAATGGTATGAAATGAACCCGAGTTTCCATACTCTTACTGGATGTCAGAAACGCCAGCTACATTCACCAGTGTCCCAGCTCGGTTTAATCCCGCAACAGCGGCGTTATATTCGGTCCGAAATTCATCTTCCGTGGGTGCTGCTGGTTCATCAGGGTCTGTGTTGATGGGACAGAGACACCCAGAGGCTTGAGCTTGCAAGCCACGGTGGGATCCAGCTAAAAACATGCCAGACGCATCATTCCTGTGAAGAGTACGACGGCGGAAGGAATCGTCGAATAAATCATAGGATCCTATACATTTACAACGAAAAAAAAGAAGCTATCAATGAGCTGGTACTCTTTCATTAAAGGATAGCTGCTTCTAAGCTTACCTGTTGTTGACACTGGGCACGATCTACACTCGCCAATCACTTCATACAATGCAAGGTCGGAAGTAAGTGCACTGGTTTCATTGATGCTGCTACCCTGACGGCCAGTTGTAGTTGTCGGCTGATTGAATGGCGCTGGCTTTAAGTTAACATTCCTCACGTTCCTGAAAGGACAAGAAAGCAACGAATAAAGCAGAATGAGGTCAAAAGGTCTCAGCTATAACCCGGACAAATACTTGATTGTATATTCTGCTGACTTGCCTGAAATAGGAATCGCATCTAGAGAAGGCGATGAAGTTGAAGGTTTCTTGAAATGATCCCTCCAATGCCCTTTTCTCCTCTGCCGACAAAAGATTAATGTCACCGACCAAGCCAACAAAAACTGTAGAAGTGAATTGACTAATTTCTTCGTCACAGTCCACAGGTTTGACTTCTATAACCTCGACAACTTCTTCCGAAGGCTGAAAGCCCTCTCCCTCTGATGCCTCTAACTCTTGAACATCCAAGCTCAATATTGTGCGGTTGAAGACTCTGCGGAACTCATCTGCAGTAGGCGCCCGACCTATGCTGGGAAAAGTCGCAGAGCAGCGACATAGACCATCTGTTTCTGGAATGTCTTCTCCGTTGGCCAACATAGAGAGCAACGAAGAAGAAGGCGTGACAGCGGGCAGTTCAACACTATCTGTAGTAGCATTATCACTCGTGAACATTGTCGTCTCGGTCGTACAGTCTCGGCATTCAACATCAACAACCAGGCGTAAAATATTCAAGACTTCGCCTTCGGTAAACTCTTCAAATAAGTCTTCTTCCTGTTGCCGCCTTTGTGCTTTTGAGAGAAGGCCCACCTCTACTGATAACACTCTTCGATAGTGTTGCGAATCGCAAAGCAAAAAATTGAGGGTGTTATATGTCTCAATGAACGTGGATTGGATTACCGCTGCTTCGCTCTCAGATATTGTTACATTTTCTCCTAACTGGATGTATATTTCTGTCTGAAAAGCATACCTTGCAACCGGACAAGCCAAATACTGAAACTCGACTACATCCAGCACTCCAGTGAGAGCATTTGTAAATTCATCCTCTGATGGCGATCTTGACTCTGTTTCGTTCTTTCTGCAGTAACAAGTGTCAACAACGACCGAGCTTGATGACAAGTAGAAACCGGTATCATTACCCAAATCAGACAAGCTGGCTGGAGATATGTCACTGGTCATTCCAGCTGCCCATGTCAGCATGGAAATGAACGACTCGCAGAAACGGCACTCATACTGAGCGATTACCAAGGCAACATTGTTGTCTTGGATTTCCACAACTTGGAAACTCAGAGCTGTCCGAAAGTAGGGATTATCACAAGTTTCAAAGTTGAGGGCGTTGTAAGTATTTGTCATTTTCTGCTCCAAGGCGAAGATAGCATCAACCGTGGAATTACTTGGATCAGATTCAAAGTGAATGAAAAAATGAGAACTACGTAATGTAGTTTCGTTCCCGCAAGAGAAGGGCTCTACCTCGAGTACTTCGCTGACTGAATCAAAGTCCTGAAAGTCAAGCTGTCCGACTAGTGAGTTGTAGACATCTCGAAAGACACGAGCTGTTGCCTCCGCTTTGCTCGAAGCATCAAAGGGACAAAAGCAAATGCCTCCATCTGGTTGCACTTCTTGGCTAAAGGCATAACGCGGAATATCGAATGCCAAAGCCGAGTCTTGCTCCAAGTCAAACATGGAACTGTTCGATGTGCAATCTCGACAAGCGAATTTAGTAGAAACCTTCATAAGTCTCCACCAATCTAGTCCCAGTGGGAGCGGCTGCCTTCCCAGCCATGCATCGGAGTTGGCCTTATCGATCGAAACATCTATTGCAGTTCGGAAATGGGGAGTATCGCAGGCGTAGAAAAGCAATTCATTGTAGGCTTTTAAAAAAGCCAACGACAAGTCTCGACGGTCGTCGTCGTCCAAATATTCAATCCTAGCATCCACTTCTAGAAAGATAACTGACTCCAGAGTCTTTGCATTGGAATCGCACTCGACTTCCGACACTTCGATCGTTTTTTCCACGGACCGAATATTCTCTAAAATGTTGTCGTCCAGCTCGTTGTTGTAGTAGTTCTGAAAATCTTCGACAGTAGGAACACCCGAGGCATTTATGTTTTTAGCCGAGCAAAAGCATGTGTCGGCAAGAGCATCGGGATCTGACTCTTGTCTACCTTCTAGTAGAAACCATGGTATGTCCTTCTCCTGCAGTTGCCTCCGCCGCGAACTAACCGAAGCTTGCTGGCCAAACAAAGAAATGGAATCCGTGGGGCAATCACGGCAATGTCCCTCGCTGGATATTTTGATCACCTTGGACGCATCGAAGGGCAACAAGGAATATCTCCTGGCGATCCTGGCGCTAGAGCTCACTGAGTTCAGCTTTCGCTTCTTGAGTGACGCCAATGGCTCTGCGGAGGCATCCGAAAGCCTTCGAAAGTATGGAGTATCACATTGATCGAAACTAAGCTGATTGTAACTGGCCACAAATGTCCTTTCTACCCCTTGCATTTCTGACGCTGTCATGGAGGTTGGTTCTCCATGCACCATCAATAAGGATGTGCTGGAAAAGGTAGCTACATCTTCACTGCATGTAATTTCCTGAGCTTCTGCCAGGCTAGTGACATCGTAAATGCCAGGCAATTCCGATTGAACCCATATTAATTGTAGATTGATTGCCTCTTGGACATCCCGCTCTCGAGGACCTCGTCCTGTGCAATCGCATGGGCCCTTGTTGGCTCTAGATTTGGAACTTTTGGAGCTTTTGGAACTAGAGCTTTTGGACGACGAATGGGATGACTTGCTGGATTTGGAAGACTTGCTATGAGAATTTGAGCTGAATAATGCGTCCACTGGATGATCTATACCAAACAGCGGGGCTGCTTGGGAGGTTTCGCCCAAACAACCATCACATACACCCTTAATCTTGTAACGAATCACAAACTCGCCACTTGTGCTCGCCGTCAAAGGAACTGGTTGAATACTTTCGTCATCGGCGATGACTTGCGTGAGGTTTCGAAATTGTGGATCGCAAAATTCGTTGCTGGTGGACAGCGACAACTCATTGTATCCCTCTAATATTGCTTGTTCTAGGGTACTAAAGTCAGACGCGTTTAATAGTTCGAAACTTCCCAAATGTGATATCAAGAGATCAGTTTCAAATTCTTGTGGGTTTTGGATACAGGATGATCGATCTTGGAGTCTTCTCCCTCCCCTGGGATGGGCAAATTGCTGTCGATCACACGTCGGATTCTTCGTCACTCTTCTGAGTGTAGCTGATGTTGTTGCCCAGAAAGATAAGAAGGACAACAGGTGTAGCAGCAGCAGCATTCTTGTCATTTTCTGATGATCTTGTTAGATGTGAGCTGTTAACCAGATATACATGTATAGCAGGCGCATTAATTATACCTACTACTAGTAAATAGGATGATCGATTTTACTATCTGCTACTTTAACTGGTGTGCAGTGTTGTTATTCTTGCTGTTTACCTATTCGGTGCTCAGTGCTCAGGCCTTGACAAAAAAATGATGCCGAAAAATTTATTGTTCCGCCCAATTTGGGGAATGTGCGTCCAACCAGAAAAAATGAATTAAAATAAAGAACACGATTTTGGCGCGCTCTCTCTGCTGCATGGTCAGTCGCTCTGATACACTTTTACTCTACTAGCTACTACTCCGAGTAGTAGCTAGCTAAAGTAGTACTAGCTAGCTACTAGCTAGTAGCTAGATAAAAATCGAGTCTGATGAGTCATTCTAATCGGATTCTGTACGACGTACTGATGCGTCATTCTAATTACATTTATTGGATCTTATTTTCTCTACTACTGTAGCTAGCTACTACTAGTAGCTAGCTAGAGCTAGTGAGCTACTAGCTTGATCGTAGCTACTAGTAGTAGAGTATGGTACGTACTGGCCGCCAATGTTTGCTTGTAGCTAATAGTAAGCACTGCACTGGTATCATTACATGCTGCCAATCAACAGGCAGTTCATTCCGAAGGTCATAAAGGCGAGATATCGAAGTAGCTAGAGTATTATATCAAGGCGACAAGAACCACAACGTCAAGACAACAAGAGCTATTAGGATCGACGAGCAAGCATCAAGGACAATACGAGCAACGAGTCAATACGATACGACGGGAAGAAGAAGGAAGGTTGTATTGTTGGTAGAAGGAATGTATTAGACGATAGAAGAAGGATAGCGAGAAAGCAAGAAGAAGTATCATCGCGACGAGAAGCCTATCATCACAGCAACAAAGAACCCAAGTTAATGACGAAGTAGTCGATTAGCCGAAGAAGAAGGATACGATATCAAGTGAAGAAGAGGAAGAGTTTATACGAGTTGATACGCCATCGCGAGTAATACGAGGAAGAAAGAAAGAATCGAAAAAGAGTCAACATCACTAGAAGACGAGACGAAACTGAAGCTGTGCTCGGATCAAGTCAATACACTACAACGACAATACTTTGCAGCCGGATATACACAGCCGGACACTCTACAGAAGAAGAAGTACGATCTCAACGAGACCTGGTTTGGAATTCGAAGTTACTGCATTCCATTGGAACCACTTTGAAGGATAGATTCATTATTTCAGCATGATGTCGCAAGGAACAAGAAAGATTCGGGCAATCGTCTGCAGCTTGGCGGCCTTGTTGTCGTTCTCACTCATTCCTGTGGTGGCACATCTGTCCACGCCGGATGCAACTAGCAGTACAAATAGAAAACATGCTGTCATTGTGGGTGGTGGACCCGTCGGACTCGCCACGGCCATTACACTTTCCAATCCACCCCATTCGTATGATGTTACCATTCTCGAACAACAAGCCTCCGTCGAACAGTATGATCCTACCAAAGCGTATTTGTACAATGTCAATCCTCGTGGACAAAAATGGATGAAGGAATACAGTCCCTCGGCCTTGGAAAAATTAAAAGAACGAGGGTCCTTGGGCAGTATGAGTCGGATTACCATTGTTCCTGCCGATCCCAACACACCCATTCCGGCTCGGAAACATTTGGCGGCCTATGATACAAAGAAAAACAATCCCGCCGACAACGACAACAACGCTGCTACTGTGGAAATGCAAGAAACAACCACCGCACAAGAAGAGGAGTCAAAAGAAGAAGAGTTGGATAAACGTAGTTTTTGGATTCCTCGACACAGTATGATTTGTTTGTTGGAAGATGAAATTCAAGAGCAACAGCAACAAGCAGCCAATGGCCAAGTAGGAAAGATTGTCTTGAAAAAGGGACGACAATTTGCGTCCATGGTTCCTTCCGACGATAATGGTGGACCACTGACAGTTTCCGTACAAGATGTGGAAAATGGAACTGTGGAATCCTATGATGGTTCGTTGGTCGTGGCGGCCGATGGATACAATTCGGAGGTACGTAATGTCAGTCCATGATTGCATCAATCAATCAATCAAAATCAAGGGAATCTAGGATATGAGGTTTGCCTTTATTCTTTCGTAATATTTTGGTTGTTGCTGCTTTGGGTACCTCAAACCAGATTGGCAAACATTCCTTCTTGTTTATAGGTACGCTCGTGGCTCGCCGATGAGAGACAAAACACATGGCTTCAAAGCAACCCCAAAAAGTTTCGCGTCAAAAAGTGGACATCACCAGCCTCTGGATTGCGTATGAAAGTCATTCAAATGCCCCCTGGGTTTTCTATTCCAGATGCTGATGGCTCTTCCCTAAAGACAGAGAATGAATACACCTATGCCATTCGAGGAAAGCACACAGGATTTACAAACTATGTCAGTTTGGGGCTTTTGCCCGTCAAAGATCCCTCCATGATTCGTCCTGCCAATGTCATTACGCGTCCCAACCATGAGGTTTGGAACAAGATTACGGACGGACCGTCCGCCAAAGAGTGGTTCACCGACGCCTTTCCTCGCTTCAACTGGGATGACTATGTGGACGATAAAGAATGGGACAGGTTTGCCAAAGCTTCTGGAACAAGCTTTCCATTTTGTCAATACAGCCCGGGATTGCAAGTGTCTTCTCCCGATCAGAAGTGCGGTGTAGCGCTGCTTGGCGATGCACTTCATGCCTTCCCTCCTGACATTGGGCAAGGGATCAACGCTGGTCTTTCCGATGTAGTAGCCTTTGATCGAGCCCTACGAGGAAAGGATATCATTACTGGCAAGGAAGGGAAAACGCCCGAGAATCTTGGGGCTGCCTTGAAGGAGTATGAACGAGTGCAAGGGCCAGAGGTATGTTTTGTTGTTGATTGTTAACAGTACCACCTGATGTTGCCTCGCTATTCTTACTCAAAAGTAATCGCTTTGGAAACACCAATTGATGTTCCGACGACGACTTGGATAGATCCGTTCGCTGATCAAAATCTCCCGTTTTGGTTTCCCATACCAATATCGACAACCTCTGCTCCGAGACCGCATTGGTAGATTCTTTTTGCAACTGAACATTGCCCTCCGGTTGTTACTCAACAAACTTAGCTTTGGCCTGATCCCGCCCTCTTGCATAGTGCTATTGCAAAATACAAATCTAACATACCGGCAGGTCATGCGACGGGCCGACATGACAACCGTGGGTCTCTCGGCAGCGGCACTGACAGTTGGGTGGAAGCTGTTTGGGGCTGGATTGAAAAAAATGATTGGTTTCGTATGAGAGTGTAGCCAGTAGACAACATGATCCTCTGTGGTGAGACCCATGCGGTGGAACGTGATTACGCAACTTGCTGACGCAGTCTTTACGAGCCATGCTAATTTGTAGACTACACACCAATATGCACTAGCTAGTCGCGCAGTTGTTCGTGCTACGATCCAGCAAGGTCACCCTACCTTCGTCTATGAATATCCAATCCGGTTCTTCCACGTCGAGAAAACATAATGATGCGGATATCGCACTCTTTCACTGCTAGTCTTACCTGCACTGCACAACTGTGCATGTGATAGCTCCAGTGCGTGAAAATGATAGCTAGATTTTGTCAGCTGTCTCATTCAAGTGCGACGCACTGTTCACCTGCATAGCCACTGCAGCTAGACCATCGCAGTTCCAATGGAAGACACACTCTCACATTCATTGTCATCCGTGCGTAAATTTGCTGATTCATTGTCATCCGTGCGTAACCCTCGAGTCCCCAACATTCGAAATAGCCCCTAGCTAGCTAGTAGCTGGTGCTGCAATGGACAAGCAGCCAAGTAGCTGTGCAGCACCAGTACAGTACCAACATTTTAGGCCGCAGATTGACAAACCAAAAGTCAACCGTAGCGCGATAAATTCCCATTCCTACTGTACTACTAGCTAGCGGTGCAATGTCCGTCCAACCTGCTTTAAGCTTGAGTGCCCGCATGGCTTCATAGCTTGAACGAACGAATATCGTCCAGAACACGACTGGTGTCGACAGAGCGACCTTCCCTAATATCCATAATATGTGGATGTAGCATGGACCGTATCGGTTTTGCTTCTGGGGCAGTGTCTAAATCAAAGCCAAAGCGTTCCTGGACGACATTTGTTGCTGCCTGTCGAAACGACTGGATCTGTTCGGAGACCTCAAACGCTGCCCATTTGTCGACATATTTTTCCACCATGGGTTCAATCGCAATTTCACAAGCTTGTTGGGCAGCTGCTTCGCACAACTCGGCCGGAGCTTCCCCCAAGGAATATCGACTGCCTCTACCATCGCTACCAAACCTTTTCAAGGGCAGAATGGCCGGTACAATATTGGGATCACGTGCCGCCTTGCCGGATTGAAGCGCTGTATCCAGCAATGCTTTTAGTCGTGGTTGCGATCCGCTATTGTTGTTGTCTGGGCTATTGTTGTTGGGGCTGGTAATGTCAGCTGTACGCTTGAGCTGCAGCATGACGTGCGCATCTCGCGAGGAAAAGGGTCGAAAGACGACCTTTCGATCAGGTCGCCGACCTTGGGGTTGCAATCCTGTAGCGACACGGCACAAATAGCGAGCAATGGTGTTGGGTCCTTCCAATACTTGGAGATTGTTGGCCAACAGTTTGGCATCCAATTGATCGATTTTGATGGCGCCGTTATTGTTGACGGCGTTGTTGTTAGGTGGTGGTGGATCCAGCCATAACCTAGTGGGTTGATCTCCCCCATCCAACAGTGACGCCAAACCTAACATATTATTTCCTCTCTTGTTTTGCAATTTGTAGTATTCC
>Ga0163148_10007540_pt1 | contig 10200 bp, 9 predicted proteins | sample OliLakLV19MP7P2_FD_148606 | JGI IMG/M metagenome (GOLD analysis project Ga0163148, IMG submission 148606) | Freshwater microbial mat bacterial communities from Lake Vanda, McMurdo Dry Valleys, Antarctica- Oligotrophic Lake LV.19.MP7.P2 | ecosystem: Environmental > Aquatic > Freshwater > Lake >... | reverse complement strand
TTCACTTGCAGCGGGCTAAGGGTAAAGGATTTATCGCTCTTTTGTTCGTGCAGGCGATCGCCCAACGCTTGATCGACAGAACTGACCAGCGTCAGAAACAGCGCATGCAAGTGCTTACCTGTGAGATAACCAGGTGGAATGGGCGATCGCGGTTGCAGGTTGAGAATGAGGCTATGTGGCATAGGTTTGAAGATCCACAAATTAACAGTTAGAAGATACTTCTGATATAGATATTAGCTAGCAAAGCGATACTGCATCCGAGCTGGAATTTTGAACCCTGCTGATTCGTAGTAATGCCCACGCAATCGCACATTGCGAATCAAACTGACAGGCGGCATATTTACTGTGTCATAACTCGAAACTTGGTGAGTGAACATCACATCCAGTGGATTGAGCGGGTAAGGAAAAGTGAATTCGCCTTCTCCTTGTCTGAGTTTAAGGAGTTCCTCAATTCTGACTTCGGCTTTGCTCATCCACTTCCCTAAACGAATCCACTTCGGCAGAGACAACGGCTGTTCAGAAATGATAAAGCACTCAAACTGGCTTTCAGGTGCAATTTCTTTGGCTCGACCAAAGCTGGGAATATTTTTTTGGGTCTTCTCCATTTCAACGTGGTAGTTATTGTTGGCATACTTCCATGTGTTGAGAACAGCCGTATGACGAACGGCTCTGGCTGGAGTTACGTAGATTCCCTGCTGGTTGAGTGGGGTAAGATGCTCCTCATATTTGGGGATTTGCTCAGGGCAGAAGTAACGGTAGGAGTGTTCTTCGGAGACTGTGGTGGAATGGCGATCGCTATCCACTAAACCCAGCGCATAGCAGAGCGCATAATTGTGCAGGATAGGTTCTGTTTCGTACAGTCGCCCAATCTCACGAGTGGCAAAGTACATCGAGTCATGCAGTTCTAACTCACAGCGATAGATGATAGTCATACGCTTTTACTCCGCTGCTGTCGTAGCTGTAGCTTTGCCTTTAATGTGTTTTTTGGCGTAATTTTTTGCTTCTTTATCTGCTTGTTGCAAAACGCTCTTTAGCGTTGTTTCATTACTGATTAATGTTTTAACTTCCTTCAACAAAGCATCGAATTTTTCATCCATGAAAGGTGTTTTGACAATTGGTTCATCATCCAGCAATAACTTTATTGCAGCTTTCGCATGATCCATCACATCATCCTCATTTAAGGGATCGAGCGACTCCAACTCGCTGACAGGGAATAAATCATAAATGGCTTGAGTCCAGCGCAGGTTGCTGGCAATTTCGCCATCTGCAAAAGTTACACCTAGCAACTCATTTCGCATCGTACCTGTGCGGGTGGTTTGCGCTCCATAGCGGCTGGTACGCAGGATATTGTTGAAAACATACAGGAAGCTAGCTTCTGTCGGATCTTTCAACGTGATAATGCTGGGAAAGAAAACTTGTGGACGGATGTGATCCTGACTATTAATCCGTGACGTGGTTGTTCCAATATCCCCATCCAGTTTGCCTTTATCCTTACCTTTAGGCAGTTCCTTCATTTCACCTTTTGCTGCCATCGTTCCATTTTCATAGGGTGCATTTAAGGTAAATGTTTCGTGCGCTTCATCAAACGGAGTAATGGAAAAGGCCGTATCCACAACCACCTTCGATTTCTCAGAGCCAGAATCCCCAATCGCAAAACCGTAGATGATGCAATCTGGGTTGTCCATTGCGAATCTCACATTGTACTCACACTCTTCGGCTGTCATCAATCCGTAGTTACGCAGGAGTTCTCGACCAACCAAGCGTTCAGGAGTTGTCTGTTTGCGTTTGAACATGGTCAAACGACTGATAGGAGATGAATTCTCTCGTTTGATTCCAGCTCTAACTTTGGCTTTGTTGAGTTCTTGATCTGTTTGAAATAGAGAGTAAGAATCAGTGATGCGCACTGTTAAAAAGTGAACATATTTTCCCATTGGTTTGTAGGGAATTTCAGTATGAAAGTGCTTAGCATCGACGGTTTTTAGAAAGTTCATTGTTGCCTCCAAGTAATATTATCAATTTTTAGTTTTCGTCTACTGCTGGACGAATTCTGACTCTGGTTATTTCAGCAGTTACGATCGCACCAGCCTCTAGCTCTTGTCCATAGCGAGAAAGCACCTGTAAACACACCGCAACCTGCTGTTTTGTGCTGAGATTCACAAGGCGGAGAATACCACAGTGAGGCAGCCCTCTAATAATGGCTAATTCTCCAAAGTCCTTATCAAGCGTTACAAGTATGCGACTTTCATTACGAGCCGTTGCCAAAATTTGCTCATCGCCAGGGTCTTCAGACCAGTCTCCAGTCCAAATCACATCGTAGCCAGCAGCCGTTAGTTCATTCCGTACTCCATACCAAACGCAGGTATCCAGGAGGATTTTCATCCAGGAGTCTCTAGCAGTAAGGGTTCAACCCGCTCATGGGCAACTAGACGACGAGCATAGAGCAAGCAGGATTGGATGTCTTCTCGCTCTAACGAGGGATAGGCTTCGAGCAGAGTTTCAGTGGTATCTCCTGCTGCTAGCATTCCTAAAATATGCTCAACGGCAATACGATGTCCACGAATAATGGGTTTGCCACCGAAGATAGCAGGATTGACTGTAATTCTTTGTAGTAGTTCATCTTCATTCATTTCACTTTCTCCTTGGGGTGTTTTTGATTAGAACAATTAGCCACCTTGGTCAGAATCCTCGGTGTTTGAATCTTCAATGCCCTGTTCTTTTTTCTTGCGTCGTTCCTTATCATCCTCAAGTCGGTAGAGAAATTCACACGTATCACGAATCAGATTAAGCTGGCGACCTGCTAAACGAGCGCGATCGCCCTTAAATGTTCCCTCGAACACCTCTATCACAAAATACCTAGAAAAATCTAAGATAGCCTCTCGTTCCTGATCCCGTTCGCTATTCTTAAAAATCCACCGTCCTTCAGCCGTTGAGCTATGAACACGATTCATCAAACTTGCTAATCGTGCAGCTACATAATCAACTAGCGTTTCACCACGGCAAGCACTGTACTCGGCTTTAAGGACAACATCAGCAGCTTCATCAATCGGTTTAAGAATCGCATTTGCTTTTGTCGGTTGCCCTTTACTAGATTTTGCGCGGTAAAACTTACGATAAAGCTCAGTCAATTTCTTAGGATGGTGAATGGAAGATTGTGAGTTGGTCACATGCAATTCCTCATTCTCAAAGCGAACATAAGGATCAAAACAGGGGTAGAACTGGTAAGCATAAAGCCTAATTTTGGGAAGACCAGGAGTATCGAGTTGCTTTTCTCTGGTGTATCGCTTGAGATAGCTAAATACATATAATTGGCTTGTTTCAAAATCTCTTGCCAGTTCGGATAACTTTCCCCAGTTGGGGTTATAGCCATTTTTGGTTTGTCGAGCATTGACATCCAAATTAATTGCATAAGCAGCAGTGAGTGAATTTAGCGGTGCTGTGTATTGCTTTCCGTTCTGTTCCCATCCCTCTAAAATGTAATCTAGTCGGAAGTTACTTTCTTGGGTTAGCATCCTGAATGCTTGTGGGGCGCTGTCTAGAAAAACGGTTTGTTCAAAATCAGTACCATCAGTACAGGGTGGAATTGGAGATTCAGAAACAACTGTTTTGACATCAAGAATCATGGGGAACGCAAATGCTAACCATGCTGGCATTACCCAAGACTCGGTATCTGTTGGATCAGTTTTACCTCGTTTCTCTGGCGGTAGAGCCATGAAGTAAAAGGTCATAGGCTGATTCTCAGAGTAATTCAGTTTAAATATTCGCCCTTTGTAAGCATTGCTGGCTGGATTATCTTGAAATTGAAAAACTCCAGCCGTTTGATAATTTTCTAGAGAGAAGTTAGCGATCGAGTCTTTGCTAATGAAATGATTACGCAACCCAGAGTCAAAACGGGTAGAAGAAATATGGTCATAGGCTTCATGCAGAAAACAATTGGTTTCAGGGCTGAAGTAGTAGGTTGGGTAAAAGAAGAGATAGCGGTACTTCCCATCCTCAAACTTCTTACCAACTTCCTGAGTTTCACTCATGAGGATTTGGCGCAGCATAAACTCGATCGCAGCAATACTAGAAATATTTCGCTTAGCATTAGAACCAAAGAGCATTTGCTTATTGGTATAAACTTGAGGTGTAAATAAAACTCCTGATTCCATTTGCTCTTTTACAGTGTAGGCAGAATGAGTAATAGAACAGATGAGTTGTTTGCCGCGTCGTTGTTGCTTTGCTGCATTATAGTTTTTGAGTTCTTCAAAAAATTTATCTTGTGAAGCAACTTGGCTATTAGGCAGCATTACTACACGACGCACCCAGTCACGAAGATCATCCCAGCCATCTTCTTTTTTAGTTGGATCTGGTTCAGTTTTGTCCTTAAGGGAATTCTTAACCTCCTCAAACTGCTTAAGAACAGGCGAAATGAGAGCAGTTACACAATCAATAATTTGGTTACCTGCATGTGTAATATCTTCACTACCAGAATGGGCTTTAACATATTGAGCCGCAAGATAATACCACTCTAAGGGAAGCCCCCCAGTATTCCCTTTAAGCTTAAGATCTTTGAGATTTTCATTAATGCGTTGAATTTCTCGAATCTGTGGAAGACATTCAGACAAGCCAAGATATTCGGCTATTTTGAGAACTAGAAAGCCTCCTGATTCAAGATCGCCTAAGCTAAACTTCTGCTTATATGTTTTTTCCCAAGTTTGAATTTTGGCAATACGGCTACCCCAAATCTTACGAGTTATTAAATCACCAAACTCTGCAAGCTGATCAATACGGATATCATTCTCAAATTTGTAGTCAGACTGTAGAGATAAAACCTTCTTCTTCTGAAATTCAACTAGCGAGTTGCTGCGATCGCCCACCTTACTATTCCTGACATTACTAAAGGTTGCCTTCAGTGCAATCTGCATCAATTCAAAATCATTAAAAAATAAATGGTAGTAATCAGCATATTTCATACCTTTCCCTTCACGTACAAAACCTTTCTGCCGAGTAGCAAGTTCATTAACACAGAGATCTTTGATTTTTTGAACAACACGCTCAGGTAAGTTTTTTGATGAAACTGGTGGTGCATCCTTAAGCTTCAGGTAAATTACGCCTGTAGGTAAATACAGCAATGGCTCATAGTATTTACGCTCTGGCGTATTCATACTCATGAATTCATCCATCACGGCATTGTTCACCACATTCGTTAAAACGCCGTGATTTTCAGCAATGCTATGATAGGTTAACTCTAATTGCTCATTAATATTTTCATCATTATTAAGTTCAGCAAGGCAGCTACGAATACTTCCGTTTTCAGCATCCTGCGGATGTTTAATAATAGAAGCAAACAAATCGGCTAGTCGAGCCAAGTTTGACAATTCAACAAATACATTAGACTCTCTTCCTAATTTAAGTTCAGCCGTATTAAGGTTCGTACCATCCTTGCGTTGGGCATTGTAAGCAATATATAAGAGCCCATCAATTTGATCCTTATAGGCTGTTGGAGCATTGGGATTAATGAAATAATCTAGTTTTAGCTCTTGAATAATTACATCAATAATGACGCGATGATCTTCAAGAGGCAGATCTCGAATACGATCTTTTTCCACTGCCTTATATTGAGCAGGCATAGATGGGAAGCGATTGTAGTCAAACTTCTCAAAATCGTGCAGGATAAAACCAGCGATCGCCAATCGGCGGCGCTGCGGTTTTGGTCGAACAATTCGCTGAATCGTAGTATCGAGTTCTTCTAATCGTTGCTCGATCTGATTGGCAGGAAACAACCCATTCAATAAGTGAGTATTGAGCGATTGATCGTCGGCACTGCGACGGCTAATCGGTTTAATCGTCTCTCGACCTTCCTGAATTTGCCGTTCGTAGTATTCCCGCTCTTTTTGCTCAAAATATTTTCCACCCTTTGCAGTCGTCCCGATCGCCACTCGCAGCAAATTCGGCAAGACGTACTCACCAAAATCGCGCATGATTTCGTCATTGGGATTTTGTGCCGCGATCGCCCGACGCAATAGCTTCAGCGTGATAAGTTCAGGGGCTGGTGGCTCAACTTCGCGATTATTCGGATCGGCATCCATCCCATCCTCATAATCTTCATAGTTTTCATCTTCTAAACTTTCTTCCAAAACCAAATCTTCCTCTAAGAGGTTAAGTTGATTCTCACTAGGTTGCTTAGACTTTTTGGACATTATTAACATCTCCGCAAGATTTTTTATTCTTCTGGAAGTGGAAAGCTGACCTTTACAGAACTAACAAGCTTGGTCTGGGGGTTAAGGGAGTTCAATGAACTCCCTTAATTGCGAGCTACTAAACTAGCCAAATTGGGAGCTTAGATAATTACGCTTGTACTTAGCGCGCGCAAGCTATGGTTGGGCAACTTTCCACTGTGTTGGGGAGCGAGGCAATCAACTCCCCATTACTTAACTAGGCAGCAGCAGGTACAAGGACTAACTGGTACCAAGCTGCTTTATTGTGACCATCAAGGGGTAACGTCTTAATGTCGTACCCGTCTTCCTTTCTCAATCGCTCAAAAACAGCACTAAAGCGGTGAGTGATCAAGATAAATTCGGAAGCGTGGTGAGGTTTGCTATCGAGCAAGATTTTGAGTACACGCTGCTTGATCGTATCCTTATCCTTCATCGATTTCTCCTTTAGGAGTATGTGTACGATCACAAGGTAACAGGTTCACTTGAAACTGAAAAGGTATCGCAGATTTTTTTTGTATTAGAACAAACTTAATTGACCTTAAGAACTAATTGCCTGATATACTACTCTTATGGCAGAGACTAGCAAGAATAAGGTTCTCGCTAGCCTGAATCCCTTTCAGGGATTGAAAAAATTACGTTTGGTCTTATCCGCGTAAGCTTTCTCTCTGCCTTGTACGCCCAAAACCCTTTCAGGGATTGACCTTAGCAAATCCATATTTCCTCTCCTTTACTTTTGATGCGGTAAGCGACTGTCTCTAGCAACAGGGCAGCTTGCCCAAAGGCGACCGCATACGGTGCCTCGCGATCGCGCCTCCCAATCTCATCAATGGGGTAAATCGGGAAGTGCATCGGTAGTTGTAGCCTTCTGCGCGCTTCCATTGCTGGACAACGCAGCACATAGCTCACCAATCCCTGTCGGCTAACGCGATCGTTGATTTGGCTAATCCAACGGTTTTGAGGTTGCCACACTTGCACTCCCACTAAGACTTTCACTTGATAAGCGTCTGCTACTGCCTGTAACGCCTCCGCTGGATAGGTAAATCGCCAATCCAAACGTTCTTCCCGATAGCCCTGAAGTTTCATAAATCCCAGGCAATACTCAAAACGTCCTTTTGCGATTGGTTGCCCTGATCGAGTTGCGGCTGCATCTAGTTGTCGTCGGAATTCTGCCTCACTCATCATCTCAATCTCCAAATTGCTCAAGATTCCTGGCAATCCATAGGTCTTGAACTTCTCGGCATCATAAGACTCTGTCAGATCTATAATCCCGCACTGTAAAGGACTGGTTCCCCGAAAACTGGCGGCTTCTTGTCCGATAGGATTCCCGTCTTTCCCTGATAGCTCCTTCCAATCTTTATGCCACTGTTGTAAACAACCTCTCACACGCTTAAACGGCGTTTTGAAAATTTGCTCAGTTGTTGCTTGAAAGGCTTCCAAACTTTTGGGGTATACCGTTTGCAAGCGAGGGTGCCCCAGCCCTGTTTTCTTGCTGCACAAATTGACTGACTGAATTGCAGCCCAACGTGAATAGTAGTGTTGAAAGCTGTTAATGGGTCGGTAGTGTGTCTCAATCTGCTGACGGAGAAATGCGCGATCGTACACTTGAGTATCAACAAATGGATGAGCCTGATCTGTAAATAACCGACCCACAAGAAAATTCGGAGTCAATGCATAGGCAGTAAATGTATCAAACTTAAACGCTTGCCCATCCTGTTCATAGCCATCGTGTCGCCCCAACCGTCCCAGTCGTTGAATAAAACTGCCTGCGTCTGCTGACTCAAACATTAAAAAGTTAATTTTGAAGTCTACCCCAACATCAATTGTGCTAGTTCCCAGAATCAAATCTGCTCTGCGAGATTCTTCTCGCGTAGTTTTTCCTGACAAACCAGTATTCTCACCCACTGAAAATCCGTATGGCTTAAGGAAGTCTCGGAAAAACGGAGTGAGCCGCTTTACTGATGCGATCGAGTTGAGAATAACTGCGCCCTTGCTACCTGGATGCTGGAGAAGGTAATCCAAAATGATTTGGCCATTCTCTTTCAACCATTGCTCTGAGTGACGGGATGACGGTTCTAGAGACACAAACTTGAGTTGGATCTCTCGCGATACCTTACGCCATTTCTGAATTTCTAAAGCTTGGCATTGCTCAGGTGTATCAGGAAACTGATATTTCCCACTAGAACTGGGATTAATTACATGAGGATTTAACCCTGCATCTTGTAGTCGCTTTAATAGGTCTTCATTGGGTGTTGCCGATAGAAAAAGGTACTTCTTATTACGCCCTTTGGTGTATCGCATTAGAAGAAGTGTATTGATTACACTTGCGACTTGTGGCGCACTGAAGATATGAAATTCGTCAAAAATGAATAAATGAAACTTGTCATCAATGCGCCCCCATAACTTATCAGGATTTTCCTTGTCAGGAATGAGATACGCACCCCGATGTAAATAATGAAAAATATCTGGGTTGGTCAGTAAGATTTCTCGTTGACTGGTGCGAGTGGCGATCGCATCTGCTTTTCTCAAATTTTGAGCCTCTGCATAAATCTCTAGCTCTTCCCCACTTAACCGTGCAACTCGTGGTCGTCCTGGCGGTTGAAACCTTGTAATGTAATCTGTGACCTGCATTTCCTGATCACGTGCTAACTCGTTAGTAGGATATAGCCCGATCGCGTTAATACTATCCCTCTGCATTACATTCAGATAAGCTGCCAAGCTTTTTCCATCACCTGTCATTGCTGTATTGAAAATTACATCAATCTCTGGGTTCTGTAGTGCTTTCAGCGTCTCTAGTTGATGCCAGGAGAGTGACCATCCACTTGGCACAGTAATATCTTTAGGCGTTTGAACAGTCTGTGAATATACAGGTTTGAGTGTAATACTGAATTTCGTCATCGTTTTAAGGTGTACGTGACTAGTTGCGATATGCCTATCATGGCAGCATAATAAAAGAATGGCAAGTACAAAGTGAACGTACACTTTTCAGGATTCTCATGGGTCGTCGTGGTCATTCAGTTACGCTGTCAATTTCGGATGCAGACAAAGTGCAGTTAGAGCAAATCGCCCTTGAACAGGGAATGACCTGGGGCGATCGCCCCAACATTTCGCGGTTAGTGGAAGCGATCGCTCAGCGAGAGCTGCTAATTGGTCGCCACACCTAGCATTCCCTGGCGAACAGAAATCGACCAGTATATCCGCCGTCATGAGCCGTTCCGGTTGACCTATCGAGATGCTGCCGATCGCCCGTGGGTATTTACCATTCACTATGCCAGAATTACTTTTCGAGAAAAGCGACAGTATCTAGAATGCTGGTGTGAAGAAACCGAGGGTAACCAGGATTTACCAGAATTGCAGCACAATTGGACTTTGCGGCTCGATCGCATTCCCGAAGCAGCCCTTTCATCGGTTCGTGGAAAATGGCGATCTGGCTTAGACACGATCAATGCAGAAATGCAGATTATGGGTGGCTTGGCGTTTGCCTATCAATCTCGACCAGAAGACATTTTGAATGAATGGATCACAGAGCCACCTAATACTCGCCGAGTGGTGCGATCGCTCTCGAATACCTTCTGGTTCTTTCGGGAAATTCTGCCCTACGGTGAAGACTGCAAGATTATTGCGCCGGAGAGCCTACAAAATCGATTGATCACAAAACTGCGATCGCTGTGTGAACAGTATGGGCTTTAGAACTGTTGTTGATTCATCAGATCAATCAAGGTTTTCTTACTCCAAAGGGCAGACGATTTGAGGAGCGGGTAGCAAGGTAAGCGATCGCCCTTTTAGCTGTTTAGCAAACTGGGCGATCTACCCCTACTCCTGCCATGTTGCTCTGTCACGTTCTAGTGGTAACTGAGTGACAAAACCCTCTGGCACTGAGAGGGCAGTTAGGGGGCGATGGGTTGTGCTATGAGAACCAAATTCAATGCCTTGCGCTTGCAGTTGACGAATCTGAACCCAATCCATTAAGGGCACAGATTCGCCATAAATTTCATCCCATTGATTG
>Ga0163148_10007527_pt1 | contig 10206 bp, 5 predicted proteins | sample OliLakLV19MP7P2_FD_148606 | JGI IMG/M metagenome (GOLD analysis project Ga0163148, IMG submission 148606) | Freshwater microbial mat bacterial communities from Lake Vanda, McMurdo Dry Valleys, Antarctica- Oligotrophic Lake LV.19.MP7.P2 | ecosystem: Environmental > Aquatic > Freshwater > Lake >... | reverse complement strand
GTACATTGGCCCCAACCCTTTCGTTCCTGTCGGCGGCACGGCCTACCTAGTTTGAATTCGTGACTCCAGAACGGCTTCCAGCGTGTTCCTTGCGGCTTCGCATCGAAGTTAGCTGTCAGTTATCAAGTCGTGGCTCCTCATGCAACCTCATGTCCATAGTTGAAATCCATCTCATAAAGATAGCTTACATTGATTGTTATTTGCTATCTTAGTATAAGTTTAGCATTATCTTCCTCATTGTCCGAGGACAAGAAATCCAGGTCACCGGATCTACAACAGCCCAAGAAGATGGGAAAGGTCGGCCCCGCAACCACAGTTCCAGCACCGACAACAACAAGAACAACAAACAACACAACGATGACGGCCACCGCCGAAGAAGAAAAGGACAACGAGGACGTCTATGATCAGGACGCCATGCTGGAACAGCTCAAAGAAATGATCGACTCGATGCCTCCCGGATGGACGAGGAACAAACAAGGTGGTGATGGCTCAGCTCCCTATGTTCACGAAGATGGTCATGTCAGTTGGAAGCATCCTCGTCGTCAACAAATGGATGCCTTTATCCAAGAAATGAGAGCCAAGTACCAAACAGCAGAAACAGCCCCGACTCTTAATAACAGCGTGGATCGCTCCATGTTGAAACGTCTTCGCATGATGCTTAAGAGCGGCGTGCCCCTGAAGGCCGTGGAACAGCGTGCACTTGTGGAAGGAATCGATCCTGTCTTGATCTTGGAAGATGATGAAACAACGCCTCGTTCGAATGACACTGTCGCCTTGAAGGAAAGCAGCGAAAAGCGTGTCCACCACCATCCCAATCAAGAAGGCCGTGTTTTGAAGAAATTTCGCATGATGATCAAGGCGGGTGTGCCCATGAAAGCTGTGCAGCAGCTTGCAGATGTGGAAGGAGTCGATATTTCTATTTTGACCAATGCCTGTACAACTTCTACTACAGCAAATGCGTCTAGCAGTAATAAGACAGACACTAACAACAAAGAAAGTGATCATGCCCATTCCAAAAATATGGAGATCTGCTCGGACAACAACGACGACAGTAACAACAAGATTTTTGTTGCGAATCTGGAGAAACGTCAGGTTACTTTTACGAATGGCTCTGATTTGACTCGGTTGGTGACCAAGTTGGTGCAGACTGTGAGTAAGCGTGCCAAAGCCTCGACGGATTTGACGATCGACATGCAGGTGTTGTATCATGCATTGGGGTCATTGAAAGGCGTACAACATTCCCGTAATGTCTACAACAGCACGACGACAGAATACACTCCAGGCAAGAAAATGCCGTTGATGGAAGCTCGCTCCAAGCGCAAGCCCTTTCTCGAACTCATGTCGAGCCTAGGAATGACCGCACCAACTGAATTTGGTGATACGGTTGACATCGCTGGATTGGACGCTCTTGTAAGGTTTATTGAAGATACCTTTATGGGTGAGCTGGAGACCATTCAATCTCTAGTCAACGTTGGCATGTACGAGTTTGACTCGCTGGGTGAATTGTACAAGCCAGGATCACGCGTCATTGCAAAGAACGCCTTTGCCGGCGGTGTCGGCATGATGTGTGATGTTGTGTGGAACAGGTATGAACAAGGGAGGACATTGTTTGGAGTCTCCAAGACGTTCAAAGTATGTTTTCAATTCGTCGTTGCAGTAGGAACCCACTTCACACTGGCCGAGTGTGTCGAGGGGATTGAGTCGTTTGACGGAAAACGCAGCGTTCAAAGTTTGTCCTTTGTTCCTTTCGCGGCGTACACCGTGGATGACATTGACAAATTGACAGCCATGTACGCTGAACGGGGACGAGTCTACAACAAAGTTTCCAAAACTAACACATTCATGGCCTACGAAAAGGGTAGCTTCTTTGCGAAGCGCACCGGAGGAGGCAAAGTGGGAGTCGAATCTTCTTTGCTTCATTCCGGTGGCCGCGTCATGGTGGACATTCAAGGCGGCTATGAGGCCGGGCATTCTATTGGTACTGGTTACGAAAGTATGGTCATGGGCATCAAGTACAAGTACAAGGAGTACATGTTGCATATGCGGACTCAGAAAGGCGACCAAGCATCCACACGAGCTGGCAGTGCTTTGCCTCACTCTTCTGATATGGTTCTGTTTGATCAGGTGCCAGAGGATTATTTGCCAATGACATGGCCCGCTGTTGTCGGGTTCTCCTTCCAAAACAAAGTCTGGGGGGATGTGTTGGTTGACGGACTCACGGTAGGTCACGGAACAGTACGAAATTTTCTGGCCTGCCCTGTTCTCACTTATTGTTGTCTTTCCGTGTGCTGGACACCTGCTGCAGGACATCGATTTCCAGGACGATATTTTTGATAAAGTTGTTCTTCCGCCCGCCCGAAAGCGCATGGTCAAGGCTCTTGTAAAGCACAGCTCCGACTCCTTCAATGACGTTGTGCACGGAAAAGGTGAAGGCTCCGTCTTCCTCTTGTACGGCAAACCAGGCGTTGGTAAAACTTTGACAGCCGGTGAGCATAACGATTCCATTAGAGGATCTGTATCTATGGTGTGACAATTGTTTTGTGGTTGCTGACCCTTTTCTCTTTCCGTTGAAGAGGCGATCTGTGAAATGCTCCACAAGCCTTTGTACACAGTCTCCTTGGGGCAGTTAGGAAGCACAGCGGCCGAGCTCGAGACCAACCTGAATGCTATCTTGACATTATGCTCCCGTTGGGGAGCTCTAATTCTACTGGACGAGGCTGACATTTTTCTCGAGAAGCGCTCGTCTACCGGTCCTTTGGAGCGGAACGCCATGGTCAGCGTGATGCTGCGTTTGGTGGAATATTTCCGAGGAATCCTCTTTTTGACATCCAACCGCGTTGATTCTTTGGATCCCGCGTTTAAGACGCGCATCACTTTGGCCCTTCGTTATGATACTCTCGACAAGGCCGCTCGTAGCCAGGTTTGGATCAACCTCTTGGACTCGTCTGGACTTGGTGACAATGTCAAGAAAGGGCTAATCAATACCGAGGAGTTGGCTGAACACGAGTTGAACGGACGAGAAATTAAGAACTGTATCCGCCTTGCCATGGCCTTGGCAGAAGAGGACGGCGAAGCGTTGAACAATGGATATCTCCTTGAAACAGTGGACATCTTGTCGGAATTTAATGAGCAGATGGCGCAGGCTGAAGCGTATTGAGGCAAATGTGATCGAATATTTGTTCTGGCGCTCTTACTGACGCCTGTGGGTTTGCGAATCGTTTAAAAAAGAGATGATAGCATCAGCTTCGCGGTATAGTTTTATAACATGAGTAGTTTTTAATTTCGAATAATACTTCAAAAACTATTTATCGGCTAGTAGATTTCATCAGCTCAAGTCCACCAATTCACGAGGGAACAAGCAATAATCCAGCATCATCAAAATCGTTGCTTCATTGTCTTTGTATTCCGAGAGGTCCCAATCTTTGAAACTCTTGTAGTTCTCTTCAAGTTCGGTCAGATCTAACATTTCCACTTCAAACATTTTGTGTGCCACCAATACACAATCCAACATCATTTGGGATTTGGATAGGTCATCGAGTTCTTCCTCTAGCTGCAACATTTGTTGGCAATAACACATGGCAGAGTGGATTGTCATGGGATGATCACATTCGAGCTCATTGCACAATCTTCGAACATTTTTCAAATGACGGTCTAGGACAGGGTCTTTCTTTTTGAAATTTTTCTTTTTCTTTCCTTTGCCATTGTCCGTTGCTGCTTGTGAAGGAGGTGCCACATTCTCGTCGGAGTCTTCTGCGATATCATCAAAAGGGAGCGCGTCTTTAATGTTAATAATTTTTTTGGGTGGCAGAATGGGTTCCTGGATGACCGAAAACAATGTTTGAGACATGTTTTCAATACATTCTCGAGCCATCCATCGTTCCTCAGGATTTCTCTTGAGCAGACTGCGCACCAAATTAGGAAAGGGTTTGCCCTCTGGTAAACTTTGGAGACCCTCCTGTACCAATTTCTCTGCTTGAGTGGCTTTGACCGCTTGGAGTGTTCCTTCCTTTCGCAGCATTTCCAAAAACACCACGCCAAGACTCCACAAATCCGACCGTAGGCCATATGGTTCACACTCATTCACTTCTGGTGCCATGTACGTCAAAGTTCCGGCTTGTCCTGTGTTCGCTGTTGGTTCGTCCTCGTCGCCATCACTAGAAAGAGGAGGAAACCAATTGGACGCATCCCCCAACATGGTAGCATTGACAATCTTGGCCAATGAAAAATCAATCAAAACGGGTTTTATGGACCCATCGCTCTCTTCTACCAACATGACATTTTCACTTTTAATATCGCGATGCATAATGCCATTTTCATGCAGATAGGTAAGAGCCGATAATAAGCCGTGTGCTACTCGAATTTTCGCGGGCCTCGATTGGAGTTGAAAGGCTTTTTTGTCAATCGCTGCGTCCAAACTCCCCAGCGGGTACAAGGGCATGGCCATGCCCAGACAGCCCGATGTTCCAGCACCAATGTTTTCTTCGTCTTCTTCCGCATCTCCTTCGGCGCCACGAACATCGGCCATTTCCACAATATTCGTGTGGGCGTTTTGATCGCGCAACAATCGCAAGACGGAAATTTCCAACAGGGCACCCAATTCCAAGGTCGTATCCTTGTTTTCAAATTCATCGTCATCATCGTCGTCGTCGTCGTCTGGTTCAAACAGCTTCATGGCGAATTCTTCTCCATCGTCATTGTACACGGTCAACACACTGCCAAAACTGCCAGCACCCAGTGCTTGGGTCCGATGGTAGGTAGCCATGGGCAAGGTACCCGACGACATGATGGCTTACTGTGATCTTTTGAGAATGGAAATGGAATTTGTTGAATATAGAGAAGAAGGTTATTACTGTATACGGGTCAAGTATTGTAGCACTCTTTCTACTATCTACTACTTATTAGCTAGCTACTAGATGGGTAGTTATGATTAATATAGTAATTAGTTAAGTAACCGTATTTGGTGTTTGAGTTTCTGTTGTGATGGAAGCGATGATTTGCTTTTTTGGCGCCTCGTCTGTTGATGGTGGAAGTGTCATTGCTCGGGCCAATGCGCGTACTGTTTTCACAATAATTTATCCCCTAGCCCTAAACTAATCCCTTGTCGTTACAGTACTCAAAGATATATTCAAATTTAGATTTATTAAGTCCTTCGATATCCGAGCGCGGGGGCCCAACGAGTTATACATTATTATCAAAATTTTAAGAAGGGGCGTCTTTCTGGATGAGAATCTCCTTCTCATTTCTCAAATGAATATGACTCCGCTCCCTTCACAGGTTAGCATCTACCTGTGAAGGGGTCCTTCTTGTCGGCTTCTGGAGAATGGTAGATCCTCGGCGTTATTGGTACAGAGGTCGTGTGATGATTAAGAAGGAGCTTCTGGATTTGGTGGATTGGGTTCACTGCACGTCGTAGAAGCAGTGCGTACCTAACTGTGAAGTACGCACCACCTGACGCTGGTGCTCTGGCAGGAGTAGTAGTTGTTGCATCATCGATGACCAGCCCTGCCAGCGAGAACTTTTATCAGAGTGGGTTCTCTTCGTGAAAAATCATGTAGCCGGTCTCCCGTTGGAGGAAACTGGATATTCAGTTGGATTTGGTTACTGCAAGGAGCACGGCATGCAGATGTAGTCAACGTTCAAGTGAACCGGTGGCTACAATTGTACCGGTAGATTGGTACTAGTACCAAAAACCTAGTAGTAGTCCCCATGTCTTCTTAGGTTGCAGCAACTTCTATGTAGCTACCAAATCCAACCACACTACTAGCTACTAGCTAAGAATCTTTGCTCTTCAGTTCAGAATCTAGCCAAGTTTTGCTACCCCTTCAATTCCCGGCCCCGCCTGCAATTTCATCCTTCGTTGCTGATTTCTTTTTCTCGATTGATCATTCAGTTCTTCTCCTTCTCCGATTCTTTTTCTCTCCTCTGGCAGCTCGTCCGATCCCGACCTGGTCTCCCCGGCCACCCGTAGTTAGTAGTACTAGTGGTACATGATACTGTAACTTGCCAGGGCTGTACTAGCTAGTAGCCAGTGGGTCCACCTTCAGTTTGGCCTAACTCTCACTAAACAACAGAGCAGAACACAAGCAAGACTACACTGGAACCTGGTTGTCACGGTCAATTGCAACGGTGCCCGTGATCCACCACCAAGCAAAAAGAGAAGGTTGCTCTCGGAGCGACTCTGCAGTGAACACGCTTGTTGAAGCAGAAGATCATTCTGCTCTTGGCTCCATCTTCTTGCTGATTGGCAGCCATGCTGTATGCCACTTCACTCTTCGTCACTGGATATCTACGTCGCTTCTATGATAACTCTGAATCCTTCAGCGCACGGATTACGGTACTGGATAACTTGAAAAACGTCGTAGGGATCGATTGCGGCCTGTTACGAGCTCTACAGACACAGTACAGCTGATGGTCTCTACTAACTAGCTAGCTAGACCAGAGTGCTGATACCTTGTAATAAAGTATTGCCAGACCTCTGGGAGATGCTGTACTGTTGTTGCAACTAATAGCCGGTTAGAGTCGTGCAGAGACAGTTTTTACATTATTTGGCCTCCTTACCGGGTGATGTTAACTGCCCAGTCCAAGTTTTAAGGGAGTTCGCATTCCACTGCCCTTCTTTACCTATTTATCGATTCAGAGTGAAACCTTCGTTTCTCTTGTCTATGGAGTTCTTTTCTTTTTGGAGGAGGACTACATTCTTTAAACCAGTGTCAGACTACTGAGTACTCCAGAGTAGGAGCTAGACAACATTTAACGAAGCTGCACAACCAATCGAATGGCAAGAAATATTCGTGATCCCCATCAACCAATGGACCTCAACTCTTGGACGTCTGCGTATTATTGGTAGCTTGACATCACCAATACAGCTGCTGTAAACCAGTGAAAAGGCTTCCGATCGGTGGAGAACGAGCACATAAAAGGTCGCTTCTTTTCTGCTTCTTGTATAATAGCCTTGCGGACTTTACTCAAAGAGTAGTATTCTTTTCCTGTCGTGCGGTGTCAACGTCACTCATTTACGGTGTCAAAAGTTTGATTGGGTTGTCAGCAATCAATTAATTGTTAGGCAAAACTGTGTACTAATAGGTAATTTATGATTAGTCCTCCGTTCCAAGGCGAAGCCTAATGATTCACCTGTAAAGCTGTGTAGAATTATGTAGAAGGTGTACTGGAATATTTTCATTCAGCGGAGCAGTATTGCCCATAGTCTTTGATTGCCATGGTTCTTTTTAAACGACATGGGCCCTCACAGAAAGAGCTGTGAGCCACACATTCAGTCATGCATATTTGAAAACGAACCAATCAAAGATGACCAATACCAAAATGCTTTCCAACTGACAAGTGGTGACCAATGAATGAATTCCAACGTAAAAGACAAGAAGCTCCAATCACTTGAAAATGAGTAGGATTCGGATAGAAATCTTCTCATTCGCAGTTGTTTGACACTCGATGGTTCTTTGACGGGAATGCCGTGTCTTGCTAGTAGTATCGGGAAAAGTATCGTGTAAAGTACAGTATCACCTACACGTCGCGTCTGCCAGTTTGTACGATACTGCAAATTTGAATGGATGAATCTCGTGGCTTTTCTTCGCAGTCTTTTTGATTCTTCGTCTTCCTATTATGCTTCTCGTTCAAGTCAAGCGCTTTTCGCCAATAGCCAACTACTAGCTAGCTAGCAACTGTCAGCGCAACGTACAGTAACTACTTAGTTTTAGCACGGAGCTTTCACTTTTGTAGCTCCCGCGTAAACAAAACAAACCAAAACCAACCATCTCCACACAATCTTGAATCTTCTCCCTGAAGAAGACTTACATTCACACAAATAGCACAATTAGCTAACTGGCTACCACACAATTGAATCCTTTACCATGATGACTTCCCAGCTTTCTCATCAAGAACAACAAGAACAGTCCTCGTGCTCCTCACCTGCTAGTGTTGCCGATCGCTTCACCATGAACTACCATCATCGCTCTGCCAATCACCGTAGTAATGGTAAGACGGTCATGCCAACTTCCTTTCTCCAAACGACTCAGCCCTGCAAGCAGCAGCAACAGCAACAGTCCCGCAGCATTCCCATTTCGGCATCGGGAATTCATCGTACCGCTTCCGAAGTCCAATTGTGTGAAGACGAGGCGCTCGCGGACTACCGAGATTACATTGTGTATTCTCGCATCGTCAACGGCATTTCTCGGCAACAAGAATGCAGCCATGACATGTACTGTCGGCAAGAGAATGACAAGTGCTTGGCTCATATTGTTTCCACTCGAAACAACTACGACCATCAGCCACAGATGCTCCCGCAACCGTCCTTGCAGTCCTTGTCGCGCCATATTGTGCAGCAGCAGGCGCAAGACGATTACTACTGTGGAGAAGACGCCCCCGAAGACAACTGGAGCTTTGGTGGCTGGCCAGCGCCCACGCCATTCGCTAGCACAGCTGCTATTGTCAATGATGTCTTGACGGCAGAAGATGACGATGCCATCTTTGCCATGGATCTCTAAAGAAGATGACCTCAAGAAACAGTGACTTGTTGGCCTGGGTTCTCATGGATGGCTAGTTGCTCTGGCCCATGAGATCCACAGTTCCAAGTCACACACATTTGCTTTGCTACCTACGACTATTTTCTATATATTTACATCACAAAATCATTAGCTATATGCTAAGCCATGCCAGGTCCCGGCCGCCATGGTACAGCCAAAACTCAAACTCATACATCAATTTCGCTCGCTACTACTAGGACTAAAAACCTACTAAAACATTCATGATTTCTAGAAACCCAAAGTCTACCTATTCTAACTACAACCGCACTGCTGTTTCTAGCTAGCTAGCTAGCTAGTCAGCCCGGGCTCACAAGCCATACAGAAGAGCACCTGTTGTAACCACTGCCCCGCTGGCAACCTCGCTGCTACTAGTAGTACATGTAGTAGGCACTTCCAGCACCACTCATCTACAGCAGTAACCTGCTTCAAGGTGTCAAGCACGGCCACCAAGTAGTCTACAAAAGGTAAGAGTAGAGTATTGCTGATGCCAATGCATGGTCCACGGCTTCAACGGATAAATCATTCCTAGTTGGCGACCTGAACTACATCCGGGGCCGGGCTATACAATAGCATAGAGTCAGCTACTAGCTAGCTAGTACTAGTAGCTACTACTTCTATCTAGCTAGCAGCCTGACTACTAGCTGTAAATACCACAGCTGGTCAACTAGCTAGCCAATAGTAATTAGCTAGGCTACCGTACAGGTTACTGTTTGCATGTCAGGTTACTGTTTGCATGTCATATCGTTGGATTACGGTGCCAAACCGCTTCTGTAGCCAATGACAGGCCATCAACGCGGCAATAACTGCGGCAATCACATGATGTGTTCAACTTTGTGTTCCTGTTGATGTTCCGCCGTGTCGTAGTAGCAGTGCTAGTAGTCTAGCTACTACTCAGCCTACTAGTCTAGCTAGTAGTCAGTTCGAGAGGTCTCTTATTGGCATTATTGCCTTCGTGACATCACGACCGTTCTCATATTTAACGGGATAGGATATCAGCCAGAGGGCCAATCGGCACCATTCCTATCGGGATCGACGGGTGTCAAACGGACGCGCAATGAATCTTGGCCAACGATTCGTACTCTAGCTAGCTAGATGCAAGATCAAACACGCGGAGTAAATATGCGGGAGTGATTCTTTGGCCAGCGGAACGGACCTTCAGCAGCTTCAGCAATGACACTTTCGGCGAATCACCACTCAATAACTACTGAGTAGGCTAGCTACTACTCCAGTATGCTACATCAAGCTAGCTACTCGAGTAGCTAGCTAGCATACGGTAGCCAGAATCCCGGCTAGAGAATTTGGTTGGTTGTGGAAGCTTGGAGTAATGTAGCTGAAGATGGTCCATCACAAGTTTTCCAGAGACGCTGAAACCTAACCACATGCATTTTGTGCCTATTGATTCCCGCCAATGAGTGGCTACCATTACAGAAGAGTAATACTAGTAGCTAGCTCCGTATTAGGTACTTCCTATCTTGTCAAAGTGGGATTATTGTCCTTGATGCAGTTGATTGGTTAGATGCTGGCTCTTTTCGGTACTTTCCAGTGCACCGGGCCAATCGTGGAACGTAATTGATATCAACCATCAGTCTCTAATGACGTCGTCTGTCGCCTCCGCCTCCACCACGGCCACCTCTGCGCCCTCGACTGTGGCCCCTATCGTCCCGTCGTC
>Ga0163148_10007526_pt1 | contig 10207 bp, 7 predicted proteins | sample OliLakLV19MP7P2_FD_148606 | JGI IMG/M metagenome (GOLD analysis project Ga0163148, IMG submission 148606) | Freshwater microbial mat bacterial communities from Lake Vanda, McMurdo Dry Valleys, Antarctica- Oligotrophic Lake LV.19.MP7.P2 | ecosystem: Environmental > Aquatic > Freshwater > Lake >... | reverse complement strand
GATTTATACCTTCTTCTCGGCTTGTAAACAATATCAAATTGACCCGGAAATGTGGCTAAACGATGTACTCAATCGGATCCAAGATTGTAAAATATCTGAACTCGGGCTACTGCTGCCTCAGTTCTGGAAACCGAAAGAGGAGGGAATCGGGTAGATGGGTATGGGGTTTGTCGTAGGCTTACGATGGTGGCGTTTATTTCAGTTTTATCTGTGCGTTAAAATATCTTAACATTTCTTCTATTTCAATAAAATTGTTGGGAAGCATTTCAACTGGCACTTCTCCATTTTTCATGATAAATTCGATTCTATCAATAAAAGTGGTTCTGTTCTTATGAGCAAGAAAAATAGCGCCACCAAACCCTACCATTATTATGCCTATACCGAATAAAATAAGTCCAGTAGTTATTATCGGTTTGCTTAACAACCCTAATATTATTAAAGCAAGGATTAGCAAAAATGAATACCATTTTGGCCATAACAATGATTTCGCTGTCATATTGAATTTTTTTAGTTCTTTATAAAGATCTTCATCTTTCTTCATTTGCATTCGATGGCTCATTACATCAAGTGTATTTTCAATTCTTTTCTCTAAATCTTTAATTTTATTTTTATCCCACAATTCATCTAATGCCTTTTTTTCAGTTTGTAAAGTTTCGATATGTTCCTCAGCCACTTCTTTTACTACACTACTGCTTAAAACTAAAAGTGAAAATGTGTCAGCAATTATTTCCGAATTAATTTCCGAAACTTTGTTCATTGCAAAATAGAAACAAGAAAAAATCGCAAGGGCTATTGCAATTAGCCCCGAAATGAAATTAAATTGACACGAAAAGAACAAAACGGCGGTTAAAAATATTATTTGAACAGGCAGGTTAATCATTCGTTCAAATGGTATCTTATGGTATACCATAGTGTGGCCAACTTCATGCAACAATAAAAACCATTGGTAATTCAATAAATCCGATTTGTCGTCAGATAGCATAATATACCAAGGTTGAGTTTCAAACGGAAATGCTGTCATTGCACCAGGGTACTGCTTCTCTTTTGCTCCTTTTTTTCTTTTTGTCACACAAATAAACCCCAAAGGCTTCCCCGTAAGTTGTATACCTAATCTTTCTGTTAAAAGAACATTTACAATATCATCAGAAAGGTATTCTGCTATCGTAACTCTTTCAAACGTACAATTTCTGTATCGAAACAGATAGAAAATTAAAAATCTGGAATAAAGCCTATTGTTATATAAATGAGTTACGACACCTTGTAAAGCACTAGATGCAAGCCAAAATATTGGAATAATTAACAAGCCCTTAATTGAAAGGGTAGTAATTGCAAGTAATACCCCAAAAATAAACAAGGGATAATCCAACCAATATAGAGGAATGTAAGTATAAATATTCCTATTCAGGGTTTTCATTTATTTTTTTTTCAATTATCTTTGATATATCTTCTAATAACTCCTTGTTTTTATTTAATTTTTTGATTGGTTCATCTGGAAAATTTAAGAAAATGTAACTAATAATCATTTGATGACTTGGTTTTTCTCCTTTATTAAGTCTTTGCGAAATATAGTCCGCGCTGGCGACTATTAACTGTAAAATACCAACGATTAACGACATTGATGCCACTAAATCGTAATTATGCCCTCCTATTGGCGATTCAAAGTTTACATTTCCTTTGCCACCCTCAATAAAATCTTCAATTATCAATTTAAGATTGTATTTTCCAACTTTTTTTGAATCATCTTTGAAATGATTTGACATTATGTCAAACAAGTCTTCATCAGTCAATTTTATGTGCATAGTTTTAAAGATATTTTATTAAAATGGGTAATAATTTCTATCCAAAAATTGAGCGAAACCATTTTTTGGCGACATGAACAACCTCATTACCGACATCTTTTGTTTCATCTGCAAAATTCGCGATAGAACTTGTTGCTTTGCTTATAGCATCGCTAACATAGTCACCTGCTTGCCGAAGTAAAATGGACGCTTCCTCATCAACCTTTGCTACAATTTCCGAAAACCCATGAACTAACTTTCCTAAAATGGTATTGTCAAAGTCAAGTGATAAACGATCAAAATTTTGGATTGCTTTTTCTCGTTTCGAAATTTTTTCTTCAAGCGCAATTAGTTTTTTTGATTCCTCGTCTAATTTTTTGCTTTTTTCGTTAATTTCCTCGTTTCCAGTGTTGAGAGTGTCTTCAACTTCCTTTTCTTTAAGTTGGTTTTCCTCCTTTATTTTTTTTATTTCCATTTGTTCATCATTGATTCTTTTCCTTTCAGACTCTAATTTCTTTTTTTCCTCATCAAGTTTTCTCTTTTCTTTTTCTCGTGTTTCACGTTCAGCCTTTTTCCTCGCCATATTTAGTCGGGCAATTGTTTGTAATGGCAGTACATTAACAACCGCAGTTAGCATTTTATGTAAATTCCAACCTGATATTGAGTCATATTCAATAATCTGGCTTTCAGTAAATTTACTCTTGGGAAACGCCTTTTTCAAATCTTCAAAAAAGGCTTTCTTTGCGTGTTGAATTATTATCTTGTGCTCATTAGTAGTAGGTCCAATTAAACCATCGATTTCAACGTGCTGAATGACTCCATTCTTATCATTATAATTTATATGATGAGTTTTATTAAATGCAAAAATTAGATGTTTACTTGGCACTTTGTAATTTAGAAGAAGACGTATTGTTTCTAATGTGCCAACCTCTGCTGGACGTGGCGGTGCAACAACAACAACAAAGCCTTTGGCTATTGCAACTTTATCTTTGTATATCTCTCGAAATTTTTTATTTTTAGTAGGGGAATCGCCAAGTCCAGGCAGGTCAATAATATTGATATGTTCACCTTGACTTTCCCAAACATAAACTTCGGCACTTTTTGTTCCCGTTGTGTAATGACCTACTTCACCTACTTCTTTTCCGAAAATTGTATTGATGGTGGTAGTTTTACCATTTCCAGTTTTGCCACAAATTAAAATTGTTGGTTTCTCTTCTGGATACACATCACGATATTTTTCGAGTTGTTCAGAAATGACAATGAGGTGTTCGTTGAGAACAGGGTCATTGTGGTCGAGGTATTCACTGTTGTCGAGTTTCATTTTATTTATTATTTTAATTTTTAGTTGCCAACGGTGGCTTCCTTTCACACTGCCGCGTTTAGCGAGCAGTTGGTATGGAAGTGAAGTTATACAATTATTTATCTATTGACATCGTTGTGGGGTGGCACAACTGCAAGTTCCCAAATTTTATCAAATTCGCTCATGTATAATTTAAACAATGTTGTATCACTTCCCACGACTTCAAATAGAGGACTCCTGCTCGCAATGACAGTGTACAAATACTGAATTGATGTTATCTGAGAGTCAGTTCTGCATATTTGAGTAGTAATAATTCCTTTTTTTAAGGTTTTAAATTGAAAAGACCCTAAAACATCATTTCGCCCGCTTAAAGAGGTAGCAATTGAAGTGAAAACCTTTTTAGAAAGCCTATTTTCTTCCTTTTGATTATTCATACTCAAAGAAATGATCTGTTCTTCGTTGACAAATGCCCCTAAACTATGATTTTCATCATCCATAGTAACTACCCGTATGTGCAAACCAGATATTACTTTTGCTTTAATGACCTCTTCAAAATTTTCGCCCTTGGTCCAAACGAATAACGTATATCCCATTAAATCAATTCGTTCTTTCGCATCATGAAGTCTTTTCATCCAAATTTCATGTGACCCATATGCACCACCAATAGAAAAAGTGCGATGTAATCCAGTGGTTTTACTATCTTGAAGTAATAATACAGCGCTTCGCATATCTCCGAGTGTTTCTTTTAAAGAATTTAATGTTTTTTCAATAGGCTCACCTCCAAGAAGTTGCCACAAAAAATTTATGGTAACTATTGTTAAAATAATAAATGAGAAATTTTGAAAAACAGAAGCCCAAAACTTCATTGACTCACTTGGGTTATTGTTTGTCACAAGTAAATATGAAATTCCCAAAAGGAGCAATCCTATTATGAGAAAAATGATTTGTGGGTTTAATTGTATTTTTTTCATTTTTTTTATTATTGTATAACGATCGAGTATTTGCGAAGGCAGGGAATTCATTGCTCGTCCAGCCCGGAACAAATGCTGATTGAAAAACTGAAATTGAAGATAACAACTAAAAGCCAAATTACTAACGTCGAGCCGAAACTGAAGCTGATAGAGAACTACAGCCGAAGCTAACAACGTCCAGCCCTGCTTTTGCAAATACTTTTGTTGGCGGTAGTTTTATTCAGCAAATTGCCCCTTTACAAATAATTTACAAGCTGTCGATTTGAAGTGTCCATCTGGGGTTTTAATTCTATCCAATTTTAAATTATCTTTTATTATAAGCGTCTTCAAGTTTAGTTTTGAGTTCATTGTACGCTTCTATTTTTTTTGAACATTCAGCATCACTTAAAAATTTATAAGTATACAGACTGTTGGCTGTTTGCGAATTATCATAATAATCTTTTCTATCCTTCATAAAATCTTCAAAGAATAGCACCCATTGGGCTGGGTTCAATTGCATAACTTTATCATACCAGACAGCCTTATCTGGTAATTCAACATTGATAGAAGATACAAATGGTATTTTAATTTGCAGGCCTGGCTTTAATACATAACTACTATTCCCGGTATCACTAGCTCTTCTGCTATTTATCAGGATGTTTTTTAAAATTGATAAGTCTACTTCCGTACCTCCGCTTAACCCCTTCAAATACGAAATGGGGACATCATTGATATAAAGCAGGTAGTCCATTGAGAACACCTGTTTATCTACAAGGCCTTCATAAATACTGGCAAAGTTTTCCTTTTCTTTGGTTGAGTAATAATATAATTCAACTATTTCCCTTTTAATGACCTGAAATTTTGGTGTCATTTTTTTTGGATGGCGAAGAAAATAAAAAATTAAATGTTCCCAGTCAATCCATGGAGTATTTTCATTGTTCTTATATTTCTCATCTGACCAGCGGCACATAGCATCTACAACAAACCAATGAACAGTTTTGGCACAATTAAACATTTCAGTGTATAATGGCTCCTGCGGCAGATCTTTAGCCAACAAAGAATGCGTACCAATACGGTTTTTACCTAATTTATCAAATATTACTTTCAGGGGATCATAGTTATCATCCAATTCAGTTATAGTTGATTTCAACATCTTTTTTACTAAATATTTTTCAAGTTCTTCAAGAAAAAACTCCTTAGCCCATTTATAAATCGTTTCTCTTATTGGCATTCCTTTTGCCATCCATTTTTCAATCTGTTCTGTTCTTTCTTTAATAAGGTTTGCCAAATAGATAAAAACCAAAAGTATTTTACGAAAAACTATCAATGCTTCGAAAAGTTCTGTTATTATTATCCCTAAATCTTCTTTAAGAGGTTCGTTTCCATTTTTTATTTCTGATAATTTTTCTTGCTTTTGAATTATTAAATATGTTCTTAATTTATCACTCTTAATTTCCAAATCACTTTTAGAAAACAAACCAGTAATCGATTCTACAACTTTGATTTCATGTTCAAACAAATCATCAAATATTTTTTGTACTAAATCAGAAAGAAAATTATCTGGATCGTCTGTATGTTTTTTTTCGAAATTATCTATTTTTTTTCTAAATAAATCTATGATCGCCTCTAATATCGCTACTATAGAATCTTTAGTATCAAAAATACTTGTAACAATACTTTCATCATCTTCTAAAGGAGACTTCTGATCATATAATGAGTCTGCAACTATTGAATACTTTTTTAGTCTTTTTCTAACCTTTATAACGGCCTCTATACTGTTGTCGATTTGTTTTTGTTCGTGCCCATCAATTTCTTTACCACTAAGTGCTTTTTTTAATAACGATTCATTATAAAAGAGCTTTCTTACTTCTACGCTGCTTTTACCCATATTGGCAACTTCGGCAAAGTTGCTATGAGCGAAAAAATCTTCAATCAAATGTAATGAACGGCCAAAATTACTAAGCCCTAAATGCCACTCTATATTGCTTTCATTTATTGGCGGTTTCACAGACAAAAAAGGCTTTGCCCAATTTTTATCAAGTTCATGCAATTGTCCAACAATTACCTTAATATAATCCTCCATGTATTTGTAAATATATTTATCTGTAACTATCTCATCAGCATAAAGAGAATCGGAGTACAATTTTTTTTTTGTGTGTTCCGGGAGTGTCAACTCGGATTGAGGGCGGTCAAAATGTTCGTGCGGATAGTATTGAGTATAATGTTGCTTGAAAATTTCAGAAAAAACTCTGTATTCAATTTTTTGTTCCTTTCCTTTTTCAGGGTAAACAAACTTAGAATATGCCCTGTAGTGAATTAAATTTTTTAAGAAATTATCAATAGTCTTACTGCTAAAAGTTGAAGCAAGCGGTTCGACAACTTCATTTTGGTAAATTAAAAAAATTCGATTGATATTTGAACTTAAAACGTACATAAAATCTGCAATCCATTCTTCTTTTGTCACCTTGTCTATTGGAATTTCATTTGCCTTATCCAAAATCCAGGACTGGATGGTGTTTTCCAATAGGGATGCAAGCTCTTGTCCCATTTCTAATAAATTTTTCTTTATTGTTGGGATGGTTTTATCAACTTTTTCAGTATTATATGGGTCATAAAACTGACTATTATCTGCAAGCCAATTACCCAAATAAAATGCATCCAAACCCGAAGGGTAACTATCCCCGGAAATACCATACCTTTCTAATGCCTTTTTAAGCCGCCAGATGCCTGCTTCTTCCGCTACTTTTTTATGACCTTCTGGTTTCATTGCAATTATTTCTTCGTTGGAAATTTGCCATCATATTCTGGCAAAATTGAATCTTGCTGTAAATAAATAAGTGATGTAGGCAATACAAACTCCCACGCCTCACCCTCTGGTATGGCATCATGATATTCATCAGTTTGATTGCGAAGTTCTTCATAGATGGGTAAGTACAAATCATCGCCTATTACTGGCGCACTGCCTCCATTCCAGGGTTTACGGCTATACAAAAATTGTAGTACAGCATCTCTGTATGAATCTCGTACCGGTACCAAAACCCTTGCATAGCCTGCCCTTAAGAAGGCTACGAACGAAGTGTCATTTGGCTCGTTATCGAAGTGGTCATATGTTTCCATCCAGCGGCTTTTATCACCATAGAAATATGGATAGAGTAAATATGATATTTTTTCCCATTCAAATGCCTGTTCTAAAAACTGAACTACCTCACCTTTTTTCCTGGCAGGTTCAACATCAATGACCGGAAAAATTTTACATTCAATTTCAGGGGTATTTATTTCACAAACCTTTTTATCAGTATTAAATGAAGCGCCATTGATCTTTTTAACCTGCTCTGGCACATACTTAATTGGTTTATCTACGAGCAAATCACCATCTGTATATTCATCAAATTCTTTAGCAAATAGAGTGATAGCGTGTTTGTGTAATTCTTCATTGATTATAACTTTATTGATCTCAGGATTTTTACCTTTAATTTTTATTAAAGATTTTTCTTCCTGAGTCTTTTGGCTTTCTGTAAATGTCTTCTCCTTCTCTTTACAAAGGGTATCTATTTCTTTATTCGTTTCAACAATTTTATTTGTTAATTCACCGAATATTTTCTGCTTCCAAATATCAACTACAGTGGAGGCTTTAGTTTGTGTTATAGTAATTTCAATAAAATAATACTGGCACCAATCACAATCTGACTGAAAAGTTAGGCTTGGGTAGGTATTATTTTCAATTGATCCGCCAAAAGTATGCGTCCATGTGTGTACTGTAAATGCAGAAGTTGAAATTATCTGAAACGTGCCAATACTACCTGATTTTTCATTTATTTTCAAACGAACAGTAGAACGTTGAGTGAGGTTAGGGTCAGGGCCAACATGCAAATCATGCCCACTGGCACAAATTATTGCGCTAATAGTAAGTTTAGTATTCAAAAGTGGCGTGAAGATTGTCGTTAATGATCCCGCAGCAGCCCCAGTAAGCTCTGGATAGTTTGCCATATTACTAAGTAGTGCATTTCTATCAGGTGTATCAGTAGTTGAATTCTTTATTAGTTGCGGTTGGTTAATTCCAGCATCCACCTCAGCTCTGCCCGTACCTATATATATTCTCTCTGTTTTTTCAACATCATTTGAATATGGGTAATTATCAAAATTAGCATTTAATAAAGTTTTATATTCATCTACTATTGCTTGGGTAATTCCATTTTTGTCAGTGATGCCTTTTTCTTGTAGAGTTATTATTTTTTTTGTTTTACATATAAAAATTTCTCCGGCTTTAGATTTATTTTTATTTTCAATGCTTTTTTTGTAAAATTCAGATGGCTCCGGTATCAGAAATTCAAACATCATTCTTTCACCATAATTAAATACCTGGGCTTTATATCTTTTATTCACATAACGGTAAATACCAATTACATGATCGCCGCCTTTAGAATTATCAATGCCATGCTTGTTGGTTTCTTCCATTTCACTGGTGCGGCGGGTGGTACGTAAGCTTTGTGTACGCTGCATGATACGCTCTGCGGATTTTTGCATTACCTCTTTGGCAAAATTCATCGCATTACGATTACTTTCTTCTGTACTTTTATCCCAGGAAAAACCTGCATTAACTGTTGCATCAATCGTACCTCCGTCATAGTGAACAGAAGCATCTGCGTTGAAATTCATTGCTTCATTAATGGTTCGCTGGGTTTCCCGCTGCATTTCATTACGGTCTGTTGTCTGGGTTTCCCGATTTGTTTCTGCCTCACGGGTGGTTTCATCAGAAATAAAAGTTTCAATAGTGTCAAGACGCCGGTGAATGCGTTCTTTACTTTCTCCTTTCAACACATTTTCAATATGTGCCACTTCACCCGGTTCATATTTAACCAAAATCTGTTTTACAATTTTAAGGTCGGCAATACCAACCGGGCGAATTTTATTGAAAGGAATGTGGAAATTTCGTAGCCTTGAAAAAATGGGATGAACAAGTGGCTGGACATCGAAAAACACTTTCAGATCTTCTTTTGAATTTATATATGGCTCTAAAACAAATGGCCCTATAGCAGTGAACCTGGATATATCACATGGAGTCGTTTGTCCAGCCAGCAAAGAATTAATCTGTTGTTTTGGTACAGAAGTTTGTTTTGTTGATTTAAATAGTCCACGCAACCATGCAGCAAAAGGGTTACAGCCTCTGTAATTTACTAATTCTTGATCATGAGAAAAATCATCATAGCCTAAAAATTCTATTACATGCAGTGTTTGAATTTGCCGGATGATATGGTCAAGATTGACTGGGAACCTACGTTTAGAAATATACAGTTCATAAAGTAGGTCAAATAATTGCCCTTTTATATTTTTAAATTCAGTAGTATTACCCGTTCTGTTTGTAATCATCCCGTTAACATGTTCTACTGTAAGAATAAATTCGGATAAGTTACTTACGCCCAAAGCCTTCTGCAACTGGCAAATTAAAACCTGTTTGTCAAAATTGATAATATGCGATTGAATGATTCTTGCTGCAAGGTCTAACTTTTCTGTGAAATAGATATTGTGTTCAAGAAACCAAGTATAAATATCTTCCCCTTCTTTTTCGCTAAATGAATACGACTTACTATTGGGTAATGCCTGTATTTCGGCATAAAATGTATCATCATTAACGATACATTCTACTTTCACTTTTCTTCCAAACCTATCATATTCCAAAACTTCATTAACGATTTCTTCATTTGTTTTAAACTGATTACAAAAAACATCTGTAAATATTTTTCCGCCGATGGAGGAAATCGTTCCGTCACTTAAATTTCTATCCGTAAAAAGAATATGTTCTAAATAATTTAGAAAATTATCCTTCGCATACCTGAGATACCATAGCTCTGGTTTAGGTGTTTTGGGTGCCCGAAGGGAGGTAAATCTAAAAACGTCTTGGTGTGCTGAAGTTGCCATAAATGAATGATTTAGAATTATTATTTTATTTCTCAGAAAAAGTATAACAAACACATGTAAATTTTGATCTTTAATCTATCAATGTGTCTAAAAATTACTGTACACATCTTGGAATATTGAGGTCGTCAAAAAATTACCGCCAACTCGTTAATATACGAAGGTTTTGTCGTACTTTTTGTATTGTTTGGCGGAATCCCACTAAACAACACAAAAAGTACTATAAAATTAGTCTTCTTTTTTGAGATTCAAACGGTCGAATGGGC
>Ga0163148_10007520_pt1 | contig 10216 bp, 7 predicted proteins | sample OliLakLV19MP7P2_FD_148606 | JGI IMG/M metagenome (GOLD analysis project Ga0163148, IMG submission 148606) | Freshwater microbial mat bacterial communities from Lake Vanda, McMurdo Dry Valleys, Antarctica- Oligotrophic Lake LV.19.MP7.P2 | ecosystem: Environmental > Aquatic > Freshwater > Lake >... | reverse complement strand
GTTTGGGTGATGTCTACAATACCGCTGTTGCGGAAGCACGGAGTTTCGAGGTTTTGATTCTTGATGGATTTTGGCAAGATCGCGACCTCGAAAACCAAATTCTTCCGAGTCCTCTTCGTCGTTCCGATTGGGGAACCGAACAAGCCGCTTCAGACAAACGTACAGCACTAGTACACAGAATGGGAGAGAAGAGAACAAAGACTGTCATTCCACGGTCATTGCAACGCGATAGATTTGCAACGTCAATAGCAGCTGGCAAATGCAAGGCCATTCCATTCATCCAGCAGACTCACACTAGATAACTAGCTAGTAGCCAGCAACAGTGTTATGTCCCAACTTCAACACCAACATCATTCTGCACCAGGCTATGGGCATCTCAAAAACACCCAGACAAACATCCAAGCAAAATCCCACAACTTTTTGAATGACGTTCCATGTGAAAGAAACAAAAAAATGGCATTTGCATTGCATTTCACGCTCATGTTCATTTGCAGAAGTTGTGCATCTCTTTTGATCTTGTTGTTTGCTTCATTCTGTTTTGACTTTTCTTGTTTACAGATTTTCCTAAAACATCAATCACTCCTCCCAGGTGTCAAATTGCTCTGCTGGCAAGAGTCACGATCGATGTCAGAGTTGTGACTGTCTTGAGTCATGCACATTCACACCAAGACCATCTTTGCTTTTCGAAAAGTTGCACGAGCCTTGGACACTGTGCTTCAATTCCATTGCCACCAGCGAGAAATTTCATTGATTTGGCTAAAAAAAATCAAAAAGGCGTGTTTGTTTTGAAGATGTTGATCTCTCGTTTTGTCGGTCAGTCTGCGAGATCTCAGAGTCAAAATTTCACTGCACCCAATGTCACAAATCAAGTGTTGCCCAAAGTGCAGCAATGTGATTCTACAACTGCTTGTTTACCACATGGTTTAGTGGCAAACAGGCAATGTTAAGAACAGTCTTCAATTTTTGCGGTGTCTTTTCTTGCCTGTGTTTTTTCTAGTTGTCCAATGTGACCATTTCTGGCACAGCTGGCAGCAATTTGTCGTGTGCTATTGGCTCTCTCGTCTCGCGCTGAAGCAGGGCGAGATTGAGAGTTTTCCGCGCGCCATTCTGAAACGGGCTTGGTGTCAAATTTTTTCTTGGTGCGTTGGATTTGATCCCAACCTGCCGGTCCAGAAAAACCTTGCAGGACTGAATCACTCCAAAAATTGTTGTTCTGTTGTGTTCATTCTTTCGTTCATTTTTTGGCACGAAAGGCCTGTTGCTGGTCTGTTCCATTTCGTTTTCATCAGAAAGGCAGTCTGCAAACATTCACATTTTATTCTTCCGTCAAGACTTCTTAATATTTCCCCGAGAAAAGAAAAATATTGCTTACTGTAGTTCACGTACATAAAAACAAGCATTACCAAGGATCATGACAACAATCATGACAATGCCATCCACCGTACAGATGAACTATCAACGTGCCACCACTTCATCGTCCTCGCTCGAACTGCTCGCACAACAAGCCTTGGGGATTGTGTGCGATGTGGCGGCCCGAGACGTGGCTGTCCAAAATTATGACTTGCGTCAACAAATTGCCGCCTTGACCAAATTTCAAGAAACATTGACGAGGCTCGATATTCAATGGGCATCCTCATCAGCATCGTTACGCTCTTCGGATCAAGTGAATCTACTGTCCTACAATAACCTCAACAAACGCATTGGAAACGAGGAGTATCTTTCGTACGATTTACACGTCCAAAACATTCAAATTCCATGCCGAAATTTACAAAGTATGCGCTTTGATGTTTCGGGTGTCCGTTTGAATACGGGTACTGGTACCGAATGGCTTTATAAGGATCACCAGGTGCATGTGGCCAAGAACAAGGATCCTACATCAAGTACAGTTTTGTCGGTCCGATTGGTCTATTCTCCTGCCATTTGTTTGCAAGGACGATTGAAGCTTTCTCCCGGACAGGACGGTGAAGAGGTACAAGCTTGGTTGGATTGTGATCGTGTTGGCTTCTTCATGGCACTGTTGGGCCGAAGAAATACACGTACAGGTCGATTCGTTCCTTTGGCAGAAGAGCCAATGTTGGAGGGTGCCATGTTTCATCTCGATACGATTCATGTGGCCCGACACATTCTACATGCGGCTCTTTCTTCTGTTGTACTACAATCACCGTCAAGTCCGTGTACCACCACCACCAACAACAACAACATGTCTAGGAACCTGTGGAATGAGGCTGATGGCAGCAACAACAATGATAGTGATGATGATGGCCATGCTGACGAGAAAGCTAAGGACGACGGCTTGCAAGATTTTCACAATCTCGCTCAAGCAGCGCAGACGCAGACGCTGACGCAACCTCAGCACCTTCTTGTGACTACCATTGACGATCATCAACGATTGAAGAACCAGCACCAATCTCTGGTATCTTTACACAGCATTTTTCGAACGGTTAGCATCACCACGTCCTCCTCGCGTTTTGGCGGAGAATATTTTTGGGAGTTGGATTTGACCAAGGGTGATATCCATCGACCATCCTTGCCGCTGCCACCATCACGTGACAACAACAACAACAATACCACGGTAGAGCAGCTACCGGCTGCTTATTGGCAATGGGAATTTCCAAATGATGATGCAATGATTATGACCATTCCACTATCCTGTTTGTCATCGATTCGCATTGCCTTGGCACACATTCCCATTAGTCATCCCATGGGACCTTTCTACAACGGTATGCCGCGGGTAATGATGAATCATCATTTGGTGGTCAATTTTGGTGGAGGTGTGGAAGCCGTCTTTGTGGTTGCTGCTGTAGACAACAATCCTGAAGATGATGATGATGGTGAACAGCAGGTTGACTTGTTGGCGTCCATCAACTTGGCCGTCTTGGCAGCCTCTGCTCCCACTGGAAATGCTACTTCTTCTGCTACCACCAGGTCCATTGTTACGGCGGATGGACAAGTGGTTGCAGTATCCATTCCCGAGATCACACTTCGACTCGTATCACTCCGGATTCGCTTGGATGTCGTCCAGGAACAGTTAGACCTTCTTGGAATGGACTACTAGTAGTGAAGCAAGACCGACCGTGCCGACAAGCAACAAGAACAACCACAAAATGGCCCATGAGCAAATCTTGTATGTGCTCTATGAATGGCGGCGTATTATTTTCCATCAACGGGGAAGCTTGAGCTTCTTTGGCGGAATCCAGAGTACCTCAAAGTACTGTGGCAGTATTGATTCTTCTCTTTTGGGCTTTCTGGTGCAGCGCTTATATTAGAGGTTGGCATCACAACAGCTCATAGTACATTATTCTTGTAAACATAATCTGTATTCTTTGACTTTTTTCTCGCTGGAGCATTCTGTGGACTCGTGAATTTGTGAACATGGGGCCGCAGCCCCTTCCGAAAAGAAGCGACACGCACCACTGCCTGTCTATCGCGCAAATACTAGTAGGGTGATGTTTCTGATACCAAATCGACATCGATACAGTAAGGCAGCAATGTTTGTGGAATAATGCCTACATTCTACGTTCTTCACTTCCGTCCCTAATATAAAATGTGGGCTACTAGCAGCTCTGGAAGATACTTTAGCTAGAGAGTAGATCACATTCCTTCTCATCGATAGATGCCCCCTAGGTTATGTGTTAACGACAAGTCCATTGCTAGCGTTATGAGCCCACCTATAGATCCCATTGACGACACAAGATCACCACGCATCGATTTTCCGAGCGTTTACGATGGCACGTGCAATTATTAGTCAGGAACAAATCGATTTCCCGAAAGCTTGTATGGCACGAATTAAGCCCTCTGACCCGCCAGCACCCTCTCTTTCTCCTCGAGGACTACGCGGAAAGCTTTCGTTTCCCTTTTTTCTGGGATGGATACCAGCAGCCACAGTACGGTACTTCCCGAAGCAACCCATAATTGATGGAAATGATGCTGACCCCGCAATCGAAGGCTTGCAGCAAGAGCTCCACTAGGTGCTCGTTGGTCGGTGGTGTTGGCTTTCTCAACTTGGCACGCCCATTACGATTCAAATTCAAGTAACATATTAATTCTCCACGGCTTCCTTCCCCCGTGGCTTCTTGGCCCCAAGGATCTCCCGGTTCCCCAGCGATGCGCAGTAGTGTTGTATTGTGTTCTTGAAGCATTTCAATGCATTCCAATGTAAATGGATTCTTTTCGATGTCGAAATGATAATCTTCCAGTTGTGTATTGGTTTTGAGTGCTTCTCAGATAGGTTTTAGGTCCATTCCGGCGTAGCCTTGCAGCCTCAAAGATTCCAAACCAATATTATTCTGCCACAGATGCCTAGCGGCATGCTCCGCAACATTTGCCCCGGGAGAAGACAACTTAGTAGACAGCGATAGTTTTTGAATGCCAACCGTCACACAGCCCCGAATAACCCTAGCTAGAGTGACGCCAAATGACGTTCTCGGGAAAACCACACCATGTCGGCAAAATTGACAGTATAGAATCTGCTAACTTCCTTCTCTCCACGAATAAGTATATTAGGCCAATCCAATTTTGACTGGGTCCACGTCCCTTCACTTGCACCAATAACATTGACAATAAGAAGTACCGTCCTCAGGTGTTTGGAAGCAGCTGTCAAAGTGTGTGCCGCCTCGTTCAGCTTAGCGCAAGCACCAGAAAAATCATCTGCGTTCACCTTATCTTGAGCCAGTACCAGGCAAAGGTCACCATCCGGGTGTTTGGCAACAAAAACACGGTCAACCCACGGATGGTTACTCTTGCGAGGATGGTAGTAACACCCAAAAGAAGGGGCTACGTCGCTTGCAATTACCTTATTGTCTTTTCGAGTCAGCAGACACAAGTCACTGACAACCATTTCGGCATGAAACTTCAACTCTTTGTACCACGTTTCACTTTTGTCGCCGGTGCTAGTGTCCACTTTAACCCGCCCCGGAACAACTGGCAAACCTAAAGAAGCTCGGAGAAGGTCGTAGTGTTTCGCAACATTTTCCAGCTGCTTCCCAGGCCCGCCGTCAAACAAGGCAAACGCATTCAGCAAATTTTCTAGGTGCATCGCATCATCAAAATCCCGACACTTAAATGCCATCATCAGAATCACTGGAGGAATCGCAGAAATCTGGTCCGTCATGAGCTCAATCTCTGGAGGGCAAATTGGGGGGTCGTCAAATGAAATGCAGTCTTTTACGTATTTGGCTTTTATCAAGAGAGATGAAGGTGAAAAAGTAGCACCCATTCTATCCTTCATAAGCTTGTACATCCCCCGAACTGTAGGTTCTGTGCCATCTTGCATGTAGAGATCAAACGCAAGCACAATTGACCGAATGTGACGCCCACTCACTGCGTTGACCAGTGCCTTGGCGTGGTCCCTCTTTTCCACTTTAACACCCCGAGCGAAGTAGTTGAGAGCATCAATGTCGGGGCAATTAGGAACCCAGTCAATAACGGCTCTACCGCTTCCAGTTTCAAAGGTCTGAGAGGCTAGTGATGACACTAAGACAGTGCACATATTTTCTGTCTCCTTGAGAAATCGAGCAGCAAGATAGCTCAGTTCTGAAACAACAATCTTAGCATTCCTGTGCCCCAAGTCGTTTAGCTCGTCGACGCCAATTACGATATCCCCCGGAGCCTTGGACTTGGCGGTGGCCAGAAACAAGTCGCGCAACGAGTCGAGCGGGGCTGCTCTAGAAGAGCTGGATTCTTCACTTGCCAAGAATTGCGCACATTGCGAGGAGCCGCAGCCATGCAACGCAAGCGTCAATCGAAGTAGAATAGCTCTGTCCGGCATAAGGCCATCGACGGATAGTAGTTGATTCATGTTATAAGTGACGTATACTCCATGAGCATTAAGCCACTCCGGAGCTTCGGTCAAGACGTGGGTTTTGCCACATCCGGTTCCGAGTCGCAAACCAATTGCAATTTTCTGTCTATCAGATGGCTGGTATCCATTTGTCAAAAGCCGCTTTCTAATTTCCTCCCGCTTTTGGCAAAGCTCCCTTTTCATCCCGTCTTCTCTCCATGTACCCGTCAAACTAACTTGTGGCCAGCGACATAGCTTGGGGTCGTCCTTCTTCTCTCCAATGAATGGACCCGCTAATCGCGGAGTTCTTCAGTCGCACTACGGAAGTCACGTGTCTTCAGGAGTGAAGCAAAATTCCTCGGGCGCTTTCTCTCCTGTATTTCTGGCGCCACTGATTCTTGGCCATGCAGCTGATGCTTGAGGTCGTCCTGCGCTCTGAAAAGATAAGGCCCTCCTTCAATTGTAATTGTATCCGTTTCCAGCAAACCGATGCCATCTTTGTCCAGTAATATTCCGTCCTTGTTTGTCTTCCCAAGCCGAGCAAGAGCGTTGGCTTTGGAATCACCGACGATCACTTTGGCCATCTCCTCGTCGTGTTCATCGACTACTTGTACTGTCTTTGTGGGCATGTTAATCGTCTTGCATACGTACAATAAGGCAAGGAGAGTTGTGTTAGTTTGTTGTTTTGTGAAACAATGTGTGCAGGAGTACCAAATGTGCCCAGAGTGACCGCGTTGTTGTTGTTGTTGTTGTTGTTGTTGTTGTTGTTGTTGTTGTCGTTGTTGTTGTTGTTGTTGTCACAAGAACCCAAATTAAGCCTTCCAGGAACATTCCCAGTCGTGCATCATGTGCGAAAAAATCATGTCATAAAAACATCACACGATTTTCAGAAATCGTGTGATAAAACCATGTGATAAAAGTCATGTGATAAAATTATCACATGATTCAACGGACTTATCACATGATTTGATTGGTCTATTTGATCTTCCGATTCGGATTCCGTTAAACAGTTTTTAATGGTCATGCGTTGCAAGCTCTACTCTGGTCAAATCGCGTGACAAAATCATGTGATAAAATCATGTGACAAAAACATTGAAATCGTGTGATAAAAGTCATGTGATAAAATTATCACATGAAAATGTCACACAATTTGCAGTTATCGCACGACGGGGAACGTTCCAGAGTGACATCACATTCGCGCAAACGGGAACCCTTGAATTTGACGTGGATTGAGCACGCTGTTGTTCTCACATGCTCTGCCAAAGAAGAAAATCGTAGGAAACAGACCTACCAAAAGTTCCTCCATCTCTTCAAATTCATTTGGGGGTGACTCTTCACATTTTGATTGAAAAGATTGAATGACTGCTTCAGGTTGGTTCGACGGAGCTATTTTGGTTCAGTTGAGCCACATTTGTTGCATTGCTGCATTTGTTTTCTTTCAGCTGAATGTTAAGAACTTCAGCAATTGCTTTTATTCTCTTGAGAGTTTCTTCTTCTGAGTTTTGCTTTTGAGCAAGCCCACTCTCCTCTGCAACAGCGTCTCTGCAAAAAAGGCCCTGTTAGCAATGAAAGCAAACGACATTCGCATGCTGTCACTTGCATCAGCTGCTGATTCGTTTGACAGCTCCAAAGCCTCCTCATCTGTCAAGATTTTCAATTGACTCCTTGACACATCATTGCGGCAGCATTTTTCTTTTAAAATGTCATCTTGACTTGTGATGCAAACAGCACAGTCAATCAAATGCTCATTTGCTTTCTGAGATTTTCCTTGAGCAATTGAAAATCATGGATCTGAAGTTTTGCATCAGATTGATAGGAAGGATGAACGCTCTGAAGAACAGACAAGTGTTGGAACAGAACATGGCTTCTGGCTGCCAAACATGTCTGCATCTTTGCATTTCTTGCCATGCCATCTATCTCTCCATTTGGTCCAACAAGCTCAACAGTGATGGATGTTTCGCATTAGCTTATGATGGCATTGAGCGACATGGCAATTGCTGCATCATGTCTGAATGCAATGCTGTGCCCTCTGATCTGATTTTTAGTGAAATCTGATCTCCCCCCTGGTTTCTGGTTTCCCTGAACCTTCACCACATTGTCGAAATGTTGGACCTTGGCAAGAAGCACTGGCTCGGGCATGGTGGGAGTTGCCAGCCCAAGTCAACGAGGGTCCCAAAATCTACTCCAGCAGCAATGGAATTGGATGGAAATGTCTCTTTTGCTTTCCCTTTTTGTTTTCAACAAGCCAGTCACAGTGTCGATGGCAACAAACTGAATGGTAAATTCTTTGCTTCCAGATGTTGCACAGCCTTTGGATGGCTTCCACATCCTCGACATTGGCTTCCAAAAGGCAGTGCAAAGCTGTAGACTTGACCTTTCCCCTCGCTCTCAAGTCAATTTTGGGGACCCTTCCAGAGCATCCGAGATGTTGGAATCCGTCTTCTTCTGTTTGACTATGTCTTTCCATAGTCCCTTGATTTGCGGCAACAGCCGCTTGACCTTTCTTTCAGCTTTGGCCGTTTCCATGGTGGCTGGCGGTGGTGCGACGCACTGCACTGCACCGTGGATGTGGATGTGGATGTTGGGTTTCGTGTTTACTTCGCCATGGTCAGTAGTTCGAGCAGCCGTCAGTTGAGTGATGCAGTTGAGATTTATGGCTCGTTCCTGCCTCTTAGACAAGCAGTAGCACAGGTGCTCTGACCAGACCCAAAGGCAGCGCAGTTGCTCATTAAAACATCAGAAGTTGGCTCTGGTCTAGCTACAGTAGTAGCTAGCAGTAGCTCAACTAGTAGAGAAACAACGCTTTGCAACTAATAATCTCAATCAATAATTTCTTCAACAAGCATGTCTAACAGCGAACTACTCTGGCAAGTTGTTTCCACGCTGATTTGAAAACTACAATAAATAACAGCTAAAGCAAACGCATCGTTGTAGCCCTACAAAATGCGTAAACATGCTACAGTGGTCCATGTGAATTGAAAATCAAGGTCAACTTGACCTACATGTACTTTTACAAATTTACTACAGTCTACGACTGGCTAGCTAGCTAGCTGCTAGTGACGCTACGTAGTAGGTATCCTTTGTTGGGCCACCAAATTCACGGCTGGGATGCGAGGCATTTCTGGAAGGGGCTTTTTCTCGCTGGAAGGCCGACTGGCATATTTGTCAAAGTCTTTGAACTCATTCCACAAGACGGTTTCACTGCAGCTGGGAAAGCTTCGAAGCATAATCTTTTCCAACTCAAAGAGGATGGTTTTGGTCCGTTTCAAAAATTGGCGCATTCCCTGGACAATGTAACACTCATATCCTTGCGAATCCATTTTCACCAATTGGATATTGGCCCGCGATGCATCGAGCAACTCATCCATGACTTCAATAGGAATCGGTAGAGGCTTTAAAAATTCCTGATGATGATATCCTATATCATAAATTTTCTTTCCCACCACGGCATTCCCTCGATTGTCGGCCGCCACGTGTATTTCCGAAGACCCTTGTTGTGTTCCCAGTGCTACTGGATAGACGTAGACTCGTTTCCGCAACTCGGATGGCAATCGCGACAAGGTGCTCGTCAATCGAAACAAATTTCTAGGATCCGGTTCAAAGGCAATAATCTTGGCATTGGTGGTCATGAGGACTTGTATCACACACGATCCAATGTTGGCGCCAATGTCAATATACCAGCCGTCGTTGTCAGACGCTGCATTGGTGGAAGAAAAACGGCTGCTTGTTTCATCATCCCCGTTGTTGTTGTTGCTGTTGTAGTACCAATACGTCAAAACGTTGCAATCCCCCCACCTTCCAGTCCGCGAGATGTGGCCACTCACCCATTTGTCTTGCACAACATTGTGGATACAAAAGGGAATGGGAGTGACTTCAGCAGGAAGGAGGTGCCCGAATAATTCGGATTTCGGTGGTTGATAGGCCGTGTAGCTGGCCCACTGGCAGGTTAAATTGCGGCCGTTCGTTTCGTCCAAATGTTGCAAGGGCGCATCCGAATCATGCCAAATGTTCCACCCTGGTCCCGATGTCTTTCTAAAAATGGATGGCGCAGCCGTAGGTACAGCCGTAGGTGCAGTCGTTGGACTACTTACAGCAACAGTACCAACAAACAAATCAGAGGTGGAAGCCTGCAAATAGTGGCGGCCAAGATAATGCAGAGTCACGAAAGTACCCAGAAGGGAAATCCCTCCCACAGAAAAACCGTTTAGACTTTTGCGACGAAAGAAGGATGAGAGCAGGCCTTCCCCATCCCGCTGTCTGGTTAAGCCATGGTTGTTGGCACCTCTTGTCATTGTAGTAGTTGTAGGAGGATTTAGCTGTAGGAAACAGAAGTCAACAAGGCTCTTGCTGAGTGTTGCCAGAGTCCTTTGTGTTCAATTTTTTTTCACGTATCGATTGATTCTGCTTACGCAAAAGATCTACATTTTACTCCGCCAA
>Ga0163148_10007514_pt1 | contig 10227 bp, 9 predicted proteins | sample OliLakLV19MP7P2_FD_148606 | JGI IMG/M metagenome (GOLD analysis project Ga0163148, IMG submission 148606) | Freshwater microbial mat bacterial communities from Lake Vanda, McMurdo Dry Valleys, Antarctica- Oligotrophic Lake LV.19.MP7.P2 | ecosystem: Environmental > Aquatic > Freshwater > Lake >... | reverse complement strand
CCCTTCCGACGCTGCTCGCGGAGCGCGCGGCACATTTCCTGATTCGCCCGGAAGCCGCGGATATCCTTCGCGGTGATGTCGAACGCCCCGAGGTACTCGTTGACGTGCTCGGGCTTGACCGTGAAATCGTCCCGGTTAAGGAGACAATCCTCGTCGGCCTTCCCCTTCGCAAGTTCCCTTAGGAGCTTCACGACAGAAGCGTCACTTACGGTCTTCTCGTGCTTTACGCCGGATTTACCTACGTACTTGAAGACGGCCTTCCCCTTCGAGAAGGTGAGATGCTCCTTTCGCCAGCCCGTGACTCCGAAGTGGCCCTCTTTCGCCGAACCCTCGTTCCCTACGCGCTCGCAGGTCTCGTCGATCAAAGCGGCGGCGAGGGCGGGGAGGGAAGTCTTCGCGTCCTTCGCGGAGAGGTCCTTCTTGATCTTCTTTCGAAGGTCGGAGACTTCCTTCCGGAGCTTCTCGATCCGCTCGGCCTTCTGGTCGTGCCTATTCGCTACCTGCCGGTCGCTGTACTCGTAATGGACGTTCCCCTCGTCGTCCTTAGTCTTCGACTTGTAGCGGGCCGCTACGACGACTGCAGAGGCGATCCTAGACTTGAGCCTCTCTACGAGACCCCCCTGCCGCATTAGCTCGGCGGCGAGCGACCGAAACACGCGCAGACCTCGCTCCGGAGGGTGAGTGGGTCCCCAACCGTCGTCAGAGGCGGCCGACGGTTTCTGGCGCTCCCAATCAGACTTCGACGGTCCGGTTTTACGCCAGGCTACCAGACCGTCCGTACTTGCGACGACCACGCCGACGGGCAACCCCGCCAAGTCATCGAGCGTTATCTTATCGGCGGCGATTCGGCCCGGAGCCCGGGAATCAACGTCGTGAGGGGATACGGTAACGAGGTGTGGGATACAGGATCGACCGTTCGATTCGATCCAGTCCGCGAACGTCCGAAGGGTAAGCGCGTCGTCGTCCCAGATCGCGACGCCTCGGATACTCGGTTCCTCAGAGAGGATGTCCCGGATGACTTTGAGCTTGAAGGCCTCGATGCTACCTCCCTCCGGGAGGTAGATCTCATCGAAGTGTAGGCCGGACTGCCGAAGGAGTTCCTTGATACGAAGGGAGAACTTGTGGACGCGTTGGGTAAGGAGAATCGCCCGTACGTCCGGGTTCTCGATCGACTGCTTCGCCACGTCCACGACGGACTTGTTCCACCAATCGGACGAAGGGCGCTCGGGGACCGCGGGCTCCGAGAGAGAGTTCAGGCTATCCCGCCAACTCTCTTCCTCCCAGAACGGCTTCTCGGGACTTCGGAACAAGGCCCCGTCGAAACTGAAGACGTGTAGTTTGATCGGGCCCACTCAGACCCCGGTATGTGCGTTACGCATCGCGAGGTAGAGGTCCGCGACGTGCTCGGCGAGCGGAACTCGACCTGAAGCGATTCGGGTCGAGGCCGACATCTTTCGGAGGTCGAAGCAATGCGGAGCGAAGTTCTTCCGGACTTTTCGGAGGTCCTGGGCGATCTCTCCCGGGTCCCCGTCGTCGATCCACTTCTCCTGAAGCGATCGGACTAGGTCGGGTTTCCCCTCGATTAGAGGGGTCCACTTCTGCTTCGTATCGAGGGAGATCGCCTCTTCGAAGAGAGCTTCGATCGTAAGGAAATGCTTCCGGATGCAGTCGCTACAACGCTTACGAGGATTGTTGAGGTGATCCTCTAGAAGAGCGCTCTGCTTGCAGATCTCCCTCAGGTTATAGAGGGGGTGCATGATCGGAAGGAGGTCTTCCGCGAGCTTGGTGCGTCTAGGAGAGTTCACCGGACCTACCTAGACACCGCGCTTAGATAGGGACAGAACCGTCAACCGGAACAGAGCGTGAAGTCCGAGCCGGGAAGGGTTCCGTACCACTGCGTCGGATTGTAGGGCGGATTGTAGGGCGGATCTCCGAAGTAGTACGGGTACGGAGTCGCCGGGTAGAAGCCCGGCGTCGCCGGGTAGAAGCCCGGCGTCGGGTACTGGAAGGGGATGTACGGGAGAGCCGGAGGCTCGAAGGGAATGTACGGGAGAACGATCTTGTACGTCGTGGGAGGGACCGGTTCCGCCGGAGAAGCGAGAAGGAGGACGCATTCCTCGGCCGTCCCCTCCGCCTCGATTACGACCCCGTCCGGACGAGTGATCTTGATCTTCATAGGCCCCTCCTAGAAACGCTTCTCTTCTTCGACCTTCTTGGCATAATTCAAGCCAAGGTACTTCGCGAGCTTCTCCATCACGTCCGAGTTCTCGACCATCGTCCGACCCGCTTCCCCATAGATTCCGGCGAGAACGTCGTTGAACTTCGAGTCCTGAATCGTGAAGAGATCTCGCTTTAGCTTCTCGTTGACCGTACGAGGGTCGAGATTGAGAAGCTCCAGAATCGTATCAACGTCGAGCGAGCCCTTCTGATAGATATTGAAGAGCGCGTCGAAGGTATCCGCGTTGTCCCGAAGGGCGAGACGCGTGAACGTAAGCGTCGGGACGATTACCGTCTCGACTCCGTCCTCGTCGGTCTCGACGAATCCCATTCGACGGCACATCGGCTTGAGAAAGTTGTCCTCGATCATGTCCTGCAGGACTTCGCGGAGGAGCATGTACCGAGTGTTGATGACTTCGAGGTTGATTCGATCTCCAGAGTAACTCGACTCGCCAGAGAGGAGCGACTCGGTTACCCCGAGACCGGCGTACATCTGCCGATCCGTCATCTCGTACTCACCGGAGAGTTCGAGAAGTCTCTGCTGACTTCCCATCTCTTCCCAGTGAATCTCAAAGTTCGTTACGATCGAGAAGTCCGGGTCCTGGAGGGCTAGTTCTACCTGCTCGCGAATCGCGTCTACGTCCGCCGAGGACGCGTCCTCGGCCCAGACGAGTCGGATCGGGGTCATGTGCCGCGAGGCGATCGAGGTCTGCGCCTGTCGGAGCTTGTCCCGGTAAACGAGGACGCGCATGATCCGTTCGAGGATCGAATGCCCGCGGGGTTCGTACTGGCTCTTCTTTCGAGCCATGTAGTAGACGAAACTACCTGCGTCAGGATCCGTATTGAGGGGGATGTTCGCCCCGCTCCGGATGGCCTCTACTACCGAATCAGGCATCGAGGCGACGACTCGTGCGGCGTGCTCGTCCCCGGAGTCGGAGCGAGAGATTACGTCCTTCGTCTTGCTATCGGCGATCAACTCGATGAGTTTCTCGTCCGTGAAGGGGAAACCCTCCATATGGATCTGCTCGGGAGGAAGGACTCGAATCGCCGACCAACCGCGATAGTTCTTGCGGAGCCACTTCCCGGCGCGTTCCGCCCAATCCGACCGCTTCTTCTTCGTCTCGACCGGGTGACCGGACTCCGCGTCGATCTCGTGGATGAACTCGTACTCGATATCTTCCGGCATGTCCGGAGAGTTGTCCTCGCAGAACACGAAGACTTCTCCGAGTAGGTTGTACTCGTGGACGATCTCGATCATCCGATGGAGGAGGCCGATATCCTTCGCCCACTTCGTACAGAACTTCAGAGACGCGTCGCCGATCGCCCGGCTCTTCGACTCCGGTTGTCCGAGACGAATCTTCGAGAGGGGTAGCTCGGTATGGAGATCGACGGCCTGACCGACGAAGGGATCCGACGCGTAGAAGAAGCGGTAGTAGTTCCGCTTCTCATCCGCCGACTGCGGGAGTTCGAGGAAGTCGGTCGAAAGTTCCGGGCTGTAGAAGTTGCCTCCTGAAGCGGCGGACGTATTTCCGGTCGAAGGAAACGCGACCTTCGTCCGCATAGCGCTCGTAATGACGCGCTTCGGACGGCCGGTCTCGACCTGATCCCGCTTCGCGATCCGACGAACTTCGACGGCTTCCTGACTCTGTAGCTTCTTACTCGTGAGTACGCCCTCGGCCGACGGTAGAACCGCCGTCTTGCGAATCTTCCGGACTTCCTTACCGTCCTGATTTTGGGTCTGCTTACGGGTTGCCATCACTCACTCACGTCGGTTTGAATAGGCGCCGGAACGGGCTTCGCCGCCGCCTTCGCCGGAACGGGCTTCGAGGTCTTCACCTCTTCCGGAGCCCTCGGCTTCGTCGCAACCCTCACAATTTCAGTGTCCTGGGAGAATCTAGAATGCACTCGGCGAACGTCCGAGATGGTTTGTAGGACGCGATGTAGATCGCGGGAGACCTTCCGCGAACGAATCTGTTCGAGACGCTCGGCGTCGCTCGGAGGCGTCGCCGCGGCGTTCCGCTTCTGCTTCGAGTGCTGATCACTGGTCTGTAGCGCTGAACGAACCGAGCGCTCCGCCTCCGCTAGTCGAGTCGCTACCTCCCGGTCTACCTCAGATTTTGCGAGAGTGATTCGAAGGCGGCTCATAGCGTACCGTACCGACTCACTTCCACTTTGGGGCGCGAGTCAGGTACTCGTTCTTATAGGCGACCTTCACGACCCGTTTCAGGAGTCGGATCTGTTCCGAGTCGCCCTCGAAGACTCGACCCCATTTTCCGCCGGCCTTCCCGAAGACGGCGATGATTAGGTCGTATTCGGCCGGGATATGGAGGACCGAATACGAGGACTCCAAGATCTTCTTCAAGATCTGATAGTCGGAGCGAGAGGGCTTGAGAGGATCGTTCTTCGCGCTCTTCATCTGCCGGGCCTTCGTAGGAACGCGTTCGGCCCCTTCGGGACGATCCGTGATTCGTGACTCCCGCTTTGAAGGAGCCTATGACGACCGGCACCCATAGGCGTTCCAAACCGACTAGAGTTCCCTTGACTGAGCCCGAGCCCCGATTTAGCGAGATGCGGTTGTCGAAGAAGACGATTCGACGCGATCCAAACCATGCGGACGAGAGCGTCCGAGCGGTCGTCGTGCTTCCCTTCGACGTTCGGGGCCTCGACGGTCGTTATGTACTTCGAGTGGAAGCGCGCCTGTAGGGTTAGAAGCTCTTTGATGTACTCGCAATGCTCTTCGTGAGGAGCGATCGGGAAATCGTAGAGAAGGAGCCTCTTGTCCCAGAGCATGTCCTTGAAGTTCTGAAACATCTGGGACGTAATCGGCTTCGTCATGTGCATGGACTTCATCTGAGAAAGTCCGCGCTTTTTTAGAGCCTGTTCGAAGGGGATACCGGCCCATTGATCGAAGATCCCCTCGGCGAGATAGAACTTCGTCGAGAGTTCCTTTATCCAATCGGCCACATCGTCGAATTCGAGACGCTCCTTGTCGGCGTACTTCCCCTCTCCGGCCTTGATCTGATCGACCAAGTCCGTCTTGATCTTCGCGTTCTCGTCGATGTGGCCGATCGCGACGGCCGTGCCGTCGCCAACGAGAGCGAGATCGAGCCCGAGGAAATAGGGCCGGCGCGGAAGGCCACGGGCCGCGGGACGAAGATTTACGTCGATACAGGCCGCGAGGTCTTCCGGGCGCTCTAGCCAACCGCGCGTCCGGTCCGTGAACTCGCCGCCGTACTCGGTGAGGAATACCGCGGTGTCCTTGAGATAGTGCTTCTCGAACTCCTCGGCGGGGATCGTGGGGTTTACTTCCCACGTAGGCGCCTGGATACAGAGCATGTTCTTCGAGACGGAGCCGCCGCCCATACCCATCTGGAAGAGCTTGTAGAACAAGCCCTGACGGCCGAGAGGGGACGAGATAAGGATTACGCGCGCTTCGACGGGCCCGGTCGCTACTCGACGATCCTTCGGGTCTTTCGCCGAGTAGGCGGAGGTCGAGGGGACGACGGCGTTATATACGGCGTCTGCCGATGACTGCCCCGCGTCGGTGAAGTGGGCTACCTCGTCGAGGATGACGACGATGTTACCGGCGCCACGAAGACCCTTAGCGATACAGGACCGGAAGGTGACCTTGATAGTTGCCTTCGCGTTCGGGTTATCCGCGAAGACGCCATGCCGCTCTACGTCCTTCGGAGTCTGGAAGCGCGCGTACGACATCGTATTGTTCGCCGCCCAAGGAGCGAAGAACGCGCAGTTCCGGAAGTGTCCGGAGACTTCTTGGTAGAGGAGACCGGCCTGATCTTTATCGGTCGCGACCGAGATCAGCTGAATCATGTTCGAGTTCGGAAGGCCGTAGTAGGCCTGAGGGTCCTCTTTCGAGATCAGCTTGTAGGTCTCGTACGCCGCGATACAAGCCGAGATCGTCGTCTTACCGGAACGACGGCCGATCGAGAGAATCATCTCTCTTCGATCTTCTCCCGCGACGACTTCGGAAACCGAAGAGCGACCCTCTTCGAAGAGGTACTTCATGTACCCCTTCTCGGTGAAGTTCTTCCAGTCCTGACGGCGCCAATCCGAGATCCTGAACGTAGTCTTGTCGTCGAGTTCTAGACCGTAGTGCGCCTTGAGAATGACCTTCTGTACGGGGAAAAGCGGCATCGCGAGCCCCCAAGGCTCCTCGATGAACTCGATGATATCCGCGAGAGGTCTTTTCTTACCTGACGACGCGTTTCCGGCCCGGAAGCCGGAGAGGGCTAGATTACCGAGTGACATCTGTCGTCACTCGTCTCCCTGCATCCGAGCGAGGGCCTCTCTCTTCCAGTCGTCGTCGAGACTCTTCGCGAACTGGGCACCGACGCTATTCGCGAGTTCCGACCGAACCCCGGCGGCTTCCATCGCCTTCGAAAAGGTCTCGGTGATGTACGAGAACAGCCCCTGGAACGCCGAGCTATCTAGGTCGATGACCTGATTGTGGATCTGTTCCTTACGCTTGATCCAAGTATCGCCGATCGCCTTTAGAGCCGCGACTCGGCGCATCGAAAGAGTCGAGGAGTCCGTTCCGTTCCGCTCGGCCTCTTGGCGCTCGAACCGGAGAGAAGCCGCTTCTTCCGCGATCCCGAGGATGACCTGGCTAAGGACCTCTGGGGACTCCGGCGTAGATTCCGCCGCGAGCATGATCGGGTCGTTCCGCATCCCCGCTTCCTTGACGCGAATCAAGTCGGCGACCATCGGATTTTCGGCCGGGATCTCCTCGTGAAGGGAACGAACCCCTCGTGGACGTCCGACCGGCTTACTCATCCACTGAGGCTGTCCGTTCGGGGTCAGGTCGATCGTATCCGTTCCCTTGACGTCGGCGATCCTCCGCCAAGAGAGCTTTCCCTTCTCGTCCGTTACCCGGACTCGAAGAACCCCCTCGGGAACCGGAAAGCCCTTCACGACTCGAACGAGAGTCGCGTCGTTCGCGAGGAGAGCGGCGTTACTCGATACGTCCAACGCTTCCGCCGGGTCCGGGATATAGAGAGTCTTTGGAGTCGCGCTCATGAATGACGCTACCTCTCATTTGAGGGTAGGAGACCTCTTTCCTGCATTTCGGCCCCTTCGGGTTTAGACGTCCTACCTCCGATAAAAGGTAGTCTGTACACCTCGACCCCGGCCAGATCAAGTCATGTAGTCGCGAATGTTGGTGAAGAAGTTCCAGACCACCCACTTATTGGATACCTTTGAAATCGCGGCTTCGATCGTGCCTTTTTCCGGGAAGGACATCCCACCCATCTTCGAGAGAATCTTCGAGATCTCCTCGGAAGCCTCCCGAGTCGCCTTCTCCTCCGCTAGGAGACTCGACACGTCCTTTGTCCGAAGGAAGTCCTTCATGACGACCCGGTTGACTTTAAGGCAGAGAAACCGGAGGGGACTGAAACTTCGTCTCCGTTCGGACGATGAAGAACGTCTGCCGGAACTCGGGACCTACCGAAAGAAGAACCGCTCCCGGGGAGTAGACCTCGAACGAGGTCCCTAGAACCGTCGAGAGATCGTTCGTCGCCTTGATCGGTAGTGAACCATCCGGGCGATTCGACTTGATGTAGACGGTATCCGTTACTGCGACCGCGTCGATCCCCGGAAAACGCTTGAGGGCGGCGGCGAGCTGCGTCGCGATAGTCGCGACCGGTCCCGCCCCGCTACCCAACCCGGCGCCGAAGTTCTCACCCGCGACTACGAAGCGATCGAAGAGAGCGATCTCCTCGCGGGTGTATAGAGGAGGCGCGGCGCCGGTGATACCGCCCGTGAGGGTTACCGCACCCCAGGTGCCGCCAGTGACCGTCGAGGTAGAGACGAGAGCGTTCCCTCCCGTGCCTCCGGTCTTCGCCGTCGCTACCAACGTATCCCCAGTGCCAGCGACCGCGGTCGCCGTTGGGTGAAGCGTAGTCGCCGCAGCATAGGAGACGCCCGAACCGGCGCCTAGCATGATCGCAGCGATGAGGTTATCTAGAGAATCGCTAGCGGACGCGCCGATGAAGACGTTCCCGTTTACGTCCGTGAGAACGGTCTGGAAGGTGTAGGTCTTCGCGCCGATCGTTACGGTCTCGCCGTTTCCGGCGTTCCCCGCGAACGTCAGAGTTCCGGACGCGAACGTAAGGGTCCCGGCGTCCCAGTAGTCCGCCGAAACGACCTTGATCGATGCGGTGTAGCTCAAAGCGCTTGTGGCGACGAAAGGCGCGACCGGACCTGCGATCCGAGAGGTCCCGTTTCGCAAAGTGATCTGTTGAAGAGAAAATCCGGTCCGAGTTACGGTCGGGTTTCCGGCCGTACCGCGACTCGGGTCGGACGGAGTCTTCAGAGCGGCGACGAGAATCTTGAACTTCGGAGGGAAAGAGGGTTGCACGGCTTACTCCTCGTCCGGAAGACGCCAGCCCTCGAAGAAGAGGATGCTCCCGAGCTTCGCCGCGGTCGGCGTGTTCGAATACTCGATGTCGTCGAGCGAGTCGTTCTGGAGATCGTACTCATTCTCGTACGAAGGGGCGAAGTACGAGGCCGTATGTTCGGCGTCGTTCGAGTTCGCAAGCCGGATCGTCTCCGCCTGGAAGCGAGCCGGATTCTTGACCGGCGCGGAGGCGACGATGGTCTTGTTGTACTTCTGACAAGTATCTTCGACGTTCGAGGCACAGGACGTGCACCGGTCCATACCGAGAACCGCCTTTAGAGCGTTCGCGCGATGGACAAGAGCGCCTGCCTCACAACCGGCCGTTCCGGTCGGAGACGCGTAGACGCTCGCCTCGACGTAGAGGTGGCCCGCAAGACCTTCGTGCTTCTTTCGAATCTGAACGAGCGGCTCGCTAGCCTGCTTGAGAAGTTCGCCGGAAAACCGGGCGTTGAGGAGATAGTCAAGGTCTCCTCCCGCGGCACCCTCGTTCATCTGCTTCGAGGCCCAGCGAAGAAGTCTCCGGACCTCGACGGGCTTCTCGGCCGAAGCTTCCTTCCGCTCGGACTGAAGAGGAGCGAAGGCCGGTCCCGTGTACTCCTTCGAGGCGGTCGCCGCCGACGCGACGATCTGCGCGGCGCTCCGATAGAGTTCGTAGGGGTCGGAGATCCGAGCCCTCATCTCCGACGCCGTCTCGGCCGTCAGAAGCCCGGCCCGTACCCAGCGCTCGATCCGAGCGTCCGCCTTCTTCCGAAAAGCGAGGCTCGCGTTCTTCAGGACCGGAGCGACCGGAGCAACTACTTCAGCCTTCGCGAAAGCCGCCCGAGCTTCCTTCGTCGAGACCTGAGGAGCCATCTCGTGGGTCTGGAACTGAGTCGCGCGCGCCTTGAGTTCTTCGTGGCTGATGAAAGCCGCCTGAAGCGCCCGACGCGGATCCCCCGAGGCGAGACGCTTTCCGCCGGCCGCGAGGATCGGACGGTAGTGATCGGCCGCCTCCGCCCACGGAATCGCGGTAACGACCTCCTTCCCGAGGTACCGACTCTGGTTCGAGAGCTTCGAACCCTTCGCCGTCAGGAAGTACCGAGCCGAGGCACAGCGCTTCTTAATCGCCGCGTCCCACTTCCCCGAAAGAATCGCGGGAAAGGCGGAGTCTCGGACGTAGACGTTCCCAACGAGGCCGTGCTCGGCACGGACCGCACGTAGAGCGGCGGTGAGCTGACGGAACGCGGGGGTGCCCTGGACCGAAGCCGGGTCCCCGAGGAACGCGAGAACGTCGCGAGCGATCGTATCAAGATCTACTCCAAACGCGGACCGGCGCATCGCGTGGGCGACGACGTCTCGGAACTGGTCGCCGGGAAGCGCCGAGGTCGGCCCCGTGACCGGACGCGGGTACTCGATGTTCGGTACGAGGTTCTGACCGTCCGTACGTCGGTTGACGCCCCACGCCTCCTCTAGCTCGGCGCGAGTTCCCGAGTCCGGAACATCGGAGACCGTGGTCTGGTAGAGGTCGTTCAGGTCGTATTCGACCAGATTCACGGCCTCAGGGAGACGCTCCGGATCCTGCTCGGCGCCCTCTAGCCAGCTCAGGTCCATGAGCG
>Ga0163148_10007512_pt1 | contig 10227 bp, 9 predicted proteins | sample OliLakLV19MP7P2_FD_148606 | JGI IMG/M metagenome (GOLD analysis project Ga0163148, IMG submission 148606) | Freshwater microbial mat bacterial communities from Lake Vanda, McMurdo Dry Valleys, Antarctica- Oligotrophic Lake LV.19.MP7.P2 | ecosystem: Environmental > Aquatic > Freshwater > Lake >... | reverse complement strand
CATACGCATTTATTATCCGCTTGGGCAGCAAATCGAAATCGCATACGTCACGATACGAGATTTAGTAGCAAATGATGGAGAGTATTTAGATACAGTTCGTGATCCTGTATGCCCTACTCCCGCACCAACTTTGCCGCCTACCGCAACGCCAACGGCAACTGCGACCTTTGATCCCACCTATCCCCGTTACAGTCCCGGTCGGTTTGATGATAATGTCGGCACAATTTTGTCGGTTTTTGGAAATGAACCGCCTGCAGTAATGGGTGTTTTAGAAATTCATCCGGACATCGACCTTGTTCCTCTCAGTATGGAGCAATGTATTGATGCGACGGCACAACTCAGCAATTGTCTGACGGAGCAAGTTGCAGTATATGCTCCGGTGTCGGGTTGTCTCTATAGAACACAGTTGGATCAGATCGAACTCATTATTAATTGTGAATCAATTAACACCTATCCCGATGGACGCCGAGAGGTCTATTTTACCCACCTAGATCCAAATCGAATTCCGAATAGTTGGCAGCTCAACACCTTCTATTACAATATTCAGGCTGGCGCGTTGTTGGGTTACCTATGCAGCGAAAGCAACAAAGGAAGTTGTGGCATATCGGCAAATACCCCCGTTCATTTGGCAGTAAATTTGAGATTTTGGCTTGGAGGAGGGCAAACAATTCCGGCAACTAACGAGGAATTCTTAGGATTTATATCGACACCCTCTTGTTTATTTGATATTTGGTTGGCAAATGCCTTTTCACCTACTTTAAATCCTAATCCTTTAAACGCATGTCCGGCTTAGATTGTGGAGACAAACTCATGTGGCGTATTACTCTAATTTTGATATGCAGTATTTTCGTTTTGCATCCTTTGCAAGCGCAAAATGAAAGCGAATTTGGCTATGTTTATCAATCTGAACAAGGAAAAGTGATTTTAGCTATACTTTCTCCAAATGTGACGACTATCCCGCTGGAAGAATTCGACATATCAATCGATCCATCTTGGATTATTTCCAGCGTTGCCGAAGCTTCACCTCATTCACAGGTTGCGATAGCCTTTCAGACACAGGAGGGAAATGCGCTTCTTAAAGTAGATTTGACAACGAACACTGCTGAAGCGTTGATCAATAATATCAGACTCGCTCCTGCTCCTTCAATTTTGTTAGGTTCACAATCCGATTTTGTGTGGTCGCCAAATGGCACGTATCTCGCCTTCAACCTTGCTATTTATGATGCTATGAGTCTACAAAATACCAACACGCTCTTGTATTCACTACAAGATCACGCGATCATTGAATTGACTGATGATGACAATTATCAAACCACATTATCTTGGTCGAACGATAGCCAACGTTTGGCAATAGCAACGGCTAATTGCACAACTCAACCATGTACAGCGTCACTAGATATATACAATGTACAAACATTAGAGCGTACAGTTTCAATTGCATTCGATACGATTTCGGGAGCCAACGTCTATACCCGTGCTGGCGTTTGTTTTCTGGAGTGGTCACCAGATGATCGTTTTATCAGTTTTCTTGCCAGTTGTGATGCGTCTTCTACAGGCGTAAATCGAGAGATTTACCTTCTCGACGTAAGCAGCGGTGTAGTTGTTCCCATTACAACTTACACAAGTCGACAAAATGCGGATCAACAAAATGGAGTTAAACCCGCTAACTACCAAGAACCTTTATGGATCGATGCAGAAAACTTGTTGATCAGTAGTGTGTTTGGAATTGATCGAAGTTCTGAAACAGCACAATTCAATGTGACTACGAATATCCTCACGCCAATCTCAGAGGATTTCGTCTCGAGTTGGGCGGTATCGCCTATAACAGGAGAATTGGCATTTACATCCTCAAGTGCTAATCTTCAGCTTGACCCGTTTAATCAGTATCAATTAGGAAATGTTGAAATTTCTGAAAGCGTAAACGATCTTGAATTAGATGTTTCTAGTTCTGTGATTCGGGGTTGCAACATTTCATGGTCACCAAATGGAACTACGCTACAATACGTTATTCCAGAAAACAATGATTGCCGTAATCAGATAACTGGATTTGGGTTTATAGATGCGGTCACCCGTCAAGATAACGTCTACCTACCGTCTTATGAAGTCGAACCGCTTATTGTTATCCCAATCGGATGGTTGAATTAACATGATAAAAGACGCTAGAAATATAAATGGCGTCATTGCATCTCATCTTCTCTTCCTGCCGATAAATCCCGCCCGCCGCCGGAGAGCAAGTCACGATCTATCCAGCATACGACGTCACCGAAATGACACTCAGCCCCGCACAACGTATCTTGGACGCGAGTAATTATTCGACGGGCAAAAATTTCACGATTGCGATCACTGATGACAGCGAGTACGAAGGCACGATGATGCTCACGATTACCCATGCCGCGACGAGCAACTTGGGCGCGAGTTCGCTGTTTAATGGCATTCAGCAGTGCGCGACGATCAGCGTGACGATTACGGATAATGATCCGCCGCCCCCGACAGCGACCAGAACCGCGACGCGGACGAGTACCCGTACGCCTAGTCGGACACCGACGGCAATGCCGACGAGTACCGCAACGGCGACTCCCACCCCAACGGCAACCGCGACTGATCCCCTCATTTGTACAGGTGGCTTGAGCGGCGGCGCGAGTGAGTCTAGCGGCGATACGGGCGTGGACAGCACACCGGGCGGCTCGACGCCGTGTCCGCCAGAACAGACACAGACGGCAATCGCTTTGTTGACACCAACCCCAACAATTGGCAACTGCGAAATTGCGTCAACTACCTTATCGGATTTTGGAATTGCTGTTCCTGATAATTGGATCAACGACCCCAGACCGTCAATCCTTGCTGGCGTTCAGGCAACGGGTAGGGCATTGTGTTTGCAAGGTATCGGTAATGGAAACATCGTAACCGCCTTTCGCACAGTAATGCAGGGGCTGAGTGGAGGCGGTGCATGGCGCACAATCGAGTTTCTTCAAACGTCGAACGCATATTGTGCGACAACCCCAACGGATGATGACACGGTGATTGCTAGAATTCAGTGTGGTACGACGGATTTTACAATTACTGAATACACAATGGCACATGAGTTGGGGCATGTATTTGCCATTCGGGTTCCTGATTACGAGGATGCAATTACTATTCCTGAAGCAGATGGTCGCCTTGATGATCTCGAAGGAGATCTTGTTTTTGGGCTTCGTAGCTACAATGTGTTTATTGGTGGAGTATTAGACCGCCTTGAAGATTGGCAACGTAGCGACGTCGTGACTGATAACGGATGGGGAAGCGCTGCACGATGGTTACAAACACCAACGCCACCCTCTTACGACATTTACCATTTCCCAACTTACACGCCGCCGCCTCCGTCCTCACCGACACCGAACTTTACGCCTTTTCCAGTCCGAATACCACGCATCGGACCGTGTGATTCCGTACGCGTCCCAATCGAGTTTCCAATTGTGGATGCCCCTCCCGGCAATTTCCAGCAAAATCCATGTACCTACTCCAACGCATCGGATGTCTGGCAACCATATGATGTGGAAGTAGAAGAAGCGGCTGCCGATATGTTCTTGAATTGGGTTTATTGGGTGAACGAAACAGGTGGATTTAGCGACACCGACTGGCGCTTCCAAGACAATACACCTTGTTACTTACAGCCTGCGGGCTGTTCGGATGCAGGACAATCTGGGCAAAAACGAGCAGACTGGATGAGTACGCAAATGGCGACCATGCTTCCCCCACTTGATAATTAATGCCGTAACGAGGAAAATGATGATGGCTATCCGATTTTTGACACTGCTCCTGATCAACAGTGCAGCACTGATCATATTCTTGCAGCAGCCGACTCCGCAGTACACAATTGATGACACGTTCATTCTTGGCACTCAATGGAGTCACAGCGGCGACATGATTGCGGCGGTCGGAGTACGCCCCGCCGACAGTCGAAGTATCGTTCGGGTCGCCAATGTAACTACAGGACAGACGGTTTACGAAGATACGCAATCATTTGGTGGTCCGTTAACCGTTTCGTGGAGTCCAAACGACCGCTTCCTCGCCATTGGCGGCTATGATGCGACCATTCGAGTACTCGATCTACACTCAGAAACCATCGTTGCTACGCTTCTCGGTCACCAATCGACCGTTACTCATGTGGATTGGAGTCCTGACGGAACGCGATTGGTGAGCAGTGGTAACTGGGATCAGCTCGTTATCCTTTGGGATATGTTGTCCTACCAACCACTTGAAACCGTTGACGTTGGCGATGTTTGGACTGCGGTATTTAGCCCGGACGGTGATCAGATCGCAGTCGGAACAACTCGTGGCTTGCTGCTCCTCCCAGCCGCAATGCAAGTGGGTGGTCCACTCGAGCAGGGACAATACCTATCGATTACTGACACTACTCCAACCGCAATTTCGTGGAACTCGACAGGCGAACGATTGGTAATCGGTACACAGAGCATCCTGCGCCGTGGGGCGGAGATCATCATCGTCGATGCTGTCGCCATGACTTCGTTGATCCGTTTTCCAACGCACGAGGAAGCTATTTATGGGATGGATTGGACACGAGATGAGCAGCGAGTTTTTACCTACAGCACCGATGGCAACGTAAACGTCTGGGATGTCGGTTCTCAAACGCTGATAAACACGTATATCGGCACGAATGTGTATCCCGCCTCCCTTGACCTAAGTCCGTTTGAGGGACGCTTGGCGTATGGGCTGATCATTCCACCCGAAAACATAGACGATATACGCGCGTTCGGGAGCAATGGCTTTGATGGCTTGGGCGTAGAAATCGTTGTCCCCGATCCATCGCTTGAACGTCTCCAATCCATCGCGGAGTCGTGCGGCGCGGCTCAACTTATTGGCGAAACCGTAACCGATGCGGCGCTGTCCACCGTCATCACCCAGCTCGAAGCCGCGACTGCCGAGCAAATCCCGCCTGCGTGCGCCGCAGACCTCATCGCCATTGCTGAAGCGATCCAAAATCAGTAGCCGAAGGCACAATTACCCATGCCGCGACGAGCAGCCTGGGCGTGAGTTCGCCGTTTAATGGCATTCAGCAGTGCGCGACGATTAGCCTGACAATCAATGATAATGATCCCGTACCCACTGCAACAACTGTTCCTACAATTGCCTTCGCATCTACACGCACTCCTACACGAACATTTACCCCTACACCAAGACCTACTGCAACGCGAACGCCTACCGTTACATCTAGTTTTACTTCAACTGTAGCATTGTCAACTTGGTACATAAGCTGTAATAATTTAACGGGACCACTTCGCGTCCGAAGTGGTGTGGAAATTGGGTCTCAATTTCAAGAAGATTTGCCAATCGGCACACAAGTTATACGACCTGATTTAATTGAAACTTCTGCTCTAGATTTTCCTCAATACATACGCATACGCATTTATTATCCGCTTGGGCAGCAAATCGAAATCGCATACGTCACGATACGAGATTTAGTAGCAAATGATGGAGAGTATTTAGATACAGTTCGTGATCCTGTATGCCCTACTCCCGCACCAGCTTCATCGCCAACCTATGTCACTGGAATTTTACCGGCAGTATCTGGCACAAACAATCTACTAGGGACACCTGTTTCTACTAATCGCGGGACACAAGTTGCAGTATCAAATCAACCTCCTCCCAATGATGCCCGAAATGATCGTCTTTACGCGTTAAGTTTAGTCGATTTTCTGAATCTAGATTCAGGTCTTGTTGAAGAAAGTGACGAACTGGTCAACTTTGTCAGGTCAAACCTTTTAACTGATGGAAGTGGCAATCCAATTCTCCAAGCCGGCGATTACGTATTCATCAATTCATTCGCCGGACCAAATACCGATTATCACGGTCTTATCGTCGTGGGCTGGCAAAGTCCACAAAATTGTTCGGTCATCGTTGATCAAGCTACGCCAGCTTTGAATCCTAATCAATTATATGCTTCATACAGTGAAGCGTTTGCCAATCCCAATGTGCCTAGAAACTCTGACGGTAACGCTATCGTTGTGCCCTATGTCGCTGATTTCACAACCGCTCAATCGCCCATTCCTCGCCCTTTTTACTGCACGAGATACTTTGAACCCGGTAAATTGGGGTTTGCTCCACACGACTGGTGGTTTTTCCATTTACCCAACCAAATCACACTGCCCTATTCGTCGATTTATACAAATCCGAGTTGGCAGTGGTCAAATTAGCGAGGAAGGTATCGCAATGAAACATGTTATGTTTGCCATATTCGTTTTTGTATCATTGTCTTTCAATATAAATTCAATCACTGCACAAGAGTCCGTTGAAATGATTGGCGTGACCGATCTATCGTGGAACGCCGATGGTACGATTTTAGCGGTTGCTGGATTTACAAGTGAAAAAGGCATCATTCAGCTTTTTGACGCGAATGGACAATTCTTACGCGAATGGGATGCTATAGCCGATACCATCACCTTGAGTCCACTAGGTGATAAACTCGCCTCTACCATGGCTGGGGGAGCTTATGCCATCTGGGATACGAACACAGGCGAAATTATGACTTACTTCACTTGGTCAACCATGCCTTCAACTTCTACAACCAACGATCTATCCATTTATTGGACATCAGACGGTGAAAACGTCATTGTTATTGGGGGCTTTTTCGCTGAAATGCACAATGCGCAAACAGGTGAACTTGTCTCAACCTATGGCAATTCTTCTACTGACGATCTTGTTCCACGAGACCAGATTGGATATACAGCATGGGATATAGACCGTAATCAAATTTCTATTTCAAAGGCTGATTATTCTATTGAAGTCTGGGATGCTATAACCGGAGAGCAAATTTCCGAATATCAACATAGTTCTTTTGTAGTAGAGTTGGGATTAAATGCTAATGGTACACAATTGGCATTTGCTAGTGATGATCTTACACTATACATTTTGGATATACAGGCATTGAGTATCGTAAACACTTTGACAGGTCTAAATGGTCTACCCCGTAATATAGAATGGAGTCCAGATAGTACTTTAATAGCTATTTCAAACGCAGTGTCAAGACCTATTGACATTTGGGGCGTAGAGATGGGGCAAATTCTCGAAACTTTTGTCGTTGCAGATAACGCTTTCGTTACCAGCCTCAATTTCACTCCATTTGGAGGACAGCTAGTTTTTGGGGCTTATGCGCGTGGCGATGTTCTGCAAATAGTCGAAACGACGATCCCATTCGATCAAATTGGCGGCGCACAGCTTTTCGTTCCTGCTCCGTCACTCGAACGCCTGCAAACCATCGCGGAGTCGTGCGGCGCAATGTCCCTACTCGAACAGTCCATCGGCGGCGACATCACCGACGCGGCATTGCCGAGCATTATCACGCAATTACAAGCCGCGACCGCCGACCAAATTCCGCCCGCGTGTGCCGCCGACCTCATCGCCATTGCCGAAGCGATACAAAGTCAGTAACCTAAAACTTGATGACGTTTACGATCACCCATGCCGCGACAAGCAACCTGGGCGCGAGTTCACCGTTTAATGGCATTCAGCAGTGCGCGACGATCAGCGTGACGATTACGGATAATGATCCGCCGCCGCCGACAGTGACGAGAACCGCGACGCGCACCAGTACCCGCACGGCGACACGGACTGCGACACGGACGGCGACGCCGACTCCAACCGCAACCCAAGACGGCGGCATTTGTGTCGGCGGCGGCGGTAGCCTGAGCGGCGATGTCGGGTTGGATAACGGAACGGGGACGCCGTGTCCGGTGCAGCAGACGCAGACGGCAGTTGCATTGACGGCGACAGCAACGCCTACTTTCTACTTATGTCGTGTTCGTCCAAATCCGGGTATTACCATTAATGGTTACGCCACAGCGGAAGCTGCTGTAAGCAACCTGAACATACCGTCTCCGTCGGCTTTCTTCTCTCAAACAGATGTGCTTCGCGTTGATAGACGGGCAAGTCTGTATGAAAATGTCGTGCGCGTTGAGTCCGAGTCAAATCCCGGTGTATGGTACTGGATCGACTCTGGGGCTGGCATTACCGCGATTGCGCGCCAGCCAGTATACGATTGTCCATGAATTGGGACATCTGTTTGACTACCGAACGAATTATGGGCTAAGTGACCCAATCAACGACGGCGCTTTTCTGCTGACGGATTGCAGTGGAGACCGTGTGATGGTAGGTGCCTTTACGCGGGGCAGACGCGGATGGGGCACAGGTCCTCAGGAATACATGAATGGAGGTGCAGTGGCACCTTTAATCACTGATTTTCAACAAAATCCTGCAAATACAGCGATTGAAGCCGCCGCCGACTCCTTCCTGAACTGGGTGTACCGCTTCAACGGCAGCGGTGGGGCAACCGCCGTTGATTCGTGCTTGTTAACGCCGCGACCTCCTTACAACCAATGGTCTGGTTTGGGCTACTTGAACTTGGAGTGGAGCACTGCTCCAGCACCAGCATTTATTGGAAACAGCCAAGGTGCAGCAGGTACCCCCGATCCTCGTCTTCCCGGCGATCGTAGGTATTTCGATGTCGATCCGCGAATCCGCAACCTCTTTACGCAGTACAGTTGGTAATGAGATAAAGGAGGAACCTATCATGAGTTGGCTGAAACCAAGACGTATCTTTTTGACTGCCCTTAGCATTCTAATCCTTGCATCGAATATTGAGCGGGTTATGACGCAAAATGGGTTTCCCTTTTTCGTGCCGCCACAATGGAGTCACGATGGCAGCCGCATTGCTATCGTGGAAGGAACGACGATTGTTATTTACGATGCAAATTCAGAGACGATGCTTTATCGCTTGGAAGGTCACACCGATACGATATTGGACGTGGCTTGGAGTCCACTTGATTTCCGTCTCGCCAGCGCCAGTGGTGACCAAACTGTAAAGGTATGGGACAGCGATACTAGAACTCTACTGCATACCTTAACGGGGCATGACGAACCTGTGACCCAAGTTATTTGGTCGCCAGATAGTAGGCGGTTAATCAGTTCAGGTATCGAAAGTGAGACAAGTTTGTTTATGTGGAACGCAGAAACAGGCATAATAGAATTGGAAACTAACGCTGGAACTATCGTTGAGGCTGCGTTTAATCGCAACGAAGATAGGGTCGCGGCGTCCTATTCTTTATGGCTGGTTTTGCTAGACGGGGCAACACTTCAACCCATTACTCAACAGCCGCCTGCTATGTGCTGCTCCAATCGAATGGAGTCACTTGCATGGAGTTTTGACGGTAGTCAGATTGTTACCGGCAGCATCAACGGCTTAATCACCGTCTGGGAAGCGGCAGCACTCACACAAATCAGCCAATTTCCTGCGAATACCTTTTATGACCAAGACGGCTATGGCATTCCTGATTTAAGCCTTTCTTGGGTGCGCGATGTCGCTTTTAGCGTGGATGGGATTATCGAAGCCGTGAGCGGTGACGGTACGGTAGGTCGGTGGGATACTCAAGGTAATCTCCTAGAAGAAACACAAATTGGACAACTTGAAACCGCCTCATGGAGTCCCTATGGCGCACGGTTGGCGGTGCAGAGCGGAGCAAGTTCAGCTTCAATATCCACAGAAAGCGAACGACGAGCAGATATGGACGGGATGTTGCAAGTCGTAACACCGTTCGCATCTTCTGAACGTCTCCAATTTATCGCGGCAGCGTGCGGCGCGGATCAGCTCATCGGGCAAACGATTACCGATGCGACGCTGTCCGCTGTCATCGCGCAGCTTGAATCTGCAACCGCAGACCAAATCCCGCCTGCGTGCGCGGCTGACCTGATCGCCATTGCTGAAGCGATCCAAAGTCAGTAGCCGAAGGCTCGATGACGTTCGCAATTACCCATGCCACGACAAGCCCCCTGGTCGCGAGTTCGCTGTTCAATGGCATTCAGCAGTGCCAGACGATCAGCGTGACGATTACGGATAATGATCCGCCGCCGCCGACAGTGACGAGAACCGCGACGCGCACCAGTACCCGCACGGCAACCAGAACCGCGACGGGGACTGCGACTTCAACGGCTACCCCAACCGCAACCGCGACGCCGACGACTGAAATTTGCACTGGCGGTCAAAGTGGAGACAGATTAGAAGGCGGCGATGTTGGCGTTGACGCGCCAAATTGTCAGGTTGCGACGGCGACGGTGACGTCCACGCCGACCGCAACTCCGTCATCTACCGCAAAGTGACGGGTGGTTTTCGTACCCACTGGGGTGCCGATCTCTACGCCGATATGATCTCGATTCTCGAAACTGCCCGACGACAGCGAC
>Ga0163148_10007503_pt1 | contig 10238 bp, 7 predicted proteins | sample OliLakLV19MP7P2_FD_148606 | JGI IMG/M metagenome (GOLD analysis project Ga0163148, IMG submission 148606) | Freshwater microbial mat bacterial communities from Lake Vanda, McMurdo Dry Valleys, Antarctica- Oligotrophic Lake LV.19.MP7.P2 | ecosystem: Environmental > Aquatic > Freshwater > Lake >... | reverse complement strand
GGGCCTTCAGCGGAAGGGTGACCTGGGGCAGCGCCAATCTCGTCGCCATCGCCGAAACCCGCCGCGCCTATGTCGCGGCGCTACAGGCCGCCGATCGGGGCGATATCGGCCCGCTGTTGGCGTTCGCGCGGAGCTGAGTGCTCACACCAGCGCGGAGTTACGGTAGGCGGGATCGTCGGTGACTTCCTGACCGACCCAATCGGGCAGAACGAGTGCGGCATCGGGGCTGTCCAGCTCGCACTCCGCCAGCAGCAGACCCTGATGCGCGCCGCGAAATTCGTCGACAATCCATGTGCGTCCGCCGAAGGCGATCGAATGGCGCACCTTGTCGATGACGCCGCCCTGCCGCGCCTCGATCAGCTTGGCGGCGTCGGCCAGCGGGATGGCGTATTCGAACTCGTCGCGGACAAGGCCATCGCCTCTGCTTTTGATAGTAATCCAGGCGTTCTCGCCGCTGACCCGAACACGGATCGTGAGCAGATCCGTGATTGCGAGATACGCCTGACAGAGCTCTTCGCGCATGTGAGCTTGCGCGCGCCAGTCATCGGACCGCACAAGGAATTTTCGCTCGATCTCGACAGACATGGCCTCCTCTACGACGTTACGCTGACGATTTGACGACAACATCGGCGTCCTGAGCGAGGCGCTCCCGGTGGCTCACTGGGGGCAGCGCCAACCTCGTCGCCATCGGCGAAACCCGCCGCGCCTATGTCGCGGCGCTGCAGGCCGGCGACCGGGGGGATATTGGGCCGTTGTTGGCGTTCGCCCGGAGCTAACGTCGAGCGACATACTCACAGACGCTCGTGGGGAGCGGCCTCCTACGGTCCAAAAGCGATGGGTTCGGTGGCGAAAGGGTGGAGGGGGTTGGAACGGACCGTTACACAGGGTTGTGGCGGCGAGAGATTCGGCGGGGGCGCTCATTTGAGAACACTACGGGACTTGCTCATTTCGTATCGGCAGCGGGCGAGTTCCGAGCGCGAGAAGGGCGACTATTTCGAGCGGCTGGTCCGCATCTGGCTGCAGCACGCGCCAACCCAGCAGGGCCAATTTCTGCGGGTGCTGAGTTACGCGGATTGGGCCGCCGAAAATCGCATCTCGCAGCAGGACACCGGCATCGATCTAGTCGCGCAGCTCGCCGATAGCCCCGACGATTGGTGCGCCGTCCAGTGCAAGTTCTACGCATCTGGCCATCGTATTCAGAAAGCGGACATCGACAGCTTCTTTACGGCCTCGGGCAAGCGGCCCTTCACGCGCCGGCTCATTGTCGACAGCACCGGCGCGCCCTGGAGCGAGCATGCCGCCGAAGCGCTGGTCGGGCAGACCATCCCTTGCAACCGCATCGGCCTCGCCGACCTTGAAGAGAGCGGCATCGATTGGGACGCTTTCGCCCAGAGCGGCGAAGTCCACGTCACCAAGAAGAGCCCGAGGCCGCACCAGCTTGAAGCCTTGAAGGCGGTGCAGGACGGCCTTCGCGCCGCCGATCGCGGCAAGCTGATCATGGCTTGCGGCACAGGCAAAACCTACACGGCGCTCCAGATCGCGCAGGCCCTGGCGGGACGCGGCGGGCAGGTGCTGTTTCTGGTGCCCTCGCTCTCGCTCATGTCGCAGAGCATCCGCGAATGGGCCATCGACTCCACGATCAATCTTCGCGCCTTCGCGGTGTGTTCGGATGTACAGGTCGGCGTGCGCAAAGCGCGCCAGGACGACCTCGCCGACATCAGCGCCACCGATCTCGAAATTCCTGCGACGACGCTCGCCAATGTCCTCGCCGCCAAAGCGAGCAAGCCAGATCCCGAGCGGATGACGGTGGTGTTCTCGACGTATCACTCCATACAGGCCGTGGCGGACGCGCAAGCGAAGTACGGTCTGCCTGATTTTGACCTCATCATTTGCGATGAAGCGCATCGCACCACCGGCGCCACGCTCGCGGGCGAAGAGGAAAGCGCCTTCGTCAAGATCCACGACGCCAACTTTATCAAAGGCAAGAAACGCCTCTACATGACGGCGACGCCGCGCATCTTTGGCGAGGCTGTGCAGCAGGTCGCCGACGAAAAAGGTGCGATGCTCGCGTCAATGGACGATGAGAGCCTCTACGGCCAAGAACTCTTCACCCGTAATTTCTCCTGGGCGGTCCAGAACGGCTTGCTCACCGATTACAAAGTGATCGTGCTTGCCGTCGATGAAGGTTCGATCAGCGAGGGCATCCAGCGCCTGCTCGCCGACGGCGGCAACGAACTCAAGCTCGATGACGCGAGTAAGATCGTCGGTTGCTACAAGGCGCTGACCAAGACCGATCTCAAGCCGGATACCGACGCGGACCCGACGCCGATGCGCCGCGCGCTCGCCTTCGCCAAAACCATCAAGGCCTCGCAACTCTTTGAAGAGCAATTCGCGCGCGTCGCCGAAGAGTGGCGCCACGGACTTGAGGAAGAGCGCGCTGCGGCACTGCCGCCGCTTCATCCGCATGTCCGGCATGTCGACGGCGGTTTCAGCGCCAATATGCGCAATGAGCGTTTGGCGTGGCTGAAGGAGGACGCTGGCACCGAGCAGTGCCGCATCCTTACCAATGCGCGCTGTCTTTCAGAGGGCGTAGGCGTGCCGGCGCTCGACGCCATCCTCTTCCTGCATCCCCGAAAGTCGCAGATCGATGTCGTGCAATCGGTCGGCCGCGTTATGCGGCGCTCCGAAGGCAAGAAGATGGGCTACGTCATCCTGCCCATCGGCGTGCCCGCCGGAATGGCGCCTGAACAGGCGCTCGCCGACAATGAGCGCTACAAGGTCGTCTGGCAGATATTGAACGCGCTGCGCGCGCACGATGATCGCCTCGACGCGACCATTAACAAGATCGATCTTGGCGTCGATCCGGGCGACCGGATTGAGATCGTCGCGGTCTCCAACGATTTTCCGATCCGCGCCAAGGCCGCCAAAGCCAATCTCGATATCGGCGGCGGCGCGGCCTACGAAGGCGACGACTTCTCGACCTCGATCCCGCGCGGCGAGCCTACGCAGCTTGGCTTCGACTTTCCGGAATACGCCAAGTCGATCATGGCGAAGATCGTCAAGAAGTGCGGCACTAGGAACTATTGGGAAAATTGGGCCGGCGATGTCGCGCGCATTGCCGAAATCCACATCACCCGCATCAAGGCGGCGGTCGAGCGCGCCGGTTCGGAAGAGAAGGCGGCGTTCGATGCGTTCCTGGCAGAGATCAGGGATGATCTGAACGATTCCATCACCGCCGACGAAGCCATTGAGATGCTGGCCCAGCACCTCATTACCAAGCCGGTGTTTGATGCGCTGTTTGAGGGCTACGCTTTCGCGGCAAACAATCCGGTGAGCCGTGCGCTTGACCAAGTGCTCTCGGTGCTGGAGCGGCAGAACCTCGAAAAGGAAGCCGAGAGCCTCGAAAAATTCTATCGCAGCGTCCGCATGCGCGCCGCCGGCATCGATAGCGCCGCCGCCAAGCAGAAGATCGTCGTCGAGCTTTACGACACGTTCTTCAAGACCGCGTTCCCGAGGCTCGCTCAACGTCTGGGCATCGTTTACACGCCGGTCGAAGTCGTCGACTTCATCATCAAGTCCGTGGATGAGGTGTTGCGCGAAGAGTTCGGGCAGAGCCTTTCCTCGGAAGGCGTTCACATCATTGATCCGTTCGTGGGCACCGGCACGTTCATCACACGACTGCTGCAATCCGGGCTGATCCAACCCGAAGACTTGCCGAGAAAATTCAGCTCTGAAATTCACGCCAACGAGATCGTGCTGCTCGCCTATTACATCGCCGCGATCAATATCGAGGCGACCTATCACGAGCTAACCGGCGAATACGCGCCATTCCCCGGCATCTGCCTCACCGACACCTTCCAGCTCTATGAGAAGGAAGACCTCATCTCCGGCATGATGGCGGACAATTCCAGTCGCCGGAAGCGGCAGAAGAAGCTGCCAATTAAAGTCATTATTGGAAACCCGCCTTACTCCGCAGGTCAGAAATCAGACAACGATGACGCACAAAATGTTGCGTATCCTTCTCTTGATCAGCGTATCAGGGCGACCTACGCCGACGCTTCCGGAGGCAATCCGCGTAGTCTTTACGACAGCTATGTGCGGGCATTTCGCTGGGCCACAGACCGCCTAGGTGAACATGGCGGTGTCGTTGCCTTCGTAACTAATGCAAGCTGGGTCGATGGGATTGCCGCAAGCGGGGTGCGCAAGCACTTTGAGAAAGACTTTAGTTCAATAACAGTCGTTCACTTGCGCGGGAATCAAAGGACGCAAGGCGAAGAGTCTCGCCGCGAAGGCGGGAAAATTTTCGGAGAAGGTAGCCGCGCTCCGGCGGCCATTGCGGTGCTTGTAAAGCGCCCCGGCGCTGATGTTGGGCAAGCAATCCATTTGCACGATATCGGCGACTACCTGACCCGCGAGCAAAAGCTTGAGCGATTGAGCCAATTCGCCAGTATACCGGTGTGCGAAAGACAGCGGGATTGGTGAAAGTCACGCCCGATGCGCACGGCGATTGGCTCAAGCAACGGGATTTGGGTTTTGAGCAATACCTGCCGTTAGCCGACAAGTCCGGTGAACGCGATGCTTTATTTGCGATGAACACGGCTGGCGTGAAAACAAATCGGGACGCTTGGTGCTGGAATTTCTCGCAAGCGGCATTAGCGGCGCGCATGCAAGATATGATCGCCTTCTACAACGACGAAACTACCCGGGTGGGCCGGCTGCCGTCGCAGTCGCGCGAGGAAGCGCTAGACACTTCAGGTCATCAGATTAGCTGGTCTTGGGTGCTTCGAGGACGAGCAGCAAAGCCTTGATCGATCAGATCCAGCCGATAGCGACGCACCTCTTCGTAATCGATCTGGTCAGGCGATCTGTTGAAATGCTTGGCCAGCCGCGCCACGGCGCGAATGTAATTGCCCTCCGTGTGCGGCTTCAGCCGCCGGATCGTCATGTCTTCGATCATGCGCTGGCGCAAAGGCGTGATGGGTCGGTCGGTCATGGGGCGCGCTCCTGTCTGGGGCGAGACCTGGCCAGTCCAAGCGCACCCGCGAGACAGAAGACGCGCCGCGGGCGTAGAGCGCTAACGCATCAGGTGCGGCTTACCGCGAAAGCGGTTTTGTTCCCTGGCCCTAAGTTGCCGGTCCCTGACATTCCTGCTGCGGCTCATCAACGTCCCATAGCCGCCGTTCGCGGCGCGGTGACAAGCGCCGTCGCCGCGACTAGCCTGCAAGCACGGCGTGGCATGCGGGGGAAAGAACATGGCGGCGTGGATCAGAAACTTCGGCGGTTTCGCCCTGCAGGCGGTGCTGATCCTGTTCGGCGCGATCTCGATCCTTGTCTTCGCCCGCGATGGCTTCCAGATATTCCTGCATGACGCCTTCAATTGGCTGATCGTGCTGGGCGAGTCGATCCTCGGCGCGATCTTTGATCAGCCGGCCATCCAGCAGGCGATTGAGAAGCTCTTGAGTGGCGTGCAGTCGTGGCTCGCCGGTCTCGGCATCAGCGTTGATCTCGTGCTGCAGCCGCACTGGAAGCACGCCTTCGTGCTTTTATCTTTGGCGTTCTCTGGCTACGCGCACGCGTTCAAGGATTTTGCGGCGCGCCCGGCGACCAGCGTTTTCCGCTACGCCAATGCGCTCGTTAGCGCCTTCCTTGGCGGCCTCATGGCCGGCACGGTTCATTTGGCGCACACGGGTGTGGTCGCATGGCCATTGGTGGCGTTCCTGCTGTTTCGCGGTTTGAATTCCTTATGGCGCTGCCTTTTCGAGGCGCAGGTTCTCCGATCGCGCGTCTTGGCGTTCATCATGGCGGCGCTCTGGTTTGGCGGCGTCAGCCTGATCGCGATATACGTGTTGGGCCTGGAGAACACAGTCGTGCTCCCCGGCGAAAGCCCGAGCCCCGGCTTGCTGCTTATCGCGCTCGCTGTCGCTGGTGTTGGCGTGTGGGCGACAGTGTTCGGGTTTGGCGCAAGGCGGAACGCCGTCGCGCAGCAAGGAGAGGCGGAGCGCTCGCCGCCGCGATGGCTCGACAATCCTGGCCGCAAGATGGGGCTACGGGTGCTGGCGACGCTGGGTGTCGCCGCTTCCGTAGCCGGGCTCGGACAAGCGGCATGGGGGATAGCGCGTGAGCCGAGTTCGGCCGGCGTTATAGCGCCAAGCGGCGAGGTCTTCCGTGATTGCCCGGACTGCCCGGAAATGACGCTGATCCCCGCCGGCGCATTCACGATGGGCACGACCGAGGCGCAGAAGGAGCAATTGCAGGCGGCGGGGCTTTGGAACGAAGAATATTTCGCTGTTGAACTGCCGGCGCGGGAAGTCTCCGTACCGGCGTTTGCGTTGGCGCGCACCGAAGTCACGATTGCGCAGTTCCAAGCCTTCATAGAGGCCACGGGATATCGTCCGAGCGGCGTGTGCTGGGGGCTGCAGCAGGGCGATTACGGTTTTCGCGAACGGATCAACTGGCGCCATACGGGTTATGAGCAGGGGCCGGATCATCCGGTGGTTTGCGTCACCTGGTGGGATGCGCAGGCCTACGCGCGCTGGCTGAGCCTGAGGACAGGCGAAACCTATCGGCTGCCTACGGAAGCGGAATGGGAGTACGCCGCGCGCGCAGGAACGCAGACGCACTATTTCTGGGGCGACAACCCCGATGCGGGCTGCGCTTACATGAATGGCGCTGACGAGACGGCGCTGCGCACATTCCCCAATGCTGCGGTCGTCGATTGTGACGATGGCGCGCTCTATACCGCGCCGGTCGCGTCGTACCAGCCCAATGCGTTTGGCCTTTCGGACATGACCGGCAATGTGTTTGAGTGGGTGCAGGATTGTCATGGCGATTACGATCCTGAGCGCGCTGACAGCGCCGCCGTGGTGACGGGGAATTGTACATTTCGCGTCGTCCGCGGCGGTTCCTGGTTCAATCTACCGGACGATCTCCGCTCGGCGGGCCGCAACAGGTACATTCCCTCGTTCCGGAACAGCAATATCGGCTTCCGTCTCGCCAGGACGCTTTAGGCCCTTTTGGGCCTAAAGCTTACCTCTTGCATCTTTATCTCTTTACCGGCCCGCGCATGCGGGCCCTTCGGCGAAGCCATGGCTGGGGTCTGGGGGCGAAGCCCCCAGCGATTCAAATTTTTGGTTTTCGCCGGCGCGGCCGCTTGCGCACTTCAAGCGCCACGCCCGCCAGCATCGCGCGTTGCAAGTGTTCTGCGTTGGCGAAATCAGCGTGCGCGCGCCACGCCTGCACCTTCGCCCGCGCTTCATCGTTGCTGATGGTCCCAGCCCTCAGCCGATCCTTGACGCCGCGCAGCCGATTGCGAGCGCGCGCGACGCCGTCCATGGGCAAGCGGCGCTTGCCGTCGGGGTGCAATTCGAAACCAAGAAATGTTGCAGGCTCGTTTGTCGGCAGTATCACCGTCTTGCGCGGATGGAGCTTCAAGCGCCGGCGCGCGAGGAAGTCTGCGATCTGCCGCCGCCAGTCTTCAAGCATCGCGGCGTCGTCACCGAACAGCGCGAAATCGTCCACATAGCGCAGATAAGGCGCGTGCAGCACTTCTGCACAGAAATGGTCGAGCGGATCGAGAAAGATGTTCGCGAACCACTGACTGGTGAGGTTGCCGATCGGCAGCCCACGTCGGCGCTCAAACGGCGTAAAGAGATCGTCGCCGGGGAAATGCAGGTTCACTGGTTCCTGCGCGTTCGAGCCATCGACGATCTTGTCCAGCAGAGCGAGCGTCGGCGCACAGGCGATGCGGCGGCGGAAGTCGCGCTTCAGGATTTCATGGTCGATGGCGGGGAAGAAGCGGAACACGTCGCAGCGCAAAACATAGGCATGGGCATTGCGATAGCGCTCATACACTTCGACCGCGCGGTGTGTGCCTTTGCCGACGCGATTGGCGAACGAGTGCGCGATGAAGCCGGATTCAAAGAGCGGCGCGACGACGCCCATCAGCGCATGATGCACGACCCGATCGCGGAACGGCGCGGCTGAAACGATGCGGTGCTTGGGATCGAAGAGCTCGATCTCGACGTAGCGGCCTGGCTTGTAGCTTCCGTCGCGCAGCGCGCGTTCGAGGCGCAGCAGCTCCCGTTCCAGCTCCGCCGCGAACGCCGCCGCGCCGGGCTTCTTGCGTTTGGCGAGCAGCGCCTTCTTCGCGGCGCGCCTTAGCGCCTGAAAGTTGGCGATGCTGGGGTAGAGATCATCATGTCTGCGCGCCATCGCGGGCGTCGTAGGCTACGCTGGTCTTCTTCCAGGCGCCTATGAGGCGACCGATATCGTCGAGCTGGCGTGCAGCATGCTCGTAGCGGCGCTCGTCGATGCAATGAAGCGTGAACGCGAGCCGGAACAGGTGCCGCAGCTTCTCGATGGCGAGGTTGGCAGCCTGCAATGGCCTCGCGCGTTCACGGTCATAGGTAGCCTCAATCAAACGCTCCAGCGCGTCGAGGCCGGTCTGCGCGATGCGGTCGCCGAGCATGAACTTCAAGCCGCGCGGAAAGCCTTCGACGACGGGCGCTGCCCACGCCAGGAACACGTGCAGGGCTTCGAGCGCTGGGCCGAAGCGTCGTGCTGAATTGTGTGGGACGGGCGCGCTCATGGGTGCGGCGGCCGCCGTCCGGGCCATTGCTTCCCGCAAGACGGCGGCGCGCCTACCACGTGCAAACCACTTGCACGCTTGATCGTCATGGCAAGCCCTGGACGCAGCTCGTGGTCGCTCCGCATATCCTTGAACATGCGAACTCTGCCGGTGAGCGTGCTGGCGAGACGGAAGCCGATATTGTTGTTCCGGTTCGTGGGATTGTTCCTGTTGCGGTTCGCCGAGCGGAGATTGTCCGGTTGATTGTTCCAGGAACCGCCGCGGACGACGCGAGAGGGGGCCGGCCAGGGATGCAGCGATCCGGCGCGAGCGCCGAATCTGATCAGGCAGTCTGGGACCGAAGCTGAACACTGCATCGCCCACGAGGGTGATGCGATTCCAAAAATCGCGCGACCGGCTTCGCCGCATCCGCCATGGGGCTAAAGCCCCCTGGACCCCGAACAAGTACGGCTTCGCCGAAGGGCCCGCATGCGCGGGCCGGTAAAGAGGCTAGGATTCAGGCGGTAAAAACGGTCCTGGCGAGACGGAAGCCGATATAGTCGTCCCGGCCCGCGGGATCGCCCCTGTAGCGGTTCGCCGAGCGGAGAGCGTCCGGTAGATTGTCCCAGGAACCGCCGCGGACGACGCGAGCGGAAAAGTCCCCGTCTTTCATCCAAGGCATGTAATTGTTGGGTGGATCGCCGCTATAGTCGGGATGCCAGGGATCGACGCACCATTCAAAGACGTTGCCATGCATGTCCCATAGCCCCCACTCATTGGGCTGATAGCCGCCGACATCGCGAGGAGTATTGGGCTGGCTCTGATTGCTGTTGGCCTTGGACGCATCCCAATCGGGGCCCCAGGAATAGGCGGTGTCATTTCCGGCCCGACACGCATATTCCCATTCCGCTTCGGTCGGCAGACGCCAAGCTTCGCCGGTGATCGCCTGCAGCCAGCGGCAAAACGCCTGCGCATCGAACCAACTCACTTCCACAGCCGGCCAAGCATCATTTGCGGCGTATTGCAGAGCCGGCTTTCGTGTCGCTTCGGTGAACGCGCGATACTCCGCTTGCGTCACTGCGAACCGACCCAGCGCAAACGCGCGCGACATCGCCACCGGCCGCTGCGGTTTCTCCGAGGCCTGCGCCTGGGGATCGGCATCCGAGCCCATCAGGAAATGATCCGGGAACTGCCCCTGACCCGGCGTGATCGCTACGCTTTGGCAGCGCGCGGCGGATTTCTCCGCCGTCTTGCCGGCTTCGATGTCCATCGGCGCGCGCTGAATCAAGGCCGCCGCCTCTGCATGCGGGCGCAGTACAGGACTGAAGCGCGCCGCGATTTCGTCCGCCGGCGCGCCCTGGTGGGCCAGCGCAAACGCCAGCGCCTGCGCTGAGGCAATATCAACCTCCGGCGCGCCGCGGATAAGTGCCTCGATCGTTGGGAACGCTTCGCTCGTTTGCGCCTTGGCAAGCGCAACCGCCGCCGCGGCCTGAATGCCCAGCTCCTTGTCTCCTGCCAGGCGGCCCAGGAGTCTGTCCCGCTCCGGCGCGCTCAGCCCTGTGTCAACGCCGGACCAAAAGTACATCACTTGGGCGGAGTAAAAGTACATCACTGACGGTGGATGCAGGTGTTAACGCAGAGGGCCCCCGATCGGGGGCCCTCTGCGTTTCGG
>Ga0163148_10007501_pt1 | contig 10241 bp, 14 predicted proteins | sample OliLakLV19MP7P2_FD_148606 | JGI IMG/M metagenome (GOLD analysis project Ga0163148, IMG submission 148606) | Freshwater microbial mat bacterial communities from Lake Vanda, McMurdo Dry Valleys, Antarctica- Oligotrophic Lake LV.19.MP7.P2 | ecosystem: Environmental > Aquatic > Freshwater > Lake >... | reverse complement strand
AAATACTATGCTGGTTTCTCCTAAGGGCTGTTGACATATGTTATTCATCTGCTATCCTATCACCAACGTGGAAATCCTCAAGGGCCATAAGTATCGACTAGAAATTCCCAAGCAAACCGCTAAAACTGACGCCGCTGGGGCTCTACCACCACAGGAAAAAACATGGCCTTGGTGCATGCGTGGCAAAAATGTTGGGGATCATCTGATTTTGTCACAGAAGTAATGGCCCCTTCTTTGGCCCAATTGAAAATTCGAATGATCGGTTGCAGTAGTTCGAAACCATCTCTAATTAGGCAACTGCACTGGTCGCATTTGAATCCGCAGGTTATCATTCGGCCTCTACTTTCAGTATTTGGTGGAAAATCGCGTCGCAACTTGTAAATCTCTAGCATTCATCTTAGTCTCTTTTCTTAAAAAGTCAAGGGCGGCCCTTCGCATCAACAGGGCTCGGTATCTCCATACTACACGCTACGGTTGTCCTGTGCTTTACATCCAAGGCTGTCTCCCACTAAAGCATGACGATTATATCCCAGAGGAGATTATGCCATCTGTGGTTCATCCGAGCGAGTGGTGTCGAATTCCATCGCTCTGGCGTCATCGCGGGACTGGCAAGTATGCAAGGGCCCTCCACATCGGTGATCGCGGCGAGGGATGGTTTATCCGAATCAAGGATGAAACCCTGAAGACCCGAGAGGTTGATGCGGTGGACTTCCGAAAGGATTATGACTACCAAGATGAGTGAATGGCAAGGTAAAGCGAGATAGCAACAATGTTTACCGAATTACAAAGGGCAATGAATATTATGCTCAGCATGCCTCCCTGCCATTGCGGCAAGTATTCAGCGTGCGGGGTCGGGTTCAACAAGGCCCCGCTGTACTTGTGTGTTCGGCACCTGCGCGCGTTTTATAACGCGAGGGATAAGTGGCTGGCCCGGCATTATCCCCCTGCCAATCACAGCAAGTGTGCAGAGTTGGATCTGTGCGCTCGCATCTTGGTGGCGTTGGGTAATGCGGTCACGCTGCCAATGCAGCCGGTAATTTGGATGCGGACGTGTTGCCCAGCCTTGAGAGTCTTTGGGTCGATCATCAATGGCCTCTACGGATGATGTTTTTTGTTTTGCTGGATCCTTTGCAGGATGTACACCGCCAGGGGCCCGCACCGCCGCCGGAGCCTCCGCAGGCTCCGCAAGCATCATCATAGAAAGGGTCGTGTTCTGGCGCTGGATTGCATCCCCCGCCACCCTGTCGATGTGGGAATGGGTAGGCGCTGCAGTCACAGACATCCGAGCGGCGCCCTGTCATCTGGACGGCTCCATCTTGTGGATGGGCACGGAGACCAGTCCTGGATGGTAATCATTGATCCTTCGGGCGCATCCCAGGCAGTAAGAAACGCCCGATTGAGTGTGCTTACACTCTTCGTGGATGATGTTGTCGCAGGCGCTACGACCACACTTCTTGGGGCCCGGCCAGACATCATCTGAGGGTTCGAAAGTAGCCATCAAGCGACTCCTCTGGTATACGATCCGAGGATGGCCTGGACAGCACGGCTCTGCGTCATCATCTCGGCCGGCTGGGAGCTAATCCGACCAACTGCACGATCATCGCCAATCGCGTTGGCGAACGTGTGCGCCTTGCGATACAGGAAGTCCTGCATCTTGGCGTCGATGGTGTTCGCGGCCAGCAACTTGATGAACTGGCACTTGCGCGTTTGCCCGATGCGCAACAACCGACCCGTGGCCTGCTCGAACGCGGCCGGCGTCCACGGAAGATCCAGGAAGTATCCGATGCAGGCGGCCGGAAGATCGATGCCCAGGCCGCCCGCTTCGATGCCGATGACCAGCAAACCGATGCGCCCAGCTTCGAAGTCAGCCATGATGCGCTGACGCTCGGTTTCAGTCACCCCCTGGATGATGGCTGCCGCGCCCCTCCAAGCCTGGCCCTTGATGTTAGTACCAGTATGATTCTTGAACTTTTCCGCGAGCGCGAGCAAAGGACCGTTGAAGGAACAGAACACAACCGTCTGTTCTCCGCACTCCAACGTGTTCTCGATGATCTCTGCCGCCTCCTCAACCTTACCTTCAGCCGCCAAACGACGGAGAGTGTTAAGCTTGACGAGCGCCGCGCCACGTTCGGCACGGTCCAGTTGATCGATGTGGGCCCCACGCGACATCAACCACTTGATCAGGTCGCGCTCAGCAGCATCATAATCGTCGCGGTTGGACAACTTCAGGTCGATTTCACCGACCTTGCTATCCGGCATTCCCTCCCAGACATCTTCGCCGTGCCTGCGAAGCATGATGCCCTTCAGACGATCCGCGATTTCCTTCTCACCCTCCTCGGTTTCGTACTCTTTGATGAAGTCGGACTCGGACATCTTGGTCCAGTGCCGACGCGTGATGGTGAGCAACGGATGAAGCTCGCGGACCTTGTTCACGAGCGGGGTGGCCGTGATGGGGATGCAGTGATGCGCACGGGCGGCCAGCCACTTGACGTGGTGCGTCCGGTGAGCATCCGGGTTGCGCACCATATGAGCCTCATCGATGATGAGTACTCGACCCTGCGACTCCACGATGTTACCCAGCGGCCAGGCGGCGAACCGCTTCAACATGTTGTAGGAGACGATGATGATGTCATACTTGGCCAGATCGACCGGGTATTCCTTCGCATCCTTGGAGCCCATCACGTAGGTGGACATGTTGCAAAGAAGCTGGATCTTCTTTTGCCAGTTGATGCGAAGCCCGGCCGGGCAGATGACCACCGCCTTGTACTTGCCGGTGATAAGATGTGCCGTGGACGTGAAGGTCTTACCGAGGCCGGTCCGATCACACAACAGAGCGCCCTTGCCCTGCCTTGTAGTGATGTTCAGGAATTCGTAGCCCGAAGCCTGCCACCAGTACAACGGGACCTTCATCTCCGGGTGCGTCAGGCTGACATCGGCGGCGGTCTTCTCAAGGATGTAGGTTGCATCCACCGCGGACTCGGCCGCAGCCGCCTCGGTTTCCATCCACTGACGGAAATCTTCATCAACCGTCAGCTTGACGGTTCCTGCCTGCTTGTGAGGCAGGATGTAGTCCAGGATGCGACGAGCGTTGTCCAAGCTCAGCGGAGCGAGCTTCTTCATCAGACCCGTGACGATGGACGCCTGGAGCTTGCCGGCGATGCCATCTTCCTTGTCAGGATCCAGATCATCAGTCAGCTTGATGAAGTTCACCGGCCACTGCACAACACAGTGGAAGGTCTTCAGACTGATGTGGACTCGGGTCCGCTTGTCCACGCCCTTAGACGTGGTAGGCTTCCCCTTGCCTGGCGTGCTGCCTGGCGTGCTGCCTGGCGCGCTGCCTGGCGCCGCTGGGGGCTTACCCTTGACACCGACCGGCTTTGCGGGAGCCGCAGGCGCCATCGCCATGACCCCACCACCTACGTTTGCCACAAACCCTCTCATGCTAAGGACTTGGCCACAGGACGGACAGTATAACACACGAGCCTCAGCGACGCAAGCGCCTGTCGCCCGGAGGCTTCCGAAAGATCATCGGAGGCTGGACTCATCATCGGAGGCTGGACTCATCATCGGAGCTTCTTCACGAAGATGACGATCTGGTGCGGCTCCCCTGAGCCTACGTCATCGATGTCATAGTCCAAGGTCTGTCCATCTTCAGTCTCTAGCACGATGACGACCTCAGGATACGTCCTGCCCTGGAGACCTCGCTTGCGCAATGCAAGTGCCTCGATCTTGTGTTGGAGCGCGCGGCTATCCACGGGAGGGGATGCTCCGCTCGTCCTGCTCGATGATGGTGGCCTGGGCTGTCTTGGGTTTCTTCATCGTTGGTGCTTCTCTCGGGGATGGGTGCCCGCTCCATCACAACAGATGGAACACACCATCCGTCGGGCATGCAGGTGTAGCCCATGATCAAGATGATGGGCATCATGAAGGCTGTCCCGGGCTCCGCAGGCGTGGCAGTAGGTCAGGTGAAGCGCCTCTATTTGGGCTTCGTGGCGGATGATGGCTTGCTGGTCCTGGTAGTGATGGACGCGAGACATGGCGCTACCGTCACTCGGCCATCTGGCCAGGTCGCGCTCAGCCTCACGTAGACGTTGGTCTAAGCTGCTCACTGGATCATCATCTTTGACATGACCAACATCATCGGGTAGGCTTGACTTCGATGGTAAGGTGGAACACTCTAAGGCTTGCGGGGGCCGCCCTTCGGTGGTAAGCTCCCATTGTAGCACGGAACCGCAGGGACGCAAGCGAATTTTCCGGCGCGCGAACGGCGTGTCACACGACCCTAGCAAGCGGCGTGCCAAGTGCACAAGGACACATTATGAAGCCCTCCTCCGATGATGTTGTAGCGATGGTCGCCAAGATGCGAGCCTGGGATGATGCCTACTACAACGGAAGCCCATCCGTTACTGATGCTGTCTACGATCTAGAGCGCGACGCGGTTGTAGCCATCCTGCAAGCCTACTACCCAGACCATCCTTATCTGGATGAGGTGGGGGCGCCCGCTCCTGATGGCAACGTGTGGCCTAAGTTCACCCACACCAGCGTGATGGGCTCACTGGCGAAGGTCAATAACCAGGACGACTTCAACAAATGGGCGAAGGACAAGGGGAGCCGCTTTCATCTGGCGGAGAAGGCAGATGGCTGCACCATCGTCTCCTACTACCAAGATGGTGCGCTTCAGACCATGGCAACGCGTGGCGATGGTGTTATCGGAGAGGACATCACCGCTAACGCCAAGTATTTCGAGAACGTGCGCCTTAAGGTGCCTGCCAAGTTCACCGGTATTCTTCGTGGCGAAGGCATCATCACACTAGATAAGTTTGCGAAGTATTTCGCGCCACTAGGGATGGCCAATCCTCGCAACGCAGCTAGCGGAAAGGCCCGCGATACCAAGAATCCGGATCTCAAGCGGCACATCACTGTGTTGTGGTTCGATGTTATTACTGATCAAGTTGATTTCACGACCTGGCAGGAAAAGTTCGAATTCATCGAACAAACGCTAATCTTAGAGACGATCCCTAATCTTCCGGTGTCTGGTAATCAAGTTTGGGATGTTTATGATGAGTATGTAGCCAAGCTGCGCCCAAAGCTCAACTATTGGATCGATGGTCTAGTAGTGAGAATGTCCAATCTCACTGATCATGACGCCTTGGGCGTAGTTTCTAATCGCCCCAAAGGATCTATTGCGCTCAAGTTCCCCAACGTTGGTGTGCAAACCATTTTGTTGGATGTAGAATTTGGCCGCGGATTGTCTGGCCGTATTACTCCTGTGGGCATCATCCAACCGGTTCAGATTGATGGAACTACGGTCAGTCGTGTAAGTTTGCACGGTGCTGACTGGATTGAAAATATGGGCCTCGGGCTGGGTGATATTGTCGAAGTCGCCAAAGCTGGCGACATCATTCCACAGATTACTGCAAAAATCTCCGACGGTGTTGATCGGGAGCCCATCGAATTTCCGACGACGTGTCTGGATTGCGATGAACCGCTGACACGTCTTGGCGCTTATGTGGAGTGTCAAAATTCCGAGTGCCACGGTGAAGTCTACGGCGCGATGATGAAGTGGATCAAAACTGTTGGTATCAATGGTATTGGCCCCAGCACACTGCAAGAATTGATCAAGCACATCAAAGATCCGGCCGCGCTGTATGCATCTGGCGTGGATGCATTCGTGAGGGGGGCAGGTTCCGCTAAGCTTGGCAAGAAGATTCACGCTGAAGTTCAGGCAACCAAAAATATGCCGCTTGCAGTAATGTTGAGTGCTCTGCATATTGGAAGCTTGGGCACTACTAATGGGCAACGAGTCGCCAATCACTTCAAATCATTGCCGGCCATCATGCTGGCCACTGAAGATGATTTGCGTAAAATCCCAGGGATTGCTGAGAACGCTCGGAGAATCATCTCCGGCCTCAGAGCCAAACAGGACTTGATCAAACGACTGGCCGGTTTGATTAACATTCAGGGCGTGGCAACTGGAGCCTTCTCGGGCTCAAGCTTCTGCATCACGGGCACGCTGAGTAGTGGAAAGAAGCGGGAAGAAGTAGAAGCTTGGATTAAATCTTTGGGAGGGGAAGCGCGTGGCGGTGTCAGCAAGGATCTAACTTATCTGGTGACAGACTCGCCGGACTCGGGTAGTTCTAAGAACGCCAAAGCGGACAAGTACGGTGTAAAGAAAATCACTGAAGCCCAGCTTTATGCGCTTGTTCCGGGCGGGATGGTTGCTAAGAGGGTTATTGGCAAAAAAATCAAGCTCTACGTGAAGCGGGGCGGGGGTTTGAGTTTGTTTGGCGAATCCGCGTGCGGAGCGGCTTGGATCGAAGTGGCTGGGACCGATGATGGTGAATTTCAGATCGTTAACTCGGACTTGCTGGAAGAAAAGGCGAGGCTGGGTTTCATTAGTTGGGACGACGATGTCACAGACCTGGACGATGGCGGGAGTCCTCAATCAGCCAAGTTACGAATCTCTTCTCACCTAAAGTGGGGCGCGGTGGAATTGACACCCAAGGCTATTAGAGCTTCTGCACTGGAAGAAGTAGAGGAAGCTCTCAAGCATGTTACATTATGCGCGTGGTTTGAGGAGGATTTGTAGATGAAGCCGCACCACTCTGACCTTTGTATGAATATTAATCACGTTTTCGCTAGGCCGGCGATGTATTTGGGAGACGATTACACGCTCCGAGAAGTAGCCGCATTTATCAGTGGAATGGGAATATCCGGAGAAGACAGCCCACAAAACTATTCGGTGATGGGACGTTTCTCCGCTTTCGTTGCTCGTGTGATGGAAATTGAGGTTTCGGATTGGAAGCATTCAATCGATGAGGCCCTTCCCGGGCACACCGATCAAGAAAAAGTGGCCTCACTAGCTAGGCTGTTCACTAAGTTTTTGAAGTATGCTTTTGAGGAGAGTGACAAACAATGTTCGCTCTGCTTTTCTGAGACGGAAGTGACTATTACTCACAGCCCAGAAGGACATGCTGGTATTTATTGTGGGAAGTGTCGGGAGCGAGTGGGGATGGCATATTGAGCGTGCGAGTTGACTTCCTCCCACCACCCAGGCAAGCTGGGTGGGGGATTCCTGAAGAGACTTAGGTCTCATCAAGATGGTTCCTAAGAGAGTAGTGTTGACCACTCTCAGAGGCAATTAAGGCCAATCCGGCCTCTTCAATATTGTGGGCGGCATTTATATCCGCATCGTCAACAAAGTCACAACGTTGGCATCGAAACGTAGTGGATCCACGTTCTCTGCTTTTACTGGACACATGTTTACACCGGCGACAAGTTTGTGAAGAATACGCAGGATTTACATGTCGATAGATCCTGCCTTTCCCCGCACTCTTGTAGCCTAGGAAAACATCAAATAATTCTGCCTCTATTTTGCTGGACTCATGTTCCTGGATGTTGGACCAGGGTAGCTCAGAAGGGATCCAGTGGCAATATGCCCTGTTAGGAGCCAGTTTTTTCAATTTGGTAGTCAGGACCTATGTGTCCAACGACCAACGGGGCCAGTTTGAAATCGAGGCCATCAAACAATTAGCACACTGGTCATCTTCGCTATCAAAGAGGCAGTGATTATGGACCCCAAGTCGTTGTCGCCGGATATCATCAAGGCGGAAGTGAACATCGAAGTCCGCCGCATTATGATTGAGCGTTATGGTGTGGGTGATTATCTCCACGGCATTAAGGCTGAGATCGTCCAGATGGACGCTACCACGGCCCTCGGTGGTGCACCGCGTATGCTCCTCAAGGAACCTGGTGAGAACGGGCTCCGGTATCTTTGCGCGACTGACGGCAGTACCGAGCGTGTTTACTTCATGTCAGTGCCACCCACTGTCAATACCTGCAAGGAAGCCCACGAGGCTACCTCAGGTATCAGCGAGGATGCTATCGTCGCGGAGTGCTAAACTCTACTAGGCATTGTTGCTAAGCCAATCCCAGGTTCAACCTTCCCTAATACGGAGAACATAGGTCGAACCTGGGATTGGTAGTTCTACAGGATCAACTTGAGTGGTAACTAGCTGTGGTTCTCCGTATGTGGTCCAATGACGAACCCGGTCATTATAGCTGACCTGGTAAATAGAGATTCTAGAATTGTCCGTAAGAGCCGCTGTCAAAAAGCCCTTGGTAAATAGCAAAGCGGTGTTCTTGTTGCCGGAAGCGACTATTCTCCTCAAATGCTCTTCTGCAAAATTAATGAGTGGAAGACCACTAGCGTAGTAAGTCTCGTCAATCATCCAATTGATTTGGAACGATCTTTCTGCCAACACTTCGGACATCAATCGCCTTAGCTCCAGTGCCTCCGCAGTAGTCACTTGCCAAGGCGTCTTTCAATGGATCGAAGAATCCTAATATCTATTAATTCATTTTCTTTTTCCATCAAATAATCCTACCAAAGATGTTTTTTGTTACAATCTTGGTAGGTAACAGTATGCGTCGCAGCCAAAGTCACACAAGTCGAGCAATGAGAGGCACTTCCTTTTTAAAGTATGTGTGTGCGTGGGGCGTCGCTGGTTGGGCTATTGATATGCTATTGCGACGCTTGCCCGCTTTGCGAGCAGCCAGAAAATACGCTGACTCGGTTGGGAAGCCGATGCTTAATGTGGGGGCCGGAACCTGGGGATCCTGGTTGGTAGGTCCGTTACTTGGCGGGGATATCAATTGCGATATTTCTGCCTCAATCGAAGCAGAGTGTGCTCCTGGAACAGTTTGCTATTGTGATGCTACTGATTTGAGCAAGTATCCTGATAAACACTTTGGGTCGCTAGTTGCACTCCATATCTTAGAGCACTTAGATAACCCAGATGCCGCGCTTAAAGAATGGAATCGAGTAGCTGACAAAGTATTCATTGTGGTTCCCCGGTGGTGGAGCGCACTAGCTTTTACGCATCCAGGCCACATGTGGTATTTTTATGGTGGGGATCCTGCCGGAGCTAAGATCCGATTGAGGAGGAAAATGTCCTTCTTTCCAAGTTTGGGTTGATACTTTATCCTATCCTGCTATAAACGGGTTATGAATTCCGCACCCATGATGCATGTATTCCCCAGAACTCCTGATCCTTGGGAACAAGCTGCAGGAACGGCAACTACACTTAAATGTCACTATTGTGACACTACTCAAACATTCACAGTCACTTCCCGCGGCATCACCCGGGTGGTTTTAGCTGTTGCAGAAAATCCTATTAAATGATACAAAAGTCCTTGAAATTTTCTTGACTTGACTTTTTAAGAAAAGAGACTAAGATGAATGCTAGAGATTTACAAGTGACTGAGCTTACCATTTGAAAGGGGAGTAGCTTGCATCAAGTTATCCACGGAGAAATATATGTCCCAGACACAAAGCGGCTTCCTCCTCCCCTAAAGGGGGAGGTTTCCGCCCGGGAGATTTGATGAACATCGGAACTGAGGCCATACTAGAAGTCATTAAACGCCGTAAAGATGAACTTACCAGCTTTTGTTCTAAGGCAATCGGTCAAGCAGCGAGCCTTAAAACCATTGGTCACGGCACCTACGGTTGGGTTATGGATATACTTGTTGGGGCCGGAGAAAATTCCGGCTACGTTCTAAAGGTGACCAGTGATCCCAGCGAAGCCTTAGGATGGTTCGAACTTCAAAAACTGGATCTGCCAGGAGTAGTTAAAATACTTGCTGTTTGGCAACTTCCGGAGCGAATCACCAATGCATACAACAAACTGGTGCATCCTGTGGCCGTAGTCCGGGAAAAGGTCATCCCTCTTAAAAGAAACGGAGTCCTGATCCATCGCATTGAAGATATTTTGGACCAATACAATATAGAAACTAGATACGGTGGGATTGATAAAGACGAACTTAGACGAGCGGCGCAGGATATGTTGAGTTACCCGCCAACTCATATCCTAGGCTCGACGATAATAACCATATTGGAAAATGGATTTGTGCCTAGCGATTTACATCCGGGAAATTTAGGTCGGCGGGGTAAGGATGTGGTTATTTTTGATCCGTCTTTGATGGGGCTACCAAGTTAAGTTGAAGTTTTTCACCATTTCAAATGCCAATGTTGTATAATCTAGCTAATGGTTAGAAGAACTATCACCCAGAGTATTTGTGACAACCAATACGGCACTGACGAAGCCCAAGCAGGTATCTACGGCTCAAAGTATGACCCCATTACTAAAAGAACCTATTTTTGTGGATATTTCTCTGCGGTAGGCTATCCCGTTGGCTTTGTTGCTGCGGATGATTTTGGTGACGACTCCCTCAACTGTGTT
>Ga0163148_10007500_pt1 | contig 10243 bp, 10 predicted proteins | sample OliLakLV19MP7P2_FD_148606 | JGI IMG/M metagenome (GOLD analysis project Ga0163148, IMG submission 148606) | Freshwater microbial mat bacterial communities from Lake Vanda, McMurdo Dry Valleys, Antarctica- Oligotrophic Lake LV.19.MP7.P2 | ecosystem: Environmental > Aquatic > Freshwater > Lake >... | reverse complement strand
CGCTCGATTTCGGGCCACATTCGCGCGATGTCCGTTGTGTTCATGATGCCTCCTGCCGCAGTGCGGCGCGAGGTTCATCGGCTGGAGGGTGTCAGCGGCTTGAGCGGAAGGGGCGCTGTAGTGCTAGAAGGGCGACAGCCAACTCGAGGTCGTGTTTCGTGAAGTCCTGCGCTTCATCGATCACGATGGCGTCGAACTGTTGGGGACGGAATCCTTCGGCAAGCTTCCTTCTTGCCTCGCACCGCGCATGGATGAGATTCGGCGGAAGCCTGTCGAATACTTCGAGCATCGCCTCGCGTTGAGCATTGTTGAGCGCGATGCCTCGACCCGAGCGGGGCACCTTCGAGTATTCCGCTTTGTCGCCGCCGCACATCCCCCAGAAGACGCGCAAAAATTCAGCCTCGATGAAATTCGCGGCAATCCCCGTGGGCAGCGACGCGCCGTCCTCCTTCGCCTGCTCCAACGCACGCTCGTACTCGATTTCGTCCACGCACCAGCCGCCGCCGCCGAGGTGCCACTCGGCAAAGATGACTTTGTCCCAGTCAAGGCGAGGGCGAGATCGTTGAGTTTGGCGTCTTCGGTGTCCGAGTGATCGACAACGAACAGTGTCGTCATCCAAGTGACAGATTCGGATTCCTGTCCGAATCCCACCCATGACGCCAAGCGCCATTCAGCCGTGAAATTACTCTCGCTAACATCGAGCGCTTGAGCGAGCCCGGCTACGAGGCTCCGACCAACCTCGACCATGAACGGACTAGAGTCGACGCATTGCATTCGCACGCGCGGGCAACTGTGTCCTGAAGCGCGTCGGGTCGCAATCCATCCGAGAACCGCGATCGCGCTTGCCCCGACGCCCGCACCGATGTCGACGATGTGAATCTCGTCGTCCCTCTTGCGCCGATCGAGACCGGGCCATAGCGCCTCGACGGCCGCGACAACCCGACGCGGCTGATACCAAAGCGCATACTCCACGGCGGAGCCGGGGCTGTCGTAGAACGCGTCCTCACCCTTGGAGAGCCGAAGAGTGTCACGAATGCCTTCCGCGAGATGCCAGTTGCTAATAGTAGAGGCCAGGCGTCGGCATTCGATTGCGACGGAGTCATCGACTCGCCGAAGGAATTCAGTGATATCCATCGACGAAGCGTTCATATCGGCGCGAATCCCTCTTGGCCCTCGAATAGGTTCGGCAGCCGGGCGCGCAGCACAGTGACCGCCCTGCGATAGCCGTCATCGTCCCACGCCATATCGCGGAAAAGTGATAGGGCTTCTTCTCGGGTTCCACGAACAAACTTTCCCTGCTCGCGGTGGAAGGGTTGGACCACAAAGTGCGCGGCGTTCGTTAGGCGGACCGCGTCGGCAAACGACGGCGGATCTTCGAGGGGCAGGAGCGGAGTCATAGTGATCGCCGTGCGCACACCGGCAGCGCCGACCTCGGCTATCGCGTCAAGCCGTCGCCGTGTTGATGGGCAGAGCGGCTCGAATGCGCGGCGCACGCGCTCGGAATCAGTGGTGACGGTCATGTTGACTTGGATCACTTCGAATTCCTTGAAGAGGTCAATGTCACGGGTGACGAACGGACTTCTCGTCTGAATGACGAGGCGCGGCTGAAACCGCACGAGTTCGCGCAGGATCGTCCGTACGAGCTCCGTTGTCTTTTCAATCGGTTGATACGGGTCCGTCACCGAGCTCATGTAGATCGTCTTGCCACGAAGGTCGGTGCGCATTCGGCGAAGGAGCGCGACCGCATTCTTCTTTACGTGTACCCAGTATCCCCAGCGGTCGCGGAGCTCCTGCTCGCGAGCGAAGAATGCCGCGTAGCAATACGTGCAACCAAATGAGCATCCGGAATATGGATTCAACGTGAAGTCGAACCCGCGCATGAAGCCGCTTCCCGGAGTCAGGATGCTTCGGGCTTCACGGAACTCCACGGTGGCGTGCCCGATGCGATCGGGTTCCTCAGGGCTCATCCCAAAGAGCGGCAGGCTAGTCATGGCGTTCCCATGTGCGTGGCGGAGATCTTCTCGAGCCGTGCGCGGCACGAGGTAGTCGATCGTATCGGAGCACGCCACCCATGATTCAGGGGACTATCCGGAGTCAGGACAACGCGGGCCACATGCGCGGCACGTGGACAGCAATGTGTCATCCCGGCACCCAGCGTGCCCGTGAACATCGAAGCCAGCAACAGCCTTGAGCTGCAGTGGCGCTGGTGAAACTTGTGTTGGCAGCCATCATTACCAGTACATCCACCCGCGAAATCGATTCAAAGAGCGCCGGAGCGGTACCGCGCCAGCCGCCGGGGCGCGCTACCGCGCGTATCGAGCCAACAAATCCTTGACGCATCGCCGCAGCGCATCCCGAGTCCGGCACACGTGCGCCCGACCACCATCCCCGCAGCGTCTCTCGGGCACCGAGCCGGTTCGTCCGCTCCATCAAGCGTCACATATCAGCCAAACGCAAAATCGCCGATGATGGGCACTTTGTTAGACTCTATCCGTCTGCATGGAGCCACCGGCAGGAACGCGCCGTCCGTCGATGCAATCGCCAAAATACTCCGCGATGCCCTCAACCCCGAACGCATCGTGCTCTTCGGGAGCTGGGCCCGCGGCACGGCGCGTGCCGATAGCGACGTGGATCTGTTGATCGAGTTGGAAACGGATCTTCCACAGGCCGAACGGTCGCGAACAGTCTCCCGACTCTTCCCCGATCGCCGATGGTCGCTTGACGCGCTGGTCTTCACACCCAAAGAGATGGCCGCGGCACGCCGCTCACCCGCGTCGGTTCTCGCCGCCATCGAAAGCGACGGCAAGGTGCTGTATGCCCGCCAATAGCGATGACGACGCGGACATGAAGCACGTTCGTAGCGTCAACGCGATGGCGGCGACGGAGCGTTGATCTCAATCAACTGCGAACGATCAAGACGCAGTGACTTCGTGGAGGACGGGCGGGGCGTGGACATGGACGCGCCCAATCAGGGATTTCTCAACGCCGAGCTCGCTCGCACGGATTCGCTGCTTCCAGTTGAAGGTTGCCCGATGCAGCCGGTTCTCGATGACATCCAGCGAGTGACCGACGCTCTGGTGCGAGAGTTCCACCCGACGCAAGTGATCCTGTTTGGATCGCGCGTGTACGGCAATCCGCGACCGGATTCCGACGTGGACCTGCTCGTCGTGATGCCCTTCGCGGGCTCGCTCATCGCCTTGATGTCGGCGATGCTCGCCAGCGCATACCGAGTGATGGAGCACCGGTTCGCGGTCGATTTCCACACACGCAATCCCCTCGCCGCCGGTGCCGTCCCCAACTCGGTCATGCGCGATGCGATCGAGAAGGGCGTGATCGTGTACGTGAAGGCCGCATGAGCGTCAACGCGAAGGCTTGGCTATAAGCCAAAGCTGATGGCGACTTCCACAGCGCGAACTGGGGATGAAGGCTTCCACGCCGAATTCCGACGCGGTGGTGTTCCATACGCAAGCCGCCCCTCACGCCCGCAGGGGCGTGACTAAAAAAAGCAGCGACATTTCCCCCTTGCTGGCTTCAGCCAGCAAGAAAGGGGAAATGGACTGGATGCAAGCAGCCCCTCACGCCCGCAGGGGCGTGACTAAAAAAAGCAGCGACATTTCCCCCTTGCTGGCTTCAGCCAGCAAGAAAGGGGAAATGGACTGGATGCAAGCAGCCCCTCACGCCCGCAGGGGCGTGACTAAAAAAGCAACGACATTTCCCCCTTGCTGGCTTCAGCCAGCAAGAAAGGGGAAATGGAGTGGATGAGGATCGAACTCACAACCTCCTCGATGCGACCGAGGCGCTCTCCCAATTGAGCTACCACCCCGTTTGGGAAGGCGGGGAGTATAGCGGTCGGTTCACGGAACCGCCACGCCGGGCAGCGTGGTCAGGGCGTGCGGAGCGTGGGGGTGTTCTGATCGAGGGCGCACCCCGTCTTCCCGACGGATCGCTACCCTCCGACCCTTCGCTGCCATGCCGAGTCCTGCCCCCGTACTCCGATGACGCCAACGACCCTTCTCATCCTCTATTGCGCCGTCGTGGTCGCCGCCTCGCTCGTGGGCGGATTCGCGCCGAGCCTCGTCACGCTCAGCCACCGCAGTCTGCAATTCGTCTTGTCGTTCATCGCTGGAATCATGCTTGGCGTCGGCTTCTTCCACATGTTGCCGCACGCGCTCATGCTCCAAGCCGAGAGCGGCAAGGCCGTCGATCACAACCTCGTAGATCCCATCATGCTCTGGGCTGTGTTAGGGTTTCTAACACTCTTCCTTCTTGAGCGCTTCTCGCACTTTCATCAGCACGAGCCGGTCCTCGATGACGCGGAACATGATCATGCTGACCGTGCTCATGGACATCCGCACGCGCAACGAGCGGCCGGGCAGGGTGGACGCGTAGGTTGGCTCGGTGCGCTCGCGGGCTTGGGCATTCACAGCCTCCTCGAAGGCGTCGCACTCGCAGCGAGCGTTGCGGTTGGTGCGGCGCATGCCGACGCAGCTGGCGCCGTACTCGCTGGGCTCGGTACGTTCCTCGTCATTGCGCTGCATAAGCCGTTCGACGCGATGACACTTGCCACGCTCATGCGTCGCGCCGGTGCGCCGCTCCGCGTGCGCGTGCTCGCAAACATACTGCTCGCTGCGCTCGTACCCGCAGGCGTCGGACTTTTCTGGGCCGGTGCGACCGGCAGCGATGTTGAGCCGATGGCGGCTATCGCGCTCGCATTCTCAGCGGGCATGTTCGTCTGCATCGCGTCGAGCGATCTTCTCCCTGAGCTCCAATTTCACCGTCACGATCGCGTCGGACTCTCGCTCGCACTCGTCATTGGTTTGGGGTTCGCGTACGGCCTCGGACGACTTGAGGCCTCGACGCACGTCCACATTGACGGATCGCATCCGCACGTACACGACCACGCGCACTAACCTCGACGAATCTTTTGCCGGAGAAACCCCCCAAAAATGTCCACCGAAAAGCCCATCATTCGGGTTGAGACGGTCTTGGCCGAACTCAATCGACTGCGCACCGACCTTGCCAAAGATCCCACCGACATCGAGTGGTTCACGCTGCATCACGTCTTCTGTTTCGTCAGCTATAAGACGGGCGAATTTCAGAAGTACCTCAATGAAACAGTGAAGCCCGGCGAGCATCCGGACGCATGAATCTCGTGGTCGTGTGTGGGGCATGAAGGCATAGCAGCGGGGACGTACGATGTTCCCCCCATGCCCGAATATAAGGCCACACTCAACTTGCCCAAGACGCCGTTCGCAATGAAAGCGAACTTGGCGCAAGCCGAACCGCAGTCGCAGAAGCGGTGGGACGAGATCGGCGTGTACAAGAAGCTACGCGAGAGTCGCGCGGGGAAGCCGCGGTTCGTGTTTCACGACGGGCCGCCATACGCCAACGGCTCGATCCACATCGGGCACCTGTTGAACAAGGTGCTGAAGGACATCGTTGTTCGAACTCGCCTCATGCAGGGGCTCGACTGTCCGTACGTCCCAGGTTGGGATTGCCACGGTCTGCCCATCGAGCACAAGGTGATGACCGAACTCGTCGAAAGCGGCAAGGCGAAGAAACTCGACGAGCTCGCACCCGATCATCGTCGCATGGCGGTCAGGCGCGAGTGCGCGAAGTCAGCTGAGAAGTTCATCAAGCTCCAGAGCGGACAGATGCAACGGCTGCTGACGCTCGGTGATTATGCGAATCCGTACTACACGATGGCACCGGCGTATGAGTCGGGCACGCTTGAAGTGTTCGCGTCGCTCGTTGATCGAGGCTTCGTGTTCCGCGACAAGAAACCAGTGCACTGGTCGATCGCAAACAAGACGGCGCTCGCCGAAGCAGAGCTCGAGTACGAAGATCGCGTTGACCTCTCCGTCTACGTTGACTTTGAAGCGGCTGATCGCGCAGCGGTCGAGCAGGCGTTCGGCGTCGAGCTGGATGTGACGCCATCATTCATGATTTGGACGACGACGCCGTGGACGTTGCCAGCGAACCTTGCGATCGCCGTGCATGAACGCAATCGATATAGCCTCGTGCGCATCGATGGCGCCGAGACAATCATCGCGAGCCAGCTTGTTGAGAAGGTCACGAAGGCGGCGAAAGCAGAGAAGGTCGAGGTGCTTGCTGAAGCCGACGGCGCGAAGCTCGTCGGTTTGCGCTATCGCCATCCGTTCGCTGTTGATGCCGGAGTACCGCGCGAAGGCGCGATCGTGCACGCCGAGTACGTGACACTGGAGGACGGAACTGGTCTCGTGCACACGGCACCTGGCCACGGTGCCGACGACTATCGCACTGGCTTGAAGCACGGGCTGCCTATCTATTGCCCAGTGCTCGAAGATGGCACCTATGACGACACGGTGCCGGAGTGGCTGCGCGGCATCGACATCTGGTCGGCGAATGAGCGCGTGGTGGAACATCTGCGCGACAGCGGGCACCTTTTCTTCGACCACAAGTTCACGCACAGCTATCCGCACGACTGGCGTTCGAAGACGCCGGTGATCTTCCGCGCGACGGAACAGTGGTTCATCGGCGTCGATCGACCGGGCAAAGCGGCAGGAGCGCTGTCAGCGGGCACAACGCTGCGCGGCGCGGCACTCGATGCCATCGAGCGCACCGTCGAATTCGTCCCCGCGTGGGGAAGGAATCGCTTGCGCGGCATGCTGGAAAGCCGGCCCGATTGGTGCATCTCGCGCCAGCGAGCGTGGGGATTGCCGATCCCCGCGTTCAGGCGCGACGATGGTTCGACGTTCATGACACCAGCGAGCGTGCGCGCTGTCGCGCAAGCGTTCGCGGCCCGGGGGAGCGACGCGTGGTTCCAGGAGACGCCCAACCAACTTCTCGCTGGTTACGACGTACGAGGAGATCCCGATGCGCCGCAAGGACTTGACGTCGCGACCCTCGAGAAGATGCACGACATTTTCGACGTCTGGTTCGAGGCTGGTAGTTCGTGGCATTCGGTGATGCGCCAGCGGCAGCTCGGATTCCCGTGCGACCTCTATCTCGAAGGGAGCGATCAGCACCGCGGTTGGTTCCAGTTGTCGTTGCTGCCTGCGCTTGGTGTCACGGGCGAACCGCCGATGCGGCGCATTCTCACGCACGGCTTCATCGTTGACAAGCACGGCAAGAAGATGTCGAAATCGATTGGCAACACGATCGACGTCGAGGATCTTCTGAAGGATGTCGGCGCTGACGTGGCGCGTTGGTGGGTGTCGAGTCTCGCGTTTGAAGACGACATCAAGGCTGATCTTGAGTTCTTCCGCGTCTCGGGCGAGAGCTATCGCAAGGTGCGCAACACGATTCGCTTCTTGTTGTCGAACCTAGATGACTTTCAACCGAGGACGACGGAAGAGAAGGGCGATTACGTCGAGCCGCGCTCGCTGGCGCCGACGTCGCTCGATGCGTGGGCGTTCGGCGAAGGAGTGAAGCTCGAAGAGACGGTGCTCGGCGCGTATCAGGCGTACGACTTCCGCTCCGCGCATCTCGCGATCTACGACTTCTGCAACGAGACCATGTCGGCGACATACTGCGCGGCGACGAAGGATCGACTGTACTGCGATGCCAAGATGTCGCCGCGACGTCGCGCGACGCAATCGGTGATGTGGGAGATCGCGGACACGCTGGTGCGACTGCTCGCGCCGATCATGCCGCACACGTCCGACGAAGCGTTTCGCGCGCTGTGGAAGTCTGACGGTCGCTGCGTGCACATGGAGACTTACCGCGGTCTCGCGTCGCTCGGGGCCACCGTGGATGCGCGATGGCCGCAGGTGATGCAGGCGCGCTCGGTGGCATTCGAGGCGCTCGAACAAGCGAAGGCGCAAGGGATCGAGAATCCGCTCGATGCAGAAGTGGTGCTGCCCGATGCGAACGGTGATCTCAAGCCTTTTCTCGCGGATCTGCCAGATCTTCTCGGTGTTAGTCGCGTGACGCTTGAGCCAGCGGCCACGAGTTACAGCGTGCGCGACCTTCGAAACGAACCGCGCTGTGATCGAAGCTGGAAGCGCGACATTACGGTGAAGACGCGTTCTGACGGTGGGATGCTGAGCGATCGAGACGCGCTCGCGGTTGGGGTGTAGGCAGTAGCCAGCCCTGCGAGTGCGCGCACCGTCTTGGGCGCGCGGTACGTTAGAGGGTGAATGAACGGTGCCGTCGATGGCCACGAGCAGCACGATCTGTCTCACGACACCGTCGATCGTATGTCGCGCTCGACCGAGGTGCTGTACGCGGTCATCATCACGCTCACGTTTACCGCAGCGGTGGAAGTGGCGTCGTCGCGCACGATCGAGGTTGGTCCGCTCGTTCTGGGTATTCTGGGTTGCAACCTCGCGTGGGGGATCGTTGACGGTGCGGTGCACGTCTTCAGCCGAATGCTGGAGCGCGGGCGTCTCTTGCGGCTAGTGCACGCTGTGCAATCAGCGGCTGACGATGTCTCCGCCGCCGGCGTCGTGCGTGCAGCGCTGCCGCACGCGATCGATCCGGTGGTGACGGCGGCGGAGCGACTTGTGATTGCGCGGCGACTTCGCGCGATGGAGCCACCGGCGCGACCGCGGCTTCAGTCAAGCGACATCATTGCCGCCGCGTGGGTGTGCGGAATCGCCGTTGCGTCGACGGTGCCGCTGATTGCTCCGCTCGTCCTGATCTCCGATCGCTTCTGGTCGCTCCGAACGTCGAACGTCGCAGCGATCGTGATGCTGTTCCTCGCTGGCCGTGCGCTCGGCCGTCATGCGGGCGGCTCGACCTGGCGGTTCGGTCTTGCGATGGTGGGGGTTGGCGTTGTCCTGAGCGCGATCGCGGTTTTCTTGGGCGGTTAATCGGTCGGCGTGTCGTGCTGTCGCCACCGGCTGATAGGCAACTCGGCCAATGGGGCTGACGTACCGCGCGATCGCGTCGCATCGCGACTACAACTTGACCGCAATTCGACCGAGCCACCTTCGTTGCGAGATGCGCTGCGGCGGAGGTCTCTGCCCGGCTGACGCGCGGAGAGCCGTTCTTGGACGTCGACCTTCCCGGTTGCATCGCAGGCGATCGACTCGCGTGGGAGCGATTCGTCCGCTCCTCTGCGGCCCTCATCCGCGCGGCGGTGCGGCGAGCCCTCAGCGTGCGCGGGGTGTCGGCCGACGAGATCGATGATCGTATGCAAGAGGTCTACGTTCGGCTGCTGCGCAATGACTGCCGCATCCTCCGTACCTTCGACCCCGCTCGCGCGTCACTCGCAACTTGGCTGTCACTCGTCGCTCGCACCACCGTCCACGAGCATGAGCGCCGGCGTTCGCTCAGGCTGACGTCGGTCGCGTCGGTGCCTGAACCCGCCGCGCCGCAGGAGCCTGCGCCCGGCCCAGACCACGGGCCGACAATCCCATGGGAGTGTCTTACTGGTCAGCAGCGGTCCGTGCTGGAGATGCTGTTCGACGAGGGGTTGTCGGTGCAGCAGGTGGCGGGACGGCTCGAGGTCGATCCCCAGACTGTCAGAAGCGCGAAACACAAAGCGCTCACCCGCCTACGAAAACTCCTCGACCCCGAACGCAGGGGCGACGCCGACGAGTGACGCACGACGCCGCGCCCGCACGGAGCTGCGATGCACCTGCCACAATCGTCGACCCAGTCGCTGGCATTCCCATCATCCTCGTCGACACCTTCCAGCGGCTGCGCCAATCGCGGTCTCCGATACTGATTGCCTTGACGCTGGCGGAGCTCGTGGCGGCGCTCGTCCTGCTACCCATCGGGGCGGCGACGACCGACTGGCTGGTCCGCCGCACCGGCCGATACGCAGTGGCGAATGAGGACCTCGTTGGATTCATCCTGTCACCCATCGGAGTAGCAGTGCTGCTGAGCAGCGCTGTCGCGATCGTCCTTGCCATTCATCTCGTTGCGGCCACGACCATTATCGCGTCCTATACCGCGAATTCGACGTGTCGCGGTGCTGGCGTTCTTGCGTTCTTCGGAGCGATTCGCCGATTGCCGGTACTGATCGAACTCTCTGTGCGACAGGTTGTGAGCGGCGCGATTTTCGTGGCACCCTTCGTGGCCGTGGTCGGTCTCGATGCCGCTGTGCTTGCAATCGCGGTACGCCCCGCGCGAGGCCATGCGAACGAGCGTGTCGCTTCTCCGCGGGCAACTCCGTTTGGTCGTGCTCGTGCGAATGGGTTGGTGGGCCGCTTGTGCTGCGGTTGGGCTCGCAGGTCTCGCTATCGCCCGCGCGATTGGCGAGGCAGTGCTTCGGCAGGAGTTCGCCAGCGTCGGTGCCACCGCGCTTGCCGCT